>Ga0256826_1000122_pt1 | contig 40016 bp, 41 predicted proteins | sample CV79metaG_FD_185975 | JGI IMG/M metagenome (GOLD analysis project Ga0256826, IMG submission 185975) | Hydrothermal vent microbial communities from East Pacific Rise, Pacific Ocean - CV79 | ecosystem: Environmental > Aquatic > Marine > Hydrothermal vents | place: Pacific Ocean: East Pacific Rise...
AAGTGGATTAAATATTGAACTAGTTGAAACAGATAGCACTACTAATGAAGATGGTGAAATTGAGGAAGCAAAAGATGGACTTGATGCTCTTGAGGCTATGTTTAGCTAAAGCGCGTAATTCGTAGGAGCGAAAATTTTCAAAGAAAATATTCAGCCCGAAGAATTACAGTAAATGCGCTTTAGCTAGTTCCAAAGTAAAACTTTGGAACATAACCCAATAAACCTTATAGTTTAGTCATCCCCTACTCATATACGGATTCAACTTCAACAACAACAAATCCGCCAACATATTTCCAAGTAAAGTTAAAAATGCTGTTATCATAAGTGTTCCCATAATAATAGGATAATCCCTACTCATAGCAGACATAAAAAATAGTTGTCCCATGCCATCTATCCCAAAAATTGATTCTAAAATTACACTTCCGCCTATTAAACCGGGTAATGAAAGTCCAAGTAGTGTTATTATTGGCGGCATTAGATTTGGAAAAATATAGTAACGAAGTAATTGTTTTTGAGTTAGTCCACGAGAAAGTGCGAAGTAATAATAATCACTTTTTAGTATTTCCAACGTTAGTGAACGTACGTAAATTATCATACTTCCAAGTCCTACAAATATCATAACTCCAATAGGCATTACTAAGTGCCAAGCCATATCTGTATAATAAGAAAATCCTGTTTTAGCTTCAATAGAATGAAGTCCAGCTATTGGGAATAAGTCTAAATTTAATGCAAAAAAGATTATAAAAAGAAGTGCCAGATAAAAACTAGGCATAGAAAAAGAGACTAAAGATATTTGACGAATAATATAATCAGCTTTTTTTTCATAAGATAAAGCAGCTTTCACGCCAAGGTATATACTTATTATAAATACTGATATAAGCGCGATAATATTCATATATAGTGTAACTTCTAATCTTTTAAATATCTCATCACTTACATTTTGACCAGATACAAAGGAGATTCCAAAGTTTAGTGAAGCTATATTTATAACCCAATCTGTGTACTGTTGAAGTAGTGGTTTATCAAGACCATATACAGCTTTTAAAGCAGCAATTGCTTCTTTAGTCATATTTGGATTTAATTCACCTGCTCCAAAAAAACTATTTGGTGCTGCATGGATAGCTAAAAATGAAATAATAGAGATCAATAGTAACATAAACAATATATAAAAAAGTTTTTTTAGGAGTGTGTACATGTAGAGAATTATAGCAAAAAAAGAAAGAATTCACTCTCCCAAAAAGGGAAAGGAATTTATATATATTAAATTACGACTAGAAGTTGTAAGTTAAATATACTTGAACAGTGTAAAGTTCATCATCAGATGAAACACCTTCATAACTATAATCATCCATGATTAAAGCTAATGAAGTATCTAATGGACCAAATGATTTACTAGCAGTTAAAGCAATTTCTGTAACATCTTCAGAATTATTATTACCTTTTGGATCAATATCTGAGAAATAATATCCAGCAAATAAATCAATTTCAGGACCAACTGTAGCTTCTACTGTTAGTGAGTATGAATCTGCACCTACTGCTGAAACTGCACCATAGTTCCACCACATCTCAGTATACATTTTAGATTGACCACCTAATGTTGCAGCTGAACCAGTTGCAGTATTAGCCATACCTAATGTACCATCATCAGAAACTGAAGAATATGCACCTTTTACTGTAAATACATCTTTCATTTCAAAACCTAACATTACAGCATACATGCTTGTATCATTAACTTTTGTTCCAACTGCAGGTGTTGGTAAACCTAAATATCCATATAATGAATTAGCTGATTCTGCTTCAGTATTTGCATATTGACCACCAATTAATAAACCTTCTACTAAAGAACATTTAATATCAGCTTGTAACCAGTAAGCTTTTGCTAGTGATTGCATGTCATAATACCAAGCTTGAACAGTTAGTGGTTTAAATGAATTATTGATTACACCAGCAGCATATACACCATCAGAACCAAAAGTATTAAATTTACCATCTTGAGCAACATAACCAGCTTGAGCTCTGCTAATTGCATTAAGTGTACCACCAATTACTTGAGCTCCACCATTTGGGTTAACTCCAAAAATAAGACCTTCAGCTTGATCATCAGCTGAACCATTTGATTTACCAATATAAGTAGCAACAACAGTAGTATCAGGGATTGATTGATTGATTAAAACAGCAGCTTCAAAAGTATTTGTATCAACACCCCAAGTTTCAGTAAATGCTAAAGGAGTATCAAGAGATTGACGACCAACTTTTACAGTTGTATCAAAAGCAGTACCAGCAATCCAAGCTTCATCTATCCAAAATGCATCATCAAGTTGAATATTTTCAGAAGCAGTTCCAGCTACTGTTCCAACAAAAGAAGAACCATTATTTACAGATACGCCATGTGAATTTGACCAAGTATTAGAAACTAAATTGTTTTCTAGACCCATAGTAGAAACAGCTGTCATACCAACACCAGCAGATACACCTTCAGTTAAATCAGTTGTTAAACCTAAATGTAAAGCAGCATCACCATAGCTTGATTCTTTTTCAAACATGTTATTTGTGCTACTTGCTTCATGGAAAGTACCATAATAAAGTTTAGCATCACCAGATACTTTAGTATTTTCAATTGCGAAAGCACTTGAACCTATTAGCATTGCAGCTATAAGACTTAATTTAGTTAATTTCATTTATATTCTCCCAAATATTAATATGGTCGCATTATGTCACACTTATTATAAAATTAATTTTAAATTATGATTATTTTTTACACAACTTAAGCAATTTGTCACATATGTGTCACTCTTTTTACAATTTGTTTACTATTTTAAGTATACTTTTGACATGAAAAAATTATTATTAACAATACCGATGGTATTCATGTTTAACGCGTGTTCAACTATTGATGGTGCTAGTCCATCTCAAAATAAAACTGTACAGATGATATCTGGAGACAAAGCTAAAAAACCAGGAGCTATGCAAAATGCACTTGATAACTGGTTAAAGAATGAGTGGAATCCAGCTACATCTAGTTCTACTAAACCAACTGCAAATACAAAAGTAAAAGTGGTTGAGAGAGAAGATGGTACAGCTAAACTTGTAGAGATAGAAACTGGTGTAGTTTTAAAAGAGATGACAAAAGAAGAAGTAGTTTATCAAAAAGAGATTCAAGTAAAATATGAAAGCAAAAGTAGAAATTTTACATTACAAGAATATGTAGACAAAATGGCTATATATAACTCTTCACATATAACAGACGATACTAACTCTCACAATAAAATGATGGACTCATTACCTGTAATTGGAAAAAGTAGAAGATAATTCTACTTTTTACTTCTTTCTCATATCCCAAGAAAGAACAGTTTTACCCTCTTCATTAGTATCAGCAGCAGCCATACCCATAACATTATATCCACTATCTACATAATGAACTTCACCAGTCACTCCACTAGCTAAATCGCTTAATAAGTACATTGCAGAGTTTCCAACCTGATCAGTTGTAACATTCTTTTTCAACGGTGCATTAACTTCATTCCAGTTAAGGATTTGCTTAAAGTCACCTATTCCAGCAGCAGCTAAAGTACGAATTGGTCCAGCAGATATAGCATTTACTCTTTGACCTTTCTTGCCCAAATCAACAGCCATATATCTTACAGTTGATTCTAATGCTGCCTTAGCAACACCCATAACATTGTAGTTTACTATGTACTTTGGTCCACCAAGATATGAAAGAGTAAGAATAGATGCATCATCGCTAAGTACTGATTCTAAACGATTTGTTAAATCTATCAAAGAATAAACACTTATATCCATAGCAATTTGAAATGCTTGTTTTGTAGTTTTCATAAAAGGTTCAGTCAGTGCTTCTTTTGGAGCGAATGCAACTGAATGTACAAGAAAATCAATCTTACCAAAATCTTTTTCAATTAACTCAGCAATCCCCGCCATATGTTCCTCATTTGAAACATCTAGTTCATAAACTTTATCACTTCCAAACTCTTTAGCAATTGGTTCTACTCTTTTTTTAAGCGCATCGTTTAAATATGTAAATGCCATATCAGCACCTTGTGCTGCGCAAGATTTTGCAATTCCATAAGCTATTGATTTGTTATTTGCCAGTCCAACTATTAGACCTTTTTTACCCTGCATTATCATCTAAAACTCTCCATTTTATTTATTATTGTCTAATTCTTGAGCAAATTGTATCATGCTACAAAAATGTTCAACATATAAAGATGCACTTCCAACCAATACGCCATCAACACCATCAAGTGCTAAGACCTCTTGTGCATTAGTAACTTTTACACTTCCACCATAAAGTAACGGTGAACTAAATTTAGTTTTAAGCTCTACATGTAGAGATGTAATATCTTCTAATGTTGGAGTAAGTCCAGTACCTATCGCCCAAACTGGCTCATAAGCTACTATTAGGTTTTCATAATCCAAATCAATTCCCTCAAATTGAGAATAAAGATAATCCATCATCACCTTATGTCCAGCTTCTCTAATTTGTAGAGATTCACCAATACAGTAAACTATTTTATAACCTAAGTTTTTATAGTAGTTAAATTTTTCTACTATAAGTTCTTGAGCCTCACCAAGAATATGGCGACGTTCAGAATGACCAATAAGTATTGTTTTTATACCAAATTCATCTAAATGTTCACTTCCAATTTCTCCAGTAAACGCACCATTTTGTACACCATAAGCATTTTGTGCCCCAACAACAACTTTACCACTGTGTGGATTTAAAGAACTCATTGCAGGAAAAACTAAAACCTCTTGCTTTATACTATGAGAACTTAGATAATCTTCTAACTCTTTTAAATACTCTGCCGTTTTTACGCGTGTAAAATTTGTTTTTAAGTTTGCTGCAATAATCATCTGCTTAGTCCTCTTTTATAATTAACGGTGCTACACCAGGAAGTATTTTACCCTCTAAAAGTTCTAGAGATGCTCCACCACCAGTAGATATGAAACTCATCTCTTCATCTAATCCTATTCTTTGAACAAGATCTGCTGTATCTCCACCACCAACAACGCTAGTAGCATACGAATCTGCTACAAAGTGTGCTATTTTAGAACTTCCACGAGCAAATTTATCCATCTCATAAACACCCATTGGTCCATTCCATAAAACTGTTTGAACGTCATTTAAACCCTCACGATAAAGTCTAACAGTTGCCGGACCAATATCAAGTCCCATCCAATTATCTGGTATCTCTTGAGCAGTCACAATTTTACTAACAGCATCTGCTGCGAACTTCTCAGCTGCTATAACATCAACTGGTAAGTAAAACTTAACCCCAAGTTTTTTAGCCTCATCCATAATGTGTTGAGCATCTTCTAGTAAATCATCTTCAACCAATGAAGCCCCGATGTTATAACCTAGTTGTTTTAAAAATGTAAATGCCATTCCACCACCAATAAAAACTTTATCTACTTTTGGAAGAAGATTTACAAGGGCTTCAAGCTTTCCTGAAACTTTACTTCCACCAACAATAGCGGCAAAAGGACGAACTGGCTCATTTATAAGTTTACCAAAGAATTTAATCTCACGTTCAAGTAAAAAACCTGCAGCTTTATGTTTAGTATCAAAAAACTTTGTAATTCCTTCAACTGAAGCATGAGCACGATGACTTACTCCAAAAGCATCATTTACATAACAATCAGCCATTGATGCTAATTGTTTAGAAAGTTCATCATCATTTTTTGTTTCACCCATTTCATAACGAAGATTTTCAAGTAAAAGTACTTCATGTCTAGGTAAGTCTTGAGCCATTTTCATAGCATCTACTCCAACTACTGATGGTGCTAATTCCACATGACGCTTTAGTAGTTGTTGTAATCTTCTTGCTACTGGAGCAAGTGTATACTTATCATTAACTTCGCCTTTTGGACGACCTAAATGAGATGCTAAAATAACAGCACAATCTTGATCTAAGCAGTAATTAATAGTAGCTACTGCTGAACGAATACGTCTGTCATCAGAAATATTTCCAAACTCATCCATTGGTACATTAAAGTCACAACGTATAAATACTTTTTTGTCTCTTAAGTCTAAATTTTTTAAGTGTAATAATTCCAATTTTTTTCCTATTTACTAATGTGTATTGCCATATCTAGCAACCTTGATGAATAACCCCATTCGTTGTCATACCATGCCATGATTTTAATCATATTCCCACCGATAACTTGCGTTAAGTCTTCGGCAACTATTGAACTATATCCACAACCAACAAAATCTTGAGAAACTCTTTGATCTTTATCTATAAGTAAAAGACCTTTTAACCTTGTATCTGCTGCTTCGTTAAATACTCTTGTAACTTCCTCTTTTGTAGTATCTTTTGAGACAATTACATTTAAATCAACCATAGATACATCTGGAGTTGGAACGCGAACAGACTGACCATGAAGTTTACCTTCAAGCTGTGGCATAACTAAGTTTATTGCCTTTGCTGCTCCAGTACTAGTTGGTATCATATTTACAGCAGCTGCACGAGAACGACGTTTATCTCTTGAATGTTTAACATCTAAAAGATTTTGGTCATTTGTATAAGAATGAATAGTTGTTATAAGCCCTTTTTCTATCCCAAAAGAATCATCAAGAACACGTGCTACTAGTCCTAGACAATTTGTTGTACATGAAGCATTTGATATAACTTTTTGTCCAACATATAGTTCTTCATTTACACCCATTACAAAGGTATCTACAGTGTTGTCTTCTGATGGTGCAGAAAATAACACTTTGTTTATTCCATTATCTAAATGAACTTGTGCAGACTCTTTAGTTAAAAATTTTCCAGTACACTCAAGCAATATATCAGCACCATAATCAGCAAAATTTAAATTTTTGGGGTTACTATCTGAGAAAACTCTAATCTTTTTTCCGTTAATACTGATATTTTCATCATCAAGTTGTTTAACATCAGCAAAGAAATTCCCATGAACAGAATCATTTTGAAGTAAATAGAGCATCATATCTAAGTTAGCCATATCATTAATAGCTACTATTTCTATGTCATCTCTTGAAGAAGCAATACGGGTTACACAGCGCCCTATCCTTCCAAATCCATTAATCGCTATTTTAAGTGCCATTAAATTTCCTAAATATTCTAAAGTTAAAATTCGGTTATTTTATCTAAACTTAGCTATAATTCGCTTTAATTATGAAAACAATTGCACTTTTTGGTGGCTCTTTTGACCCACTTCATGATGGTCATAGAGCGATTATAAACGCACTTAACAACTTCATGTATATAGATAAAACTATTGTAATTCCTACATTTTTGAACCCATTTAAATCTGTATCTCATGCATCAGCAGAGCAAAGATTTAATGCTCTACATGTAGAGTTTGAAAATGTTAAAAATGTTGAAGTTTCAGACTATGAAATTCTTCAAAAAACAAAAGTTTCATCTATAAAAAGTGTAAAACATTTTTTAAAAACATATGAGAAAATTTATCTTGTAATTGGTGCTGATAACTTAGCAACTCTGCACAAGTGGCAAGACTATAAAAAACTAAAAAAACTAGTAACTTTTATAGTTGTCACAAGGGATAATATACAAATACCAGAAGAATACATAACTCTACATGTAGAGCAAAATATATCTTCAACACAAATTAGAAATAGGACTAAACCTTGCAAAACAGAATAGAAAAAATAACAAACGTACTAGACAAAAATAAAGCGGAAGCTATTGAAGTTTTTGACTTAAGAGAAAAAAATTACTTTGTTGATTATGCGATTATCGCTTCATCACTAAGTACAAGACATACAGAAGCACTACTAAATCATATGAAAGATGATTTAAAGCCGGAAGAAACTTTTAACAATGTTGATGTAAGTGGTGACTGGATTGTTGTCGATTTAGGTGATATTCTAATTCATATAATGACTCCAGAATACAGAACAAAATATGACATGGAAACTTTTTTAGCTGAGCTTGCTGATGGTAAAGAGGGTACAGTTCTATAGTTTTAATTAAAAAAGATATTTAAAACTTATTTAGTTTTATTAACATCTTTTTTAACTTCATGCTTATTAGCATATAAATCATCAGTTGTATTTTGTAAAATATCTTTATAATCATAAATAGAATCTACATATTTCACAGGTTCTCTACCACGAGCATAACCGTGCTTTAAAGCCTTATAGTATCTTTTTTGAGAGAGAAGTGGTAATGCTTTTTTCAAATCAGTCCAAACATTTTGATTTAGACCCATTTTTATCGTAAGTTTTTGAGCATCCTCAATATGACCCAATCCTACATTATAAGCAGCTAATGCAAACTTCATTCTATCTTCTCCAACTACATCTTTATGAACAAATTTCATCATCTGGTTCAAGTGTCTCGCTCCACCTTTAATACTTTGAGCTGGATCTAGTCTATTTTTAACACCAAGTTGTTTAGCGGTAGAGCGTGTTAGCATCATCAAACCACGAACACCAGTAAAGCTTTTTGCTTTTGGATTCCAATGTGACTCTTGATAGGATTGGGCAGCTAAAATCGAACATGGTATATGATATTTTTTTCCATATTCTTTAAAATATTTTTTATACCTAGGAAGTCTTGTTTTAACTCTTTTATAAAACATTTTAGTGTTGTAATAATCAAAAAATTGAATAAAACTATAATAATGATCTTTTAGCCTAGCCATTGCTCCAGATTGATTATATGCGTTTAACCATGAGTACATGTCAGCTTCTAGTTCTTTAGAATTTGGTGTTAAAACCCATGCTAATTGTTCACGATTACTTATTGAAAAAGCCAGTGCAACATTTGGAAAATAACGACGATTTAAGGCATATATATTTGAGTCAGCAATCGTACAATCAATCTCATTTGAAGCTACTTTTTCTATTAGTTCTTCTGTTGAGTATTCAGATGTATAACTAGCATTAATATCAAAACCATCATCTTGAAGTTTCGTAATTGTATCTACATAACTTGTTCCATCCCCTACCATTATTTTTAGACCAATTAAATCTTCTACATCTTTTGGAAAAACACCATCCCAGAGCATTTTTCTTGAACAAACAACCTGCTCTTGAACTTCAAAATAAGATGGTCCGAAGTTAAATATTTTTTCTCTTTTTTTTGTTTTTGCAAGAGATGCAGATGTAATATGTACATTTGGATTTTTACTTAGTTGTATTGCTTCTTTAATAGTATTTGCAGTAGTTATATTTAGCTCTACATGTAGAGAATTTGAATAAGATTTAAGTAAATCATACTCAAAACCTTTTGGACCATCTGAGCCAATATAGTAAGTAGATGGGGAGTTTAAGAGGACTACGTTTAGTATCTTTTCTTTTTTAATTTTATCAAGAACTGATGGTGGTTCTATACGGTGAACAGGCTTATATGCAGTATGACTTAACCATCCAAAAATAAAAAAAGATACTGCAAAAAATATAGCTAAAATAAGTTTTATATTTTTATCCATAACTATATATTACAGTTTAAAGCTTACGCGAATATAAAACGATTTACCCCATTTTCATATTCATGAGCTAAAACTTTATCATGTGCTTTTAGTATTGAGTCCACAAGGTATAGACCTAAACCAAAACTATTTTTAGATGGATTTTCTTTTGTAAAAGGCTCTATATAATATTGCAGGGGGTGTGCTATACATTCACCAAGACTATCAAAACAAAGTTCATTTTCTTCATTTAGCCAGATTTTAACTTTAGCATCTGTAGAATACTTTATACCATTATCAATCATATTTTTTATGGCAGTAGTATAGAGCCTATAATTTGCATCTATTTTATAAGAGCTATCAACTTCTATGCATATACTTGTATTATCAATCATAGCCATATCTATAGCTCCATCAATAATATCAATCATTCTATACTCGCAAAATTCACTCTTATCACCTATGCTTGTAACCTCTTCAATAAGAGCAAACTCAACAACAAGTGCTTCTAATCTACCAAAGATAGAGGTAAATCTATCTCTTTGCTTTTGTGAATCTAGCATTTGCGTAGCAATAGTACCTTTTGCTATTGGAGTTTTTAATTCATGCATAATATTTCGTAAAAATAGTGTGCGAGATTCTAAAATATTATTAATTTTCATTCTTGTAGATTCTAATTCATTTGAAATAAGAGCTATCTCATCACTAGAATTTGTAGCAAATGAAATATTCATATCTCCATCACCATATCTAGCAATCTTTTTTCTAAGACGTATTAATGGTCTAAGTCTTACCAAAATAAGTGCAAAAGAGATACTAATAATAAAGATAATAATTAAGTAAGAATAGGCTAAGGAGTAATACTTATATGGTTTTAATTCTTCATCTAAAATCATAACTTGTCTTGTAGGCGATGTGAAATAAAAGTATATTTTTTTGTTAAACTCAAGCATCTTAACCGTTAAATCTGTTGTAACTTTTTGAGTTATAAAACCTTTTGGAGTCATTTTCACAGAGGCATTTACATGTTTGAAATCTTTTGCTTTTAAAACTTTAGAGTTTTTAATAATAGTCTCTTGCCTAGTTTCATCTTTTTCTAAAACAAATTTATAAACAGCAAGATTTGCTTCAAGCATAATTTGAGAAGTTAAATCTTCTTTATGTTGACGATATATTTGTGTTATTATTAAATGCTTAGCAAAAATATGGCTAATATAATGCTGTTTATTAAGTTTATAAACTTCCCAAAAAACCGCACTTACACTAGCTAAAGTTACAACTAGTGCAAAAAGTACGGTTAGGAGTACAGCGCGTTTTTTCAATATTTACACTATTTTAGTAGTTTGTAGCCAACACCACGAACTGACTCAATAAGAGACTTATCACCAAGTTTATTGCGGATTCGTCCAACCATAACATCAATACTTTTATTAGAAGAGTCTTCATTAATAGCATTTACATTATGAATTAAATCTTCACGACTTACAACTAGTCCTTGTTTAGCAATCATATAAGCAAGTATTCCAAATTCCGCATTTGTAAGGTCAATATTTCTACCTTTATAGCTAATAATCATAGAAGATACATCACATTTAAAATCCGATTTATTTTCAGCTTTTTCTTGTGATTTTGCTTCATAACGACGAAGAACAGAGTGAATTCTAGCTTCAAGTTCACGAGGATCATAAGGCTTTGGTAAGTAATCATCAGCACCAAGTTCAAGGGCTTTTACTTTATCGGACACATCGCTTCTTGCAGATGAAATAATTATAGGTATATCTTGACGTTCACGAATAGCTTCACAAACTTCTAAACCATCCATTCCTGGAAGAGTTAAATCAAGGATAACTAAGTCAAATGGCTCTAGCTTTAATATACTTACTGCCTTAAAAGGGTCATCTTCAGTGATAACCTCAAACTCAAACTGCTCAAGATACTCTGTTAATATCTCGGCTAATTCTAAGTCGTCTTCAATCATTAATATTTTTTTCATAAATCTATTTTAACTAATGCTAACTAATAACTAGTTAATAGAGACTTTACAATGAGAAACTTCATCTGATTCATTAGCATATTTTGCCAGTACTTCCAAAAAGCACTCAGTATTTAAAAGCAATAATTTAACAAGTTTTGGTTCGAATTTAATTCCACTATTATCCTCTAAAAATTTTAATACATCATCAACATCCCATGCATCTTTATATACTCTTTTAGTCATCAACGCATCAAAAACATCTACAATAGCGACTATTCTCGCATGTATTGGTATATCTTTTCCAGAAATTCCAGTAGGATACCCAGAACCATCCCAATTTTCGTGGTGATATAAGGCTATTTCAGTTGCGATATTACCCATTTTAGGATGAGATTTAAATGCTTTTTCTAAAAGTTTTTTCCCATCCGTAGTATGATTTTTCATTAACTCAAATTCAGTATCAGTAAGTTTTCCTGGCTTAGATAAAATATTTTCAGGTGTACAAATTTTACCAATATCATGAAGAAGTGACATTTTTGCTATAACTTTTGCTTCCTCTTCAAATAGACCATAAAGTTTTGCTAATGTATATGTATACTCTTTTATTCTACTCACATGTGAAGATGTTTCAGCAGATTTAAACTCTGTAATTTCAGACAAAAGTGCAATAATGTCATCATCAAATTCAACTTGCATACTTTCAAACAAATCATGCGTAGTTATATTTTGATAAATACGGGCATAAAATTCATCTCTTGAGAATGGTTTAGTAATATAATCATTCGCACCCTCTTTTAAAAATCTACTAGTGGTGTAAGAGTTTGTTTCAGAAGTCAAAACAATAATACTTATATCTTTTTTATTTAATTTTTTACGCACTTTTCTAACAAGTTCTAAACCATCCATTAATGGCATATGATAATCAGTAATCATTAACTCAACTTCTGGATGTTCATCTAAAATTTTAATAGCTTCAACTCCATTAGATGCTGTAAGAATTTTAAAATAATGTAATTGAAGATTTTGTTTTAAGTAATTTAAATAAGTATGAGAATCATCTACTATTAGGACTGTTTTTTGCTTATTTAACTCTAGTTGTTTTAATTTTTCTACAACCGAAATAATATTATCATAACGCTCTTTTAAAATATAATCAACTATATGTGCCGATTCAAATCCATCACGAAAATCTTCATCAAATATTCCAGTAAATACTATTGGAGAAACATTATGTCTATTTAATAGGGCAATTATTTCACCATTATGGGCATCAGGAAGGTTCATATCTGCTACTGCAAATTCATAACGAGTTCTTTTTAAATATTCTTGTGCTTCAGAGAAAGTATTTGCTATTGTAAAATCAAAATTAGTATATTTTTCAAGTAAGCTTTCAAAAATACCACATAACATTTTAGAGTCTTCAATAATCAAAAGTTTAGCCATACTCACATCCTTAAAAAGATTTATATAGTAAGTATAGCAAAATTATATTTTAAACACTTTATGTCAGTAATAATGTTACATTATATGCAATAAATGCTAAAGAATAAGCTACAATAGAAGTAAAAGCAAATAAATAGTAAAAATACTTTATTCCACCAGCTTCACGAGTAAATACTACAGAAGCAGCCAAACAAGGTAAATAAATCATAATTACAACTATAAAAGCAACAGCTGATGGAAATGAAATATGCTTTGATATAGCAGTTACAAGTGAGTTGTTTTCTTCATCAACATCTCCACCAAGTGAGTACAGTACACCAAGGGTTGAAACTACAACCTCTTTTGCTGCTAGACCAGTTTGAAGTGCTACACTCATTTTCCAGTCAAATCCAAGTGGTGCAAATATTGGTTCTGAAAACTTACCAATAGTTCCTAAATAACTCTGTTCTAAGAGTGCCTCATCCAATTTATTTTGTAAAGTTATTTTATCCTCTACATGTAGAGCATTCTCTATTTTAGTCGTATATTCCTCTTCTAAAATAGTATTATGTGGATAATTACTTAAAAACCATACAAGCATTGATGCACCGGCAATAAATGTACCTGCTTTTTTAAGATACATCATAGTTTTAGTTAAAACTGTATGCCAAACCAACTTAACTGATGGAAGTCTATATTTTGGCATCTCCATAACAAATGGTTCATCAACACCCTTAAAAGCAGTTAGTTTTAGTACTTTTGCAGCTATTAAGCCAAGCATTGCTCCACTAATATAGATAAAGAAAAGAATATTTCCTGCCATCTCTGGAGAGAAAAATGCACCTACAAAAAGAACATATACTGGTAATCTTGCGCCACAAGACATGAATCCTATTATGAAAAGAGTTAGTAATCTATCCCTATCATTTTTAAGAATTCTAGCCGACATATATGCTGGAATAGAACAACCAAAACCAGTTACAAGGGGAATAAAACTTTGTCCATGAAGACCAAATTTATGAAAAAATCCATCAAGAAGGAAAGCAACCCTTGACATATAACCAGTACTTTCAAGTAAGGCGATACCAATAAAGAGAATAATAATATTTGGTACAAAAAGGACAACTGCTCCAACACCAGCAATAATACCATCAACTATTAATGAGCGAACATCATCATTGGCAATTGTTCCACCAACTGTATCACCAAACCATCCAAAAAACGCATCTATATAGTCCATAGGAATAGCACCTATTTCAAAAGTTAATTGAAATAAACCCCACATTAAAAATAAAAATATTGGGATTCCAAGTATTGGATGAATTAGAACATTATCTATTTTTTCTGTTAAAGTTTTTTTAGGTTCAGCATTTTTTTCAGTTACTACTTCAGCAACTACACCACGATTAAATGATGCATATTCAGATGCAAAAGCTTCTCTAACATCATCACAATCATGATGAAGTTCAATATGTTTTGATGAGTCTATAAGTATTGGTTGAAGTTCTGTCCATAATGGTTCATGATGCAACATCGCATAAACTTTTTTATTGTTCTTTAAAAGATTTATAGCAATATTTCTATATGTATTACGAGATTGATATTTATGTTTTTCTAAATATACTACAATTTTTTCAATCTCCTCTTCAACTGGCTCTGAAAAAATAAGTTTATGTTCTACGCTTGTTGTTTCAAACTCTTTAATGATTGCATCAATCATCTCTTCAATACCACTTTTTGTAACAGCAGACACTTTTACACAAGATATACCAATAAGTTGTGACATATATGTAGCATTAATATCTATGCCCTCTTTTTGTGCCTCATCTGTCATATTTAATGCAATTACTATTTTCTTACCAACAGACATTAGTTCAGAAGTCAGTTGAAGATTCTTTTCTAAGTTAGTTGAATCTACTACATTTATTATTAAATCATAATCATTCTCAGAAAGATATTCACTTGTAACTCTTTCTTCAATTGAATAATCATTTAAAGCATATGTTCCTGGCAAATCAACAACAGTAAAATGGTAATCTTTATAGTCAAATAATACTTCTGTTTTATCAACTGTTACACCTGAAAAATTACCCACATGAAGATGAGCATTTGATACTGAATTAATCAGCATACTCTTACCAACGTTGGGTTGTCCAACAAGAGCAATTTTAATATGGTTTGCTATTACTGGACAAGCTTTTCCTATCATTTCATTCATATTTTTTCTACCTCTATTAACTCTGCTTCTTTAGCACGAAGAGCAATACGCATCTTTCCTACTTTAATTTCAATAGTACTTTTTGCTGGAGCATGTTCAAGTACTTCAATTGTTGCTTCTTTCATAATTCCAAAAGATATAAGTCTCTGTTTTAACTCTTTATCTGTATTTAATCTCAAGACTTTAACTTTACACGCTTTTTTACAATCACTTAATGTTTTCATATTTATTATATTTTCCATTTTAAAATTTGTAAGCTACTACAACTCTGTAGTTTTCATAATCGTCTAGTATACCACCTGATTCTTTATTATCGCTAAGTACGCATATAGCACCAATTACTAAATTTTCATTAGGAGTATATTCTACACCAATATTTTGCTCTACTATATGCTCTTTTTGTCCTGAAGAATCTTTATCTCCATCAAAATTACCATATGCATAAAGAAAAGAAAAATCATTAAAGGTATATGTTATCCCCGATACAATTGCTTGGGCATCTCTATCTTGTGTAATATTATCAATTATCATACTATCCATATTTGTATAAAGAGTACCACCACCAAAACCAGCAAAACTTCCCTTGTTGGATTGTTTTTGAGATTTATTATATGCTACTGAAAAAGAGAATTGTTCATAAGCTACAAACTCAAATAACATACCATAAATACTTGCTTTAATTTCACTAGAATCTTGAGAAGATTGATGTAAATACTGAGCATTTGAATGTAGAAAAAAATCTTCTGATAGTTTATTATGTAATGATATATCAAAATATGCAGACCTATTACCTAGATTATCAAAATCCGGATTATTTTCACCTGAAATATCATAGTACCAAGCAGAGATATCTAGTAAATCATTTGAAAAAGAGACAGAACCAAAATAAGTTCCATTTTTACCAATATCTATCCAAGGATTATTAACATCTAGACCAGCATCTGTACCCTGCCATCTATCTAAATAACCTGCCATAAAAGAAAAATCATCTAATTCATAGTTTAAGATAGCTGCCTCAAATGTATTGTCTATAATTCTAATATGATCACTATCTGCTAATGGCGTATCAATTAGTTGACGACCTAAACGAACACTAAAATCTTCATACTTATAGTTAATATATGCTTGGGTAAGTTGGGTATAACTTCCATCTTCTGAAGCTAAAGCTGTATTTTTCTTATTGTTCTCACCTGTTAATGCATTTATATTATAAGCTGTTGAAAATTCTGCGGCAGCATTAAAGCCATTATATTCAGCTAACTCATACATAAGGTGCCCACCAAGAGCTGTTGCATATATATTTGAATTATTATGTACTTTATGACCGGAGTACATAATCTCAACTTGACCAGTTACTTTACCCTCAGTAAACATATTTTTAAAAGCATCAGTTGTTTCAACTTCCTTAGGATCATTTTTTAGTACTTGAGAAACCACCTCTTTTACAGAATGCCCTCTTTCTCTTAAAGATTTATCTTCTTCAGCTATTGCTAAAGTACTTAAAATTGCTACTAAACTTAATTTAATTATATTTTGCACTTTACTATCCTTTGATGTACAAAATAATATTCTATAATTACTTAAACACTACTTAATATTGATACTGATTATTATTAAACTTTAAATCTTAGCCTCAGCATATCTATCATCAAAATGTTAAATAACTTTATTTAGCTATAATTTCATAAATAACTAAAATTCTAGGTCTAACATATGAAATTTCTTTACAATCCATCATCTCACTTTAATCTTGCTAATCTTATTACATTTGGGAATATTACAGCTGGTTTAATGGCTACTTACTTCATAACACAAAATAATTTTATAGTTGCTATTCTTTTAGCATGGATTGGTGGTGCTGCTGATATTTTTGATGGTAAAATTGCTAGAAAATATAAACTTTCAAATGAATTTGGAGTTCAGCTAGATAGTTTTGCAGACTTTTTAAGTTTTGTTCTAGTACCTGTATTTTTAGTTTTTCAATCAACTTATGCAACACAACTATCAGGTATTGAACTTTTGGGAGCATCAATAGCAAGTATCTACTATGTTATCTCTGGCTTAAGACGCTTAATTCAATTTAATATTAACGCAGATGCTGGTGAGGTTGATAAATACTTCATTGGAGTTCCAACACCACTTGGAGCAATCTTACTATGGATAGTTTATCTTGGAGCAGCTTTTGAGTTAATGCCTGCGATATCTGTTCTTTGGCTTATGATTATTATAGGGTGGAGTTTAAACTCTAAACTAAAAGTTCCGCACCCTTAAGAACTATAACTCCTTATTTATATTCGTAATCTTAATTTCCCTTTGTGGAAATGGTATGGTTATATCTGAATTTTTAATAGCCTCAAATACTTTCATATTTACCTCATATTGTGTCTTAAAAAATTTATCACTAATAATCCAGTATCTATATTATATATCAATAGAACTATCAGCAAACTCTTCAATACCAACAATAGCCTCATTTTCATCTGAAGTATCTTTACATGTAGAGATTACATCTTTAATAAGAGCAATTGCTTTATCGATATTACTATCATAAGAAACCCTAACTTTACCCTCAACCAAACGATAAGAGTAAGAGTTAATTAAAACATCACCAATCATATATTTATTTGGTATTGTAATTTGTTCTTTATCTTCATTTATTAAAATTGTATATGCTAATTTTATCTCTTGAACTTCCCCATATACGTCATGCATTTTAATAGTATCACCTATCTTAAATGGTTTTGTAGCGATTAAAACAACACCTGCTGCAAAATTTGAGACACTACCTTGGAGAGCTAAACCAGCAGTCAAAGAAACTGCACCAAGTGCAGCTATAAATGGCCCAATACTAATGCCAAGCTTTCCAAGTGCTAAAATTGCCATCATTGCGACTATTATAAAACGAACAATATTGGAGATAAAACCACTTATAGTCTCATCCATACTTGTTTTAAGAAGTAGTTTTAAAGTATATTTTTGAATATATTTTGAAGCTACTAAACCAATACTAAAAATAATAATTGCACCAATTATTTGAAAACTGTAATTTGTAATGAATTCTATAACAATATTATAAAATTGACTTACCTCTTCTAACTCTTTATCCATTTATTTTTCCTTATTTTTCTAATCTAAACTTACAAGAACCAACACTTATAACTTTTGAATTTTTTATAACCTCTTTGATGTAGTTAAGTGTACCTTTTGGGTCAGCATCACCTATCTCTTCTTCAATCATACGCAGTAAATCATTTTCATTTGTTTTAGTCCAAGTTTTCTCATAAGAGTATTGTGTTTGTATATTCATAATAGTATAATAGCTAAAAGAAAATAAATTATAAAAGTAGTACCATGAAAGATATGCTTAAAAACTTCACTATCTTGTATGTAGAAGAAGTGAACTAGATGAAGTCTATGTTAAGTAACTTCACTATTTTATACGTAGAAGATGACGAAATGGTAAGAAAAAGTGCTGTTGAGTATTTAAAAAGAGTCTGTAAAGATGTACTTCAAGCAAAAGATGGAAAAGAAGCAATTGAAGTTTGGAGTGAGTATAAACCAGATATTATTATTACTGATATTAGTATGCCTAGACTAAATGGTATTGATATGGCTTCTTATATACGAGCGAATGATAAAAATGTCCAAATCATAGTAGCTACGGCTCATTCAGATACAGAATACTTACTTAAAGCTGTTGAACTTCAACTTGTAAAATATATTATAAAACCTATTACAAAAGAAAAACTTGAAGTCGCACTAAATAAATCTATAGAGCTCATAGAAGACAAAAGTAAATTCAATCTAGCACTATCCTCTACATGTAGCTACAATGCTTATGAAAAAGTTATACTAGATAATGATAAAGAGATAAAACTAACAAAAAATGAAACATTATTTTTAGATTTGCTTGCTCATCATCATACTCGTATTGTAAAATATGAAGAGATTGAAAATGCTATTTGGGCTTATGAAGGTATGAGTCAAGATGCTATACGCTCACTTGTTCGTGGTCTTAGAAAAAAAGTACCAGATGGAACAATTGAAAATATATCTGGAAGTGGATATAAACTTCATACCTATTAGCAAATCTTTATTATCTTATAGATATAATAATGTAACAATTTTTAATAGGGTATAAAATGTTAGACAGTATGAACTTCTATAAATTTTTACATAAGCAACTACTCATTATGATAGCTTTAACACTATCTACTGCTGGTGGTTATATTTATATTGGTTCACTTTATCAATCTAACTTATATGAAACACAATGGTTTTTATTTGTCATTTTAGTATCATTTTGGGGATATTTACTTCATAAACAATATTTAACTGAAATGTCTCCAGAGGCTAAAGAAAAATGGATTAAGACTGTAAAAATCTTCTTTTTTATATATGCTCATGTGTGGACAATTATGTTCATTATGTATACAACTACTACAAATGTAAATCTTCATTATATTGCTGTTGCTACTCAGCTAGGCACAAGTGTTGTAAGTGTAACTATGTTAGCTTCACAAAGAAAACTATCTATTATTACTTTAGTATCTTTAATGCTACCTTTAGTTATATACTTTGCTCTTATTGGTGAATTTTATTCATACCTTTTATCCTTTTTTGCTATTGTTCTTGGCTGGGTACTTCTTTATGCTTCTGGAAATACTTTTAATTATTTGGTTAGAAGTCAATACCAAGCATATCATGACTATCTAACTGACATAGGGAATAGACGCTATTTTATTGAGCTTTTAGAAGATTCTATAAAAATTCAAAATAATAATAAAATGCCAATTTTTTTACTTTTAATAGATTTAGATCATTTTAAAACAATAAATGATTCTTTAGGACATGATATTGGTGATTTATTACTAAAAGAAGTAGCTTTAAGAATGACTACATTATCAAATAAAACATCTTATCATGTTACTAGACTTGGTGGAGATGAGTTTTGTGTATTGAGTACTCCATTTAATGAAGAAAAAGAGTGTTTAGAATCTGCCTCTAATTTTGCACATGAACTGCTTGACATACTTAAACAGACTTACTATATTCATGAACATCATCTTTATATTAGTGCTAGTATTGGTGTTAGTATTATTAACAAACCAAATCTAAAAGCATCTACATTTATTAAAGAAGCAGATATTGCTATGTATGAAGCCAAACTTCAAGGTCGTGATGGTGTTATACTTTTTAATGAAGAGTTAGCTATTCGTGTAAACCGTAAGCTAGAAATTGAGAGAGAACTGCACTTTGCCCTCGATAAAAAAGAGATATCTCTAATGTACCAACCACAAACAGACTCTAATGATAAAATTATTGGTTGTGAAGTCTTAGTTAGATGGAATAATGACAAACTTGGTCAAATTGGTCCTGATGAATTTATACCTATCTCAGAAGATACAGGGCTTATTATAGAACTTGGGTCATATATATTAGAAGAGGCAATAAAAACACTTAAAGAGTGGGAAGACAAGGGTATTAACCTAGAACAAATATCTATAAATATCAGTATACGCCAACTATTTCATCACACTTTTATAGATGAAGTTAAGAAAATTTGTAAGACTCATCTAAATCAGGTTCAAGCATCTAAGATAATGTTTGAGATAACTGAAACAAGTGTTGCTGATGATATAGACCAACTAGTAGAAAATATGAATCTACTAAGAGAGTGTGGTATTCGTTTTTCTATGGATGACTTTGGAACTGGTTATTCATCTCTATCTTACCTTCGCCAAATCCCTATTCATGAACTTAAAATTGACAAATCTTTCATAGATGAGTTAGGAACTGAAAAAGAAGATGGATCAATTGTTCGTACAATTTTAGATATAGCTAAAAACTTAAACCTTAGCATAGTAGCTGAGGGAGTAGAAAATATAAAACAAAAAGATTTTTTAATTGAAGAGGAAGATGATATTATCTTACAAGGTTACCATTTTGCTAAACCAATGTTAAAAGAAGAGTTTGAAACTTTAAGTTTTAAATCTCTATCTTAAAACAAGCTCCTATAATTTCACCATCTTCATCCAAAACATTAGAGACAGACAATCTACCACCAATATGTTCTTCAATAATCATCTTAGACATATAAAGACCAAGTCCAGTACCTTGTTTTTCATCTTTTGTTGAAAAGTATGGTTTAAAAATATCTTCTATAATATCATCTTCAATACCTCCACCATTATCACATACACTTACTACTAAACTCTCTTTTTCTGATTTAGACTTTATTATGATTTTTGGTCTATAAATTTTATTTTCTACTAAGGCATCTTTTGCATTTTTTATTAAATTTAATACTACTTGAATAAACTCATTTTTATATATATGAGTTAGTTCTCGTCCATGTTGTTCTAAAACTATTTCAACACCATCCATCTCTAAAGATTTTTTCATAAAATTTGTTGCAGATAAAATCACATCACTTACTAAAACAAACTCTCTCTCTTTATCTGGTCTAAAATAATTTTTAAAGTCATCAATAGTAGTAGACATAAACTCTAAGATGGTATTGCCCTCTTTTATTTTATCATCAAGATAATCTTTTGTAAGTTCTTTATACTCATAAGCAGATTCTATATTCATTAAAACATATGACATTTGATTTAGTGGTTGACGCCATTGATGTGCTATCATAGATAACATATCACCCATCTCTGCCATCTTTGATTGTTGAACTAACATCTTATCTTTTTCTCTATGTGCTTGAACCTGAAATTTTACTCTCTCTTCTAAAGATTGATTTAATTCTAAAAGAGCATCTTCTCTTATAAGTACTTCAGATTGATACTCTTTAAAAATCGCATTAATTTTACGAGATAAAAGTAAAGATAGTAGTATAATTAAAAATATAATAGTAGCTGATGCTTTTATTATAGTATCAAGTTCATCATCAAGCATTGATTCAAGTGCTTTGTATTTTGCCAACTCTTCTTGATTCATCTTTAAAATATTGAAACCATAAATCAAATGCCAATCAAAAGGCTCATAATATTTTGTATAGTAGATATAGCCATCAAGATGAGTAGAGGTCCATTTTGAATATTTTGATAAATTTTTACTTATTGTTTGTAAAGAATCATTCCCTAAAACTTCTCGCATATTTTTAGATAAATATATTGCTTTTTTATTATCATATAATCCGGTAAAATCAGCTTTATCAACTGGTGTCTTTTTAATAAGATTTAAAAATGCATCTTTAAGTTCTTGTTTTTTTTGTATCTCATAAACAGTTGAACCAATATAAAGATTATTAAAACCTAAAGCTTTTACATAAATAATTTGCCAAGATTTATCTTTTGAAAATCTACTTCTTAAAAAGCCCTCTCCGTATTTTCTAACTTTTTGAATCTCTTCTAAGATTATACTCCGACCATCAGCATCCTCAAAAGCTAAAATATTTTTATTTTTAAACTTATACAAACCACTTAAAATGGAATTACCGTTTGTATTCATCATAAATATATGATTCTTTTTATCATTAAAAACCATACGTTTAAGAGTATCTTCTATTCTTTGCTGTATATTTTTTTTACTTTTATTTTTTTTATATTTTTCATGTATATATATAGCAGTTTCATAGGCACGATCAACTCTAGTTTTTAACTCTTTTTTAATATCTTCTTCAAAAGTTTTGTTTTTATATTCAAACAAAGTATTTAACTGATTTACCCACATCTCACCTTGAGATTTTTGTATATCTACATGCTCTTTTTGACTTCTTTTTTTAGCACTTTCAAAATAAGAAGTTACTTTATTTAAATAAAATGTAGTAATAAAAAAACTAGCACTCAAAACCAATACTAAAGGGATAATAATTATTAGATAAGGAATAAGTTTATTTTGTCTTAATTTCATGAAGTTATTATACTATCAATAATATTAAATAAGATAAAGTCCCTTCCCTCCTCTACATGTAGAGCACTATTTACCCAATTTAAGCTTAAGTGATTTAAAATATAATTAGTTTAAACTTAAATCACAGTTAATTTGGGTATAATTCGCGAAATACTTTAGGGGTAGGTGCCATTTTCTAGGAAAATGCTTGTATCAGCTCCTAACTAAAGGAAAATGATGCAAGAAAATGCACAAGAAATAGAAGAAACACAAGACTCCAAAGAAGAGAGCCAAATTACATTTGATGACTTAGGTCTAAATAATGATGTACTACGCGCTGTAAAAGCTGCTGGTTTTGTAAAACCAAGCCCTATCCAAGAACAAGCAATACCATTTGTAATAGATGGTCGTGACATAGTTGGTCAAGCACACACTGGAACTGGTAAAACAGCTGCTTTTGGTCTTCCAGCACTAAGTAACATGAAAATGAAAAGAGACTCTGGAGTTGAACTTCTAGTTATAACTCCAACTCGTGAACTTGCTACTCAAGTAAGTGATGAGCTTTTTAAATACGGTCGTAATATGGGTGCTAGAACTGTAACAGTTTATGGTGGTAGTTCATACAAAAGACAACTTGACCTTATCGAGCGTGGAGCATCTGTAGTAGTTGCTACACCTGGTCGTTTATTAGATATCCTTAAAAGAGGCATGCTAACTAACTTTAATCCAACTACTGTTGTTTTAGATGAAGCTGATGAGATGCTAGATATGGGTTTCTTAGATGATATCAATGAAATTTTTTCATACCTACCATCTAAAAGACAAACTTTACTTTTCTCAGCAACTATGCCTAAACCTATCAAGCTTCTAGCTGAAAGAATTTTAGATAATCCTGAGTTTATCTCTATCACTAAAGGTGAGACTACAAACACTGATATCTCTCAAGAATATTATGTGATTGAAGAGTCTGAACGTGATGATGCTATCATCCGTCTTATGGATTCTGAAGAGACTAAAAAAGCAGTTGTATTTTGTAGAACAAAATCTGAAGTTGATAGACTAAGTAATGTTCTTTCAAATGCTGGTTATTTAGCAAATGGACTTCATGGAGATATGGAACAACGTCAACGTGAGACTGTTATTAAAGGTTTCAAACAAAACTCTGTAAAAGTACTTGTTGCTACTGATGTTGCTTCTCGTGGTATACATGTAGACAATATCTCTCATGTTTTTAATTACCATATCCCATTTGATCCTGAGTCTTATGTTCACCGTATTGGTCGTACTGGTCGTGCTGGAACTAAAGGTAAAGCAATTACTTTACTTACTCCACTAGAGTTCAAAGAGCTTCAACGTATTAAAAATAAAGTTGGAACTACAATGAAACTTGCTTTTGTTCCATCTAAGCATGACTTAAAAGAAAGTGGTCTAAAAAATGTAGTTAAAAGTATAGAGAGTCATAAAATCTATGATGAAGCTCATAAAGTTTTAGATATGTTAAAAGAAGACATAGATGAAGAAACTATGCTAATCAAACTAATCTCTATGATTTTAGACAAACAATCAGTTGCGGGACCTAACCAAATCGGTATTCCAGCTGATAAACTTGATGCTATATTAGAAAGAGCTGCTAAACGTGGTGATTCAAGAGGTCGCGGTCGTGGTCGTGGCGGCAATGGTCGTTCAAGAAGTCGTTCTGGTGGCGGTGGTGATAGAAACCGTAGCGGTGGAGATAGAAATCGTTCTGGCGGAGGCGGTGGTGGTTACCGTGGGAATAGTGATAGAAGTCGTTCTGGTGGCGGTGATAGAAATAGAAATCGTAACCGCGATTAATACTAATTTAAAAAAGTGATGGGTTTATATTCTCCTCCCATCTCTTTTGCTCCTCATTCAACACAAGTTCATTATTCATAAAAAGTTCTAACTCATTAAGCTTTGTTAAATTTAAAATATCTTTAGGTAATAAAGATAGTTGATTACTACCAAGGTTTAAATATTGAAGATTTACTAACTCACATATAGAATTATTTAACTCAGTTAAGTCATTTCCCCATAGCGACAATTTTTTTAAATTTTTTAAAGTAACAAGTTTATCAGGTAAATTTTTTATAAAATTACCTCCAAAATCTAATATCTGAAGTTTAGTAAATAAACATACATCCTTGGGAAATATAGTAAATTTATTTTTTGAACATAATAATTTTTCTAACTCATAGTTTTTATTCAATTTAATATCAAACTCTTCAATATTATTTACTGAAATGTCTAATGATTTTAATAATTCAAAATCAAATATAAAATTAGGAACTTCTAAAAATTTATTATTACTTAAATTTAAAGTTTTTAGTTTTTTAATCTTTTTAAAACTTTGTGGCAAAATATCAAGTTTATTATAAGATAAATCCAACTCCACTAGCATAGTTAAATTTGAGAATTCATTACAAATGAAGTCTAAGTCTAAATGACTTAAATCCAAACTCGTAAGAAGTTTTAATTTTTCTATATCTCTTGGAAATATACTATCGTCTATCTTATATTTATTTGCCCATGAAATAAGTTTTTCGAACCATTGTTTTTTATCTTTTTTTATACTTAATTTTGTATTTTTCAACTCTTCTAATTGATTTTGTAATTGATTTTTAATATTTGTAAAATAATCATCCATATTATTTATATCAAATACAAAACTATATTCATTCTCATATCTAATATGATTGTTCTCTGCTAATAGGTTTTTAATAGCTTTTTTAATACTAATAATATTTAAGCTTATTTTTTCAATGCTTTGTAGTTCTATATCCTCTTTTTTAAATATCTTTCCACCATCTAAAAAGATAAAAATATCTTTTACCATCTTCAAATTTTTACTTTTATAAGCTTCATTAAGTTCTATAAAAAACTCTTGGGCATCTTCTAACTTAGATATATCAACCATGTCTGGGTGACATAATTTTGAGGCTTTTTTATATATTATTTTTAACTCTTTTTCATCACTAAGTGATAAATCTACCTTTTCTTCTTTATCCTTATATGTTTTTAAAAAATCATGGTAATCACTATAAGCCTCTTGATAATTAATCTTTATATCTTTTATATTTAAGTATTGTAATGTTTGCTTTATATTTTTTAACATCAAATTTAATTGATTTATTTTTCTTGTATTATCATGAAGTGTGTCTTGTTTTAAATTTTGCAAACTTTCTTTATTTTCATTAAATAAACTTACTAACTCATCATAATATGATTTTGAAGTTAAAAATTCCTTTTTACACTTCTTTATTCTCAATCTTAATATTTCATCTAAAATAGTTTTAAATTCACTCGCATATCTACTATTAAAATCATCTATTTTTTTTATATAACTATTTTTTTTTATATTTAATTTTTTAAATATAAGTTTAAGTTGCTCTAATTTAAGTTTTAATTTTTCATTTTCATATAAGACTAAATTTGAATTATGCTTTACTTCCATATTAAAATAGACCTCATCCATTCACATTCTTTTGGAATTGTTCTAATCCTATTATTTGATATTCTCAACCGTCTTAGTAAGATAAGTTCACTGAGTTCCTTAGGTAATTTTTTCAATCTATTTGATAATAAATCTAAATCAACTAAATTTATTAGACCTCCTATTTCGGAAGGTAATTCTTCAATAAGGTTATTATATAAATCTAAATTTCTTAATCTTTGTAATTGAATTATTTTAGGAGAAAGACTAGTAATCTGATTTGAAAAACAATATAACTCTTCTAAATTTATTAAATCAAAAATAACAAAGGGTATATCTTTGATGATATTTTTAGAAAGATTTAATATTTTTAAATTTACTAATTTATTAAAACTATCGGGTAAAGTAGTTAGTATATTATCACAAAGATTTAATTCATTTAATGAAATAAGATTTGAAATTTCTTTTGGAATTGTGATTAAATTTTTATTTGAAAGATCTAACTTCGTTATTAAAATTAAATCTTTAATATCCCTTGGAATAATATTATCATCAATTTCATTAATATCAGCCCATATCCATAAGTTCTCAAACCATAGTAGTTTATCATTAACTACTATCTCTTTTTTCAAAATTTTATCTGTCAATAGCATTAAATTTTTACTATTGTATTTAGTAATACTTTTTGATTTTATGGCTATTATATTATTGTTTTGATACACATGTATCCTAAAGTTTAGTTAGATTATTAATGAAATATTATCAAAGTTATGTTAATAGATTATATTTGGTACTAATTTAGTTATAATTTGTAAAAAGAGGTTCTATGATTATTTATGAAAATGATGACATATATATTGAAACTGAAGAATCTGAAATACCTTGGCTTAAAATATTTACAAAAGAGGCATACAAAGAGTTGAGTGATGTACCTAAAGAACTTCGTAGAAGATTATGGGATATTTATGATATTGTCGAGATAGAGATGAAAAACTACTATAAACCTACAAAAATAAATCTTGCTTCATTTGCGAATATGCTTCCTCGTGTTCACTTACATGTAATGGCAAGATATAAAAATGATAGCTATTTTCCAAATCCTATGTGGGGAGAAAAACTTCGTGAATCACAATTAAAACTTCCAGATGAGAAAGAATTTCATATAAAATTATTAAGGGCTTTAAAGAAAATAAAATATGATTAAATCTTCAATAAAAACAAATATTTTAATTACTTTTTTATCTCTCATGGGGATAATATCACTACTAATCCTTACCTCACAATACTATTTTAACAAAAACTTAGCAATCAATTCAACAGAAAATACATTTAAACATTTATCACAAAATACTGCAACAAGACTAAATAAAGCATCACAAGCAATAGAAATAATTTTAAAAGAAAATTCTAATAATAAGAATCTATTTAAAAAAATAGATTTCAAACATAAAAATCAACCCTTACATGATTTGACACAATTGATGAGTATTCATAAAGAGATTTATGCTATGTATTTTACACATGATGACGGTTCTTTTTATGAAGTTATCAACATGAATAATACAAAAGACTTATACACGATATATAAGGCTCCAGTACGTACAAGATGGACTACTGTAATTTCTATTAAAAATAAAACTCAATACTCTTTCTTTGATAAAAATTCAAATTTTATTTCACAATATTTTGTAGATAAAGATTATAATTCACTTTCAAGACCATGGTATAAAAATGCAATAGATTCAAATAAATCTATTAGTACAAAACTATACTCTTTTGCAAATATAGAATCTAAAGGTATTACTTTTGCGACAAAGCTCGCACAAAAAGGCAGTGTTTTTGCTATTGACTATACTATGAAGGATTTATCTAAACTTCTTCAGTCACAAAAATCTGCTAAAAATTTAGAACTATTTATATTTGACAAAGATGGTAATATTTTTGCCTCTTCACTTAAAAATCATAAAACAATGGATTTAGGTATTATGAATAATTTCACTGAAAACAACATAGGTAAAATTATTAAATATAAAAAAGATAATAAAAATTATTTTGCAATATATCATCATCTTAAAAGTAAAGGTGCTTATCTAGGTATTAGCCTAAATTCAGACCAATTGTTTGCACCATATATACAAAATATAAAATACTCTTTTTCCTTATCAATATTATTTTTACTTCTTTCGATTCCAATAGTTTTTTATGCAACTAACATTATAGTAAAACCAATAAGAGCACTAATTAAAGAAAATAATAAAATTAAAAATAGAAATTTCAATGAAGTTCAAAGTATCAAAACAAATACTATAGAGTTTACAGAGTTATCTGATTCACTTGTTTCTATGTCTGAAAATATACAAGATTTTCAAATATCTCAAGAGAAATTATTAGACTCTATTGTTAAACTTATAGCTGAAGCAATTGATACAAAATCACACTATACAGGTGGACATTGTGAACGCGTCCCTGAAATTGCACAGATGCTTGTTGAAGCAGCAAGTAAGTCGTCTAACGAAGCTCTTAAAGATTTTGCCCTAAATACTAAAGATGAACTACGTGAATTTGAAATCGGAGCATGGCTTCATGATTGTGGAAAAGTCACAACCCCTGAATATGTAATAGATAAATCAACAAAGCTTGAAACTATAAATGATCGTATTCATGAGATAAGAACAAGATTTGAAGTGCTTTGGCGTGATGCACAGATAACTTATTTATCATCACAATTATCAGGTAAAGATAAAGAAGATTCACTTAAAGCTCTACATGTAGAGCAAGAAAAATTAATAGCTGATTTTTCCTTTATTGCTAATGCTAATATTGGTGGAGAGTTTATGGATGAAGATAAACAAAATCGCATAAAAGAGATTGCACAAAGAGAATGGATACGAAATTTTGATGACTCTCTTGGTCTAGGGGAAGTTGAAGCACTTAGGTATGACAAAGATAATGCACAGAGTTTACCAGCAATAGAAAAATTACTTAGTGATAAAAAACAACATATTGTAAAACGTGAACACTTTGATTATGAAGTTTACAAGAAAGATGGCTTCAAAGAGAATGTTCCAGAGTATCTTTATAATTATGGAGAAATATATAATTTATGTATTGCTAAAGGAACATTAACTCCAGAAGAGAGATATAAAATCAATGAACATGTAATTATGAGTATTAAAATGCTTGAAAAAATTCCATTCCCATCAAGACTTAGTCACGTTGCAGAATATGCGGGAACTCATCATGAGACACTTATTGGAGATGGTTATCCAAGACAACTCTCTGCTAAAGATTTGAGTATACCATCAAGGATTATGGCTATAGCTGATATTTTTGAAGCATTAACAGCATCAGATAGACCATATAAAAAAGCTAAAACTTTAAGTCAATCCATAAAAATAATGAGTTTTATGGTCAAAGATAAACATATTGATGAAGATTTATTTAAACTATTTTTGAAAAGTTCTCTACATGTAGAGTATGCAAAGAAGTATTTAAAGCCTGAACAAATTGATAAGGTCGATTTAGAACAATATCTTTAAAAGATATTGTTTATTTTATTGGAGAAAAAGGTACTAGTGCTGAACCCCATGTTAGTCCACCACCAAAAGCATCTAACAGCATTAATTCACCTTTTTTAAGTGTACCTTGCTCATAAATATCATTTATAGCCATAGGAATAGAAGCTCCTGAAGTATTACCATACTTAGAAACAGTTAAAACAACTTGTTCTGGTGTTAGTTTTAATGCATCTCCAACAGCTTTAATAATTCTATAGTTTGCTTGATGTGGAACAAAGTGCTTAATCTCTGAACTTTCAATATTATTCTCAGCTAAAATTTCAACAACATCTTTTGTAAGTGTGCGAACCGCTACTTTAAAAGTTTCATTACCCTTCATCTGCATAAAACAGCTTCCAGCCTCTGTTTCTAGAGCATCATGAGCAGAACCACTTCCACCATTTGGTGTCATAAGTAAATCTGCATAAGTACCATCAGCTCCAGTATGAACATCTATGATAGCCTCGTCTTTATTTTCAGTAGCTGAAATAACAGCAGCACCAGCGCCATCACCAAAAAGTATACAAGTTCCTCTATCAGTATAATCAGTAATTGCAGATAATTTTTCAGCACCAATTATAAGAATATTTTTTTTCATTCCAGATTCAATAAATGCTTTAGCAATTGAAAGGATGTAAACAAAACCTGTACAAGCAGCTGAAATATCAAATGCTGTAACATTACCAAGTCCAAGTTTAGTTGATATTATTGTAGCAGTTGAAGGCATACAAAAATAATCAGGAGAGATAGTTGCACAAACAATCATATCTATATCTGATTTTTCTAATCCTGAACGTTCAATTGCTAATTCAGCTGCTTTAACACCTAAATCAGATGTATATTCAGTCTCTGCTGCAATATGACGCTCTTTAATACCCGTTCTTTTAGTAATCCACTCATCCGTAGTATCTACCATATGAGATAAATCATCATTTGTAAGTATTTTTTTTGGAACATAAGCACCAATTGAACGAAATGCAGCATAAGCCATTAGTTATCCTTATCTTTTAGTGCTTGTAATCTCTCAACTATATGATCATTTACACCAGTATCAACATAGTTTATAGCTTGATAGATTGCATTTTGTATAGCTTTTGGATTTGATTTTCCATGAGATACAATTGCGCAGCCTTTAATTCCTATAAGTGGAGCACCACCTATTTCAGCATAATCAATTTGTTTTTTAAGAAGTTTAAAAACTTTTCTCATTAAAAGCGCACCAGTAATAGCTACTGGAGATTTACGAATATAATCTTTAATAAGCCCAGATATTGTAGATGCTACACCCTCACTTGCTTTTAAAACTAAGTTTCCAATAAAACCATCACAAGTAATAACATCACAAGAACCATTAAAGATATCACTACCTTCAACATTTCCCTTAAAGCCTTTATATCCATCTAGAATTTTAAATGCTTCTTTAGTAACTTCATTACCTTTTGATTTTTCTTCACCATTAGCCAGAAGACCTATGCGTGGCTCTTTAACATCAAGTAAATCTTCAGCATAACAACCACCCATAATTGCGAATTCTGCAATATGTTGTGGTTTAGAATCTACATTTGCACCAGCATCAAGTAAAATTGAACGGCGACCAGTTTTAGTAGGCATAAGAGTAGCAAGTGCTGGACGAGATACACCTTTAAGGCGACCAAGTCTAAGTGTAGCAAGAGTCATAGTAGCGCCACTATGTCCAGCAGAAACTACACCATCAGCCTCACCATTTTTAACTAAGTCTATTGCTTTATAAATAGTACTCTCTTTTCTTTTAACTGCGTCGGTAGCAGCATCACCCATAGAGATAACATCATCAGCTTCAACTATAGAAATCTTATCTCTATAACGTTTTGGTAACAGAGGTAAAATTTCAGATTTTTTTCCTACTAATATAGGTATAAATAGTTTTTTCTTGTAGGCTTGAATAGTTCCCTTAACAATTGGAGCAGGACCAAAGTCCCCGCCCATTGCATCAATAGCAATTTTTATCATTGACTACTTGTACTCACCAGTAGTTGGGTTGATGTGGTGTGGAAGTTTATAAGTTCCATCTTTATCTTTAACTGGTTTAGCTAAAGTGATTTTATAATGAGTTCTTCTTTTCGCTCCGCGAGAATGAGAGACTCTTCTTTTAGGTACTGCCATGGTAATTGTTCTCCTTGTTTAAATTTTATTTTATTTACAATTTTTGCAAGTGTTGTAATCACTTTTGATAAGTTCAAGTTCCGAATTTAAGATTTCATCTAAGTCTGCTATATCGTTTAAACACTCTACAACATCTAATAAGACTGTATTTTCAACATCATAGATACCACTATGAAGATAAAATTCTATTGTCTCATCAACATCTAACTTGAACTCATCAGCACAAACATCACAGTCTGTGTTAATTTTTCCACCCAAATTTGCTTTAAGGAGGATTAATTTGCCGCTATCATACTGTAAAAAACCTTTAAAAGTTATTTCATCAGATTTTATCTCGAAATCTAGCGGTGTTTTAGTTACCTTTCTAAGTACTACTTTCACAAGTAAAACTTAAGAGATTTCTCTCTCAGAGAAAAAGAATGCAATTTCAACAGCTGCATTTTCAACAGAATCACTACCGTGAACTGCATTAGCATCTATATTTTCAGCAAAATCTGCACGAATTGTACCAGCATCAGCTTCTTTAGGATTAGTAGCACCCATAAGATCACGGTTAATTTGCATAGCATTTTCACCTTCTAAAACTGTTACAACTACTGGACCACTAATCATGAAATCTACTAGATCTCCAAAGAAAGGTCTCTCAGCATGAACTGCATAAAATGCTTCAGCATCTCCGCGAGAAAGTTGCATTTTTTTAGTTGCTGCGATTTTAAGACCATTGCTCTCAAAACGATCTAGAATTTTTCCTATAACACCTTTAGCTACTGCATCTGGTTTTATGATTGATAGTGTACGTTCCATTAAATTTCCTGTGTATATAAAATTAGAGCGCAATTATATCCAAAAAATAACAAAAGCAAGATTAAAGTTGAAAATTCAGAAAAAGAAGTAAACTTAAAGGTGCTATATGTAGCACCAATTAAGTTAAATTAGAAAGATTACTATTCTACAACAGGTTCTTTGTTTGAACGTTGATCATCAGTGATATCTTCACGGTGCTCTGGGCTTTCACCAATAGCATCCCAAGTAATACAACCCTCAGTTGGACAAGCTGTAGCACAAGCTGGTTCATCATGATGACCAACACACTCTACACATTTATCAGAATAAACATGATAAATTTCCTCATCTGTTGGATTATCATCCTCATCTACAATCGCTTCTACTGGACACTCATCAATACAAGCACCACAGTTGATACAAGTATCATTAATAATTACTGCCATTAGGTTCTCCTAAATATTTTAATTTCAAAGGTAAGTTTAACACAAGAATTTTAAACAAAGCTAAAATATGTTTGATAGATAAAATTTTATTAGAAGTGTTACTCAAAGCCACCTCAAAGTTTTAAATAACTTTTAATATCTTCTACTCTATCTAAGCGTTCCCATGTAAAATCATCATCCTCTCTACCAAAATGACCATAAGATGCTGTTTTTCTATATATAGGACGTAGTAAATCTAATGATTCTATAATTCCCTTCGGAGATAAATCAAAAAGTTCTTTTACACACTCTTCTATTTTACTCTCTAATACTTTCGAAGTACCATGCGTATCTACCATTACAGATACTGGTTGAGTTACACCAATTGCATAAGCTACTTGTATAGTCGCACGGGAGCATACTCCAGCAGCTACAAGATTTTTAGCTACATGTCTTGTAGCATAAGCAGCTGAACGGTCTACTTTTGTAGGATCTTTTCCAGAAAACGCACCACCACCATGTGGACAACTCCCACCATAAGTGTCTACTATAATCTTACGACCAGTTAATCCAGCATCACCTTGAGGTCCACCAACAACAAACTTACCTGTCGGATTTATATGTATAATAGTATCATCACTCATCATATCTTTTGGTATAACTTCATTTATTACTTCATCTATCATATCTTGTCTTATCTGTTCTTGCTTCACATCTGGGGAGTGCTGAGTTGAGATAACAATAGTTTCAATTGATACAGGTTTATCTCCTACATACTTCACACTAATTTGTGCTTTCCCATCAGGACGCAAATAAGGTACTAAACTCTCTTTTCTAACAAGTGCTAATCTTTGAGTAAGTCTATGAGCCAAGTAAATTGGAAGTGGCATAAGAACAGGCGTTTCATTGCAAGCATAACCAAACATCATACCTTGATCCCCTGCTCCAATCTCTCCATCATCTTTATCAACACCTTGATTAATATCTGGTGATTGTTCACCTATACCATTTAAAACAGCAGCTGAACGATAATCAAACCCATAAGTAGCATCAGTATAACCAATCTCTTGAATAACACGTCTAGCTATCTCTTGCATAGGAGCGTAAGCTGTGGTCTTAAGTTCACCTGCAATTATACAAAAACCATTAGAAACAACTGTTTCACAAGCAACTCTAGCATTTTTATCATGTCCTATAATATAATCCAAAATTGCATCACTGATTTGATCAGCCATCTTATCAGGATGCCCTTCTGTTACAGACTCTGAAGTAAATATGTATTCTTTTTCTTCTCTTGTCATCGATTTTCCTTTGTACGAAAGTATATCTAAGGCTTATTAATAATTTGATAAATATTCATTTATCCTTAATCAATTTATTACATATATATTTATTAGATTATTATTAATCTAAATAGGATAAAATTCCACAAACAAATTAAAAGGATTACTATTATGTTAGTAACAAACCAAGCTCCAGATTTTACAGCAACAACAGTTTTAGCAGATGGCTCTATCGTAGAAGATTTCAAATTCTCAGAAAACATGGGAAAAAAAGGTACAGTTTTATTTTTCTACCCATTAGACTTTACGTTTGTATGTCCTTCAGAACTTATCGCTTTTGATCACAGACTTCAAGAGTTTAAAGATCGTGGTGTTGAAGTTATCGGTTGTTCAGTAGATAGCCAATTTTCTCACTTTGCATGGAGAGAAACTCCTATCAACAATGGTGGTATTGGCCGTGTTGGTTACCCACTAGTAGCTGACCTTACAAAACAAATTTCTAAAGATTATGATGTTCTTTTTGGTGAAGCAGTAGCTTTACGTGGTTCATTTTTAATTGATGGTAAAGGTGTAGTTCGTCATGCAGTAATTAATGATCTTCCACTTGGTAGAAACATTGATGAGATGATTCGTATGGTAGATGCAATGCAATTTACTGATGAGCATGGTGAAGTTTGTGCAGCTGGTTGGACAAAAGGTGATGAAGGTATGAAAGCAACAACAGAAGGTGTAGCTGAATATCTTGGTAAACACGAAGGCGACTTATAGTCGAGTTCAAATAGCAACGCGCTTTCTGCGTTGCTCATTCATCAGATTTAACTCTTTATATTTTTCTAATTAAAAATACTACTTTCTACAATTCCTAAAATCTGATTCATTAAATCATCAGAAGCTTTCTCTACAAACTTAACTTTCCTTACTTTATAATCTATTGATTTTATTTGCTCTGCCATTACAAAACCTGTTAGTTTATCACTATCTACTTTTATGTGAAATGGAAAATTTCTATCTGTATTTGTTATGGGACAAGCTATTGCTAATCCAAGATGTTTATTAAATACATCATTTGAGATTATTAAAGCTGGTCTACGACCTTGTTGTTCATGTCCAGCGGATGGATCAAAACTAAGAATTACTAAATCACCTTTTTGAGGTATATAATCATTTACCATTCTTCATTACCAACAACTGAAATAAACTCCTCTTTAGCTTTATAATCTTTTGGTATTTTGCTTACAAGTTCATTTATATCATATTTTATTTTTTCATATTTTATGGGTTCAATAATAGCTTTGTTATTTTCTATAAATATATTTACCTTATCACCAATAGACAAATGTAAATCTTTCATAATATCTTTTGGAAATCTTAGTCCTTGAGAATTTCCCCATTTTGAAATAGTTGCAGTCACAATAAACTCCTTGATGTATATCCAAAGTATATCATATATTTATTTCTTTTTCAAACCTACTAAAAAACCACCCAATATAATTAGACCAATTCCTATCCATGTAAGAGCATCTGGAAAAGCATCACCTAGCATCCACCCAAAACCTATGGAGAATGGTATATTTGTATAAGAGATAACTCCGATTATACTTAGGTTAGAACTTGAGTAAGCTTTTGTTAGTAGCCATTGGGATAGTGTTGAGATAATTGCCATGATGATTATAAGAAACCAAACATAAGCAGTAGTTGGCATCACAAAAACTGGAAATAAAAATCCTATTGCCTCAGGTACCTCTACATGTAGAGCTAAAAAGAAAAGTATAGCAGGCAGAATAGTTCCAACTCCAACAAAGGAAAGAACAATTACTCTTGAATCATAAATATCTTTTATTTTTTTAATTGTCGTGTATGCTGATGCCGCAAAAAAACCACCTAATATTCCTAAAAAATGTTCATATGAAACATCCATACCGAAAGGCTTAACAATAAAAACTATTCCTAAAAAACCTACAAATAGTGAAAAAGCTGTTCTTTTTGTGAGCTTCTCTCCTAAAAGGTAGTAAGCTAAAATTGCCACAAATAAAGGTGAAGTTTTATTAAGTGTTATAGCCTCTCCAAGGGGGATAGTTGTAACAGTATAGAAAAATAGAATCATTGCCATAAAGCCAAGTACACCGCGTTGGATAAGCAGATAAAAATTTCCACCACTTAGTGTTGGAACAGTGTGTTTTAAGGCATAAATTATTAATCCAACACCTATTAAGTTTCTAAAAAATACAATTTCTAGTGCGGGCATATCTTGTGCCAACATCTTTGTAAGTGCGCCATTTAATGCAGAGATTAATGCTCCAATGAGCATATATAAAACTCCGCGGTCTATATTTTTTAACAAGTATGTGCCTTTACAAAGTCTAGTGCTTTATTGTTTACAAATACTATTTCATGCCATTGAGTTGAGGGTGCGATTAGGTTTAAACGTTTTGGGTTTGAACTTCTTGAGATTGCTACATAAAACTGACTCGGAGCAAAAATCTCATTTGTTTGGATTATTAAATCCTCAATACTCATACCTTGAGATTTGTGAATAGTTATAGCAAAAGCTAGTTTTATTGGGTACTGATAAACTGAAAAAATATTCTCTTCAACTATCTCTTTTTTACCATTTACACTCTTCTCACTCCACTTAGATTTACTTTGTGAAATTGGCTCTAACTTTACAACAACTCCATCACTCTTTTGAACATACACAAAAGAGTTATCTACATTTACAACAACTCCACGCTCACCATTAAAATAGTTCCAAGCATTTCTAGTAAATAGTACTGGTGCATCTATTTTTAGTGCTAGTTCTTGCTCTATCCTAGCATCACCCATAAAGCGTTCAACTTCTAAATCTTTAGTACTCTTTTTATGTTTTATAATTTGAGCTTTTTTTACAAAAAGTTCACTATCTATAAACTCTAGTTGCTCTTTATTATGTAATGCTGCTGAGTTATTTTTTCCAAACAAAAATGTAAACTCACTCTTGTCTTCTGGTAAAGGTTTTATAAAATTATTTAAATTATTATGTATGTTTTCATCCACATAACCATCACGAACAGATGAAAGTAGTTCTATAAACTCTTTATCATCAGTCCTATAAATATGCGTAAGAGTTATAGTCTCAAAATCAAAATCTTCCCATGACTCTGACTCAAAAGCAAACTTAACTTCTCCATACCCACGAACAACTGGAGGGAGTTGTAAAAAATCTCCAACAACAAGAAGTGAACCTGAGAATCCTGCTTGATTTAGACGAAATTGTATCATCTCTAATAAAGTATCACTAACCATGGAGATTTCATCTATTACTATTAAATCCATTGATGATAAAAGCTTTTTAACTTTTTTCTTTATTTCAGATTTCCCATTACGTTCTAGCTCATCCAAATCAGAAGAAATACCAAGGTCTAAAAAGCTGTGAAGAGTTTGACCATTTATAAGTGTTGCAGCCATTCCAGTAGAAGCTAATTTTGCTACTTTTTTTGCTTCACTTTCATAAAATTCTATAATATTTTTTGTAATTGTAGTCTTACCAACACCAGCACCACCAGTTAAAAAAATATTTTGTTTATTTTGTAATTTTTCGCTAATAATTTTTAAATAATTCATATGTAAAATTATACTATAATAACGAAAATTTATATTAGGGTTTCATTAATAATGCAAAGAATATTGATAGTAGAAGACAATAAAACTTTAGCAAAATTAATTGCTAAAAAAATCAAATCTGAGATAAATATGGAAGTAGATGTAGCATACTCACTTCAAGAAGCAAAACTATTTATAAAAATGTACAAATATTTTTTAGTTTTATCTGATTTAAATCTTCCTGATGCCCCAAATGGTGAGATAGTGGATTATGCTCTTAAAAAAGAAAATCGTGTCATAGTTTTAAGTGCAAATGTAGATAAAAACTTAAGGAAAGAGTTATTATCTAAAAATATTATTGATTACATAAATAAAGGTGGTATTAACGATATAAACTACATCATAAATACTATCAAAAGACTTCAAAAAAATAAAGAACATACAATACTTGTTGTTGATGATTCTATGGTTTTTAGAAAACAAATGAAACGTATGCTTGAAAATCTTTTTTACAAAGTTATCACAGTAGCCCATGGAGAAGAAGCCATTAATCTTCTTCATACAAAAATCAATGTATCTTTAGTTTTAACTGACTATCATATGCCAGTAATGAATGGTATAGAACTGACTGCTGCAATTAGAGAAAATTACAATAAAAATGACCTTTGTATTATAGCTATTTCATCAAACCGAGATGAAGAGATTAATGCCCTCTTTTTAAAAGAGGGGGCTAATGATTATATTAATAAACCATTTTCTAAAGAAGAATTTTCTTGCCGTATAAATAACTCCATAGAAGCTTTAGAGAATATAGAGATTATTACAAATTCTGCAAATAGAGATTTCTTAACTGGTCTTTATAACCGCCGTTTTTTCTTCAAAGATGTACAATCATACTTTGATGAAGCGGTCCAAGATGATGAATATTTTGCAATAGCAATGATAGATATAGATCACTTTAAAAATATAAATGACACTTATGGTCATGATTCTGGAGATAAAGCGATAATTGATTTTTCAGAACTTCTTCGTGCTAATACTCATCATCATGATGTAGTTGCTAGATTTGGTGGAGAAGAATTTTGTATTATATTAAAAGGTGTTAGTTCAAGTGAAGCAAAAGAGATTATGGAAAAACTTCGTTCTAAAGTTGAGCGTTCTATTACAATGAGTGATAAAGATGAAGAGATTAAGTTTACTATCTCAATAGGTTTAGCAACTCAGCATGAAGATACACTTGAAGCAACAATTAATCAAGCAGACCTATATCTTTACGATGCTAAAAATAGCGGTCGAAATTTAGTAGTTTCTAACTAAGAACTATCAACTCTCCAAAAGGGATTTTTTCCTCTTTTGGAACTATCCATTTAACATCATAGTTAGGGAACTCTCTTGGGAATAATCCATCTAAATCACTAAAATATAAAAGTAATTTTGTATCTTGTAAATTTTCATCAATATAAGAAAATACAGGACGAAAATCTGTCCCTCCTCCACCACTTAGATTTAACTCTAAAGTATCACCACTATAAAAAGTTTTATGCTCATTAATCTTATCATCACATACAAGTAAATCTATTTCGTAGTTTGGAATTGTACTCATAAGAAAGTTTAGTTCTGATAGAAAAGTGTTTAATAACTCCTCATCAACACTTCCTGAACTATCAACAGCTACTACAAGTTTAAAACGTTCACTTCTTGAAGATGGAAGGTAAATTCCGGCATAAAGAAACTTTTTATTTGGAGGCATAAGGGTGTAATCATCTTTGTAAAATCTATCTATGGCGTATTTTAACTCTTCTCGCCAATCAATGCTTCCTTGTGACGTTAGAGTGAAAAAGCGCTCTACATGTAGAGGTAGGTCTCCATTTTTTTCTTCTGCTAGGAGTGTTGCATTTGCGAACTCTTCGAAGAGT
>Ga0256826_1000123_pt1 | contig 40002 bp, 63 predicted proteins | sample CV79metaG_FD_185975 | JGI IMG/M metagenome (GOLD analysis project Ga0256826, IMG submission 185975) | Hydrothermal vent microbial communities from East Pacific Rise, Pacific Ocean - CV79 | ecosystem: Environmental > Aquatic > Marine > Hydrothermal vents | place: Pacific Ocean: East Pacific Rise...
CCCTTATTTAATAGCTTTTTTTTGTTAGCCATATCTTTAAAATTGTTCATTATATTTCCTTAGTTATTTTCTCACAAAGTCTCATTATTTCATTTTGAGCTTTGTAGTCTCTTGTATCAAATACACTATTTCCATCAAAACCACTATTCTCATACGAGGCTCTACGAGTCATTATCCCACCGAATAATATGTTACCATTGATTATAGGGTCTATATCATCTGTTATCTGCTTTGTAGACCTTAGAGGGTGTATCATAGTGGCTACTAAGTGTGTAGGTACTGCTTGCTCTCTAATAGTCTCTATTTCACCCAAAGTATCTAAGAAGCTCATAAAAGCCTCAGCATCTTTATCACTGCGAGGATTAAACGGTACTACTAGCTGGTCACTGATAGATATTACAGCTCTAGTGAGGTCATCATCAAAAGCACCAGTATCTATAAGTAAAATACCCTCATAATCCATAGCCTCAGATAGCTCATCAGCACTATAAATAGCCTGACACTGTATGCCAGTAATACCCTTTTTTTGTCTCTTTACAAAAAAGTTAAATGACCCCTTGTTTTTATGGTCAAGGTCTAAAACTTTTACTTTGTGACCCTCTTTTGATAGGCTCACGGCTAGGTTAGTACATAGGGTGCTTTTTGCTACACCACCCTTAATCATCGCTAAAGTTATTATCATATTATCTGTCCTTTTAATGAAAAGTGTAGTATATCATAATATAACATATCATATTTAGTTTGTTTAAAAAAAGAGTGCCTACTATTGAGGCACTGCATCAGTAAATAGCCAACTACAGTTAGCATCTGTAGAGTCACTGGCATTTTTGCATCTTCTAAGTAATACATTAGGCACACACTCACTATCTAATACCACTGGTACTAGCACTGGCTGGTTTTTACAGCCTTGCTCACTAGCTACACTGTAATATGCTTTTTGTGTTGCTATACCACCAGCTATGAGCCATAGTATCAAGATACCAGCCAGTATAGTTATCTCACCTTTTCTCATTTTAAACCAGCCTCAAACTCTTCTCTTAGCTTTTTCTCTTTAAACTCTTGAAATGCTATCTCTTTTTTCTCTTTAGCTGTGAGAGGTTTAGGTGCTGTGAGTTTTTTCATTTCAGCATCTTTAATAGGAGTTAAACCCTCTTTGATAAACTTGTCTTGACTTCCATCTTTTGAGTAAGCATATACATTGTTATTTTCATCTTTAAAGTATTTCATATTTTCCCTTTTATCTTAATTCAGCCCATTTATCAGGAAATGGAGAGCCACTAGTTTCAATTTTATATGTTTCTCCCACTGGTACTATTATTGATATTGTTTCGGTATCAGCCTGTGGTTGAGCAGTCCAACCAAACCCACCAACTTCTACAGAACCAACAATAAAATAACCATTTTCAGAGTCACCATATCTACACCTTACAGATACTTGAATAGGCTTATTTGTAGAATTTGTATATGTAATGTTAAATGCTCTTGTACTTAATAAGTCTTGCCAAGTCTGCCCGTAGCCTAACCCACCCTCATTGCTTGCACTTACTGCTTTATCATAAGCATCTTTAACAGAATTTGCTGAGGCTGGTGCTGTAGTGTCTGTACTTGTTACAGAGTTTATTACAGTTTTACCATTTAGCTTAGAGCTATCACTAGCCTTTGCTGTTTTTCCTAAAAATCTTGCATCACTCTCAGTCTCAGTAAAATACCTTGTATCGTGAGTGTGTGAGTCATTTGCTACGACTACGGTTATCGTTACGTTTGCTGTACCATCAAAAGAGGTGCTACCACTACAATTACCACCTAGAGAAATTGTACGAGCCGTAACGAGCTTTGTAGCACTTACAGCATTAGCACTTTTTCCTAAGTACCTACCATCACCAGTAGTTATATTTACTGCTGAGTTTGCACTTGTAGATGATTTAACACTAAATACTACAGCTGAGTCACCAGCTAGTTTAGCATATACAGCATTATGATTATGGTCTGAGCGACTTACTGCTGTACTTGTACCATTACCACCAAAAGCCTTATTTACAAGGTCAGTAGTAGTCCACTTAGCCTCAAAACTTGTAGAGCCATAAGAGCTTGATAAAAAGTTTCCACTAGCATCAGTTGTAACAAACTTACCAGCTGTAAGAGTTCCAGCCGTACCAACTTTTGAGGCTATTTCAGCTTTTAAATCACCCCAAGTCTGACCTGAGCCTTTTAGTGCTGTACCACCAGCTGTAGCTAAGAGTACATAATCATTAGTAGTTGATATTTTTTCAACTTTTGCACCTATCGCTGTATCTAGTGATGTTTTTGTATAATATCTTGTATCGTGAGTGTGTGAGTCATTTGCTACAGTAATTGTCAAGGTGACATTAGCTGAGCCATCTAAAGTGACATTACCAGTAGTATCACCAGCAAGAGTAATTTTTCGTGCTGTAGTCCATTTATCGGCTGTTGCTGAGTGACCACCACTAATAGGTGCATAAAGTGAGTTAGCCTGACCTAGTGGCATAGCATCATCATTAGCTACTGCATTTTTAACTTTAAATATCTGAGTGTTAAGACCAGCAAGCTTAGCATATCTACCATCACCTTGAGACTTAGTGTAGTAAGTTGTAGGGTGGGTATGATTTGAGTAGGCTGGATTAGTACCACTACCAGTACCCTCAGTCTTAGCAAAAGCTTTATTAAAAGCACTTAGCTTACTGAATTTTGTCTCTTTTTTCTCTATTTGAGTATTAGTTTTAGAGCTTGACCATAAAGTATTTGTATCTGTAGCACTATCTTTTATTAGTGAGGCTCTTACCTCAGCATTAACACGAGCATTTGTATAGTATAAATTAGTGTCCTCAGCTATATCTTTTGTCTTGAGGATTAAAGCACCTATTTTTCCATTTACTGATAATACTGGTGCTGTAGTAGCCATTTCTACCCACTCAAGACCGTTAGTATCCCATATATAAGTATTACCGTTACCTTGACCATCATCATCAAGTACAATAGCCATAAGTATCTCATTTGCTGAGTTATCATAATCTAGCATATCTTGATGAGTATCAAACTGTACCGTTTGAAGTCTTGCACCATCAGGTATCTGAGTTATAGGTATTTTAATATTTCCATCAAGAGTAGCTACACCACCAGCTACAGCTTTTTGAGAGTTGTCTATTTTTAGGTTAAACTTTGCATCTGTTTGACCTTTTGTATAGTATCTCGTATCGTGGGTGTGTGAGTCATTTGTAACTACCACCGTAATAGTTATGTTTGCACTACCATCAAAAGAGGCACTACCAGTAGCACCACCACTAAGAGCTATTTGTCTTGCTGTTTTAAGCTTTGTTGCACTTACAGCATTTTCACTCTTACCTAGATAAGTATTATGATTTTTTCCACTATCTTTTATATTACCACTGGCATCAAGGCTCATAAAGTTATTTTCTACACCAGCTGGTAACTTATCAGCTTTTGCATCTAAGGCACTCTGTAGAGATACAATATCACTAATTTGATGAGTATGAGCCTTAGGCTGTAATGACCCTAGAGATATAATATTTCCGTTATGGTCTTGAGTGTAGATAATACCATCAGCCAAGTTAATAGCTATTTGACCCTTAGCTACTTGAGCTGGTGTAGGTGCTATGCCAGCTGTCTCGTTTGACTTAAATAGTATATTACCAGTGCTTGTAGTTCCAAAACTTCCAAAATCTACTACACCTAGAGAGTCTTTATCGTGAGTGTGATTTGAGGCACTTGCTCCTACATCAGCTGGTGTAAGTGCTATGTTATTTGAGAGGTTTTTACCATTAATGGTACGAGTCTCGTCTACCATTGTAAACCAGTTTGTAAAGTTTCCAGTGTTTAAGTATCTTAGTGAGATTTTACCAGTAGTAGAAAAGAATAGCTGAGAGCCATTTACAAGACCATCTTTAATAGATACAAGCATCATACCAGCCTCACCACTAGGTTTCTCTGTAGATGAGGCTGGTATAGCAAATAAGCCACTAGATAGATAAGTATCACACGAGCTACCAGTAGCACCGTTATAGGCTGTACGGTTAGGGTTTCCTTGAGTTATAAGGTTTCCGATACCCCCCAATTCTTCCCAGTTACTAGAGCTTAGTGCTGGGTCATTACCTATATTTGAGTCAATCTTAGATTTATGGATGTTTCCAGTTCTCTCTACTATAGACCCTTTTTTATAAGAGAGTGTACTATCCCACTCACCAGCACCGTTTTTTTGCATAAAAAGTATAGCATCAGTGTATCTATAAAAGAGGTCATTAAAAAACTCAGCAGGAGGGATTTCACCAGCATTCCACCCCTCATCAGTCTTAGGCTGACTAGGCTCTACTCTTGTACTATCACGACCCCATAGTTTTACGACTGGATTTGACATATTTAAAGTCCTTATTTTTTTAGAGATATTATAACTAGAATTAGCACTCTATCTTTAGTTACTCTCTTATTGCTATGTAGGTATATTCTCCACCTAGCTCATTCATATCTGAGTCAGTTGTTAGTAATTTAAAACCATCAGCTGTAATCTCTACTTTTTCATCATCAAGTGCTGGTGCATCGCTATTCATTCTTATACTCATAGGGTACATAGCACCCAGTAGGTCTTTAGAAAAGTATAACCAGTCTCCATTACTATCAGTTCTTTTTATCATTAGTACAGTAGGCTCAAAACCAGTAGTAAATACTGCTTGCTCAAGACCCTTAGATTTGTATATATCTATAATGCTATAAGCTTTATTTTGATTAAATATCCAGCCAAAATACTTTTTACCTTTTATATTAAAATCTCTTTTTACAGCCATACCAGCACTTAATAACTCTACATCAGGGTTTTTATTAGTAGTTGCTGGCTCATCACTATTTACTTTAAGTGTAAAGCCGTTTAGTGCATCACCTGACATAATAGTATCACTACCAGCCATACTCTTAGATATTATCAAAGAGGGTGCTATCTCAAAAGGTAATCTTATATGCTGTTCCTCTGAGCCTGAGCCAGTCCATTCAACTATACCAAAACCAGTTATATTATTAATTGCATACTCTGAGCTTAACATATCGCTAGACTGGGTTACCTCTCTTGTAGGTAAAGAGAGTGAGAAAAGCATATACTCATCATCTAGTTTGTTTGCATCAGCTGAGTCACTAATAATAACCGTATCACTCTCATATACATACTGCACACCTATATCTCTTGAGGCATCTGTATCACTAAGGCTTATGGCATTTTGCTCACCCATTATAGATGATACAATCATATTTCCACCGTTACCAGTTACATTTTTAATGTAAGAGAGTCCATAAGTCATATCTACTGTAGTGGTTAGATTTGTGATTGAGCTTGTACCAGTGTATTTTTGAGTCTCTATAGCTGTTCTTAGGATTATATAAGGCACTATCCTTAGCTCCACCCCAAGAGGCTTAGCTATATACTTTTCAAGATATTCTTTAAATACTGGGTCATCTGCACCAAGTACCTCTAAGACTATTGTAGCTGGGTTATCACCAGCCTCATTACCCTCTCTATAGATACATTGAGTTTTAGTAATAGAGTTTACTGTAGCTATCACATCATCAGGAGTAACACGAGATAGATTTGAAAATAGTTTTAAGTACAAAAGCTCTCTATACTCTTTATCATTTGCTAGAGCTAAGCCACTCTCTGTATATCCTATAAACTCACCACCATCTACAGTACCAAAACGGTTACCAAAACCCTTACCAGTACCACCAAAAAAAGTAAAATATCTATCTAAATCACGAGTAAGTGGTCTCTCAAGACCAATTAAAAAACCAAGAGCATCTAGCTGAGTGCCTTGAGCTTTATCTAGTGAGTAGGCATCTATAAACTTATCAAAAGTCTCTATGAGTAGGTTATACTCATCTGAGTGTGCTGTCATCATTCCTAGTAGATTTTCTGACCCTTTAAACTGAGTTAAAACCTCATTTTGTGGTGAGTACATATTACACCACCGTTATAGTAATACGAGTAGTATCAAATATAGACCTCTCTACATACTCTATAGCTATATCATCACTGGTAGTAGGTGTTGTAGCTTTGCCTTGATACAAGTGATTAACAGTACATTTAAGGGCATTGTTAATAGGAGTATATAGCATTGAGTTTATGACATCATCGCCCACACTTAACTCAAGATTAGCCCACTCTACAATACTTGTTTTTATTGCCTCTTCTTGAGCTGGTGAAATAGTGCTATTTTCCATAGATGATATTTCTATATCTAACCATATATCAATATTATCAGGTCTCTGAAAATTAATGTTATGTTTATCACCGTTAATGTCAGGTACTTCTACACCAGTAGTACCATTTGTAGCTATACCAGCTGGCTTATGATACCAAATTATAGAGCCTATGTCCTCAGTAGCACCACCAGCTATAATTACCATAAAACTCTTAGCTGTAATTATATGAGGTGGTACAGTATCAGTCATAGTGTCATTTTCTACCACTCTTGCATACGATACACCATCTACATTAGCTAGAGCATCAGAGAGAGCATCAAAAGACCCTACCCCTTTTGCTGTAGAGTTCTCATATATCCTAGCTCTAAGACTAGCATCAGTCTCTCTTAATCTACCCTCTATAGCTTGCTCAGGATTTGTTACAGAGGCTAAGCCTGACACAGAGTCAATTATTTGATTAATAGTGTTTGCTGAGGCACTGATAGAGCCAAAATCTTCACTCTCTACAGCTAGTGTAGAAGTTCCACTAATTGCAATATCTCTAGTGGCTATACTATGCCACAGCTGAGCCGTTGAGTCTCTAAATGTAGTACCACGAGGTATAATCGTGCCTACATCACCAGTCATCACCAGTGTAGCACTACTTTTTTTTGCTGGCTGTCTCTTTACACCAGCTAAAATAGCTAGATTATCAAGTGCCACACCAGTAGCATATCTAGCATCCAGTGTATGAGTAGCCTTTTCTGCTAATTCCCATAGATTAGAAATCTCAAGGCTCTCAGGTGCGATTATATTACCTAAAACACTAGCCTCATCAGTTCTAATATTATCACCTAAATACTGTCTATATTTTGCTTGTAAATCAGCAACTACCTCAGATAATCTCTTAGGGAAAAACCCATACTTTGTAAAACCTATTTGCCCTACTGGTGATACATTATCAGCCATCTTAACCCCTTATAATATTATTTCTATCTTATCATCAAAACTTGAGCCATCTATAGCTACAGCCTTAAAAGTTACAGTGAGAGTACGAGTGCGATTATCCAAAAATGTTCTAAATTCTGTAACACTTCTTATGAGTTTTTCACCATACACACTAGCTCTTATCAAATTAGACGAGTGAGCTAAGTTTGTTTTTTGACCTAAAATTGACTGCAAGTATGGCACACCTATAGTATTGTCTAGTTTCCACTCACCGTAAAATGTTTTTAATGCTATCTGTAGGCTTTGTCTAGCTGTATCACCAAGAGAATCAGTAAGCCATCCCCTAGCATCAGTTATATCTACATCACCATCATTATTAAGTCTTAAATCTCTCATAGTGCCTCTTTTTTTATATAAAAAATTATATCATCTTTTATGGTATTGTTTTTATAATTGTTTTTGTCTCATCTTTATCTAAATCGCTATTGTCATCAGCTATCTTTTTCTGTTTATGGTTTCCATTATCTAAAACTGACCTTTGACCCACTTCCACTCTGACCTCTAAAAAACTACACCCACTAAAAAACATAGCTATTACTATAATTAAATACTTCATTTTATCCCTTTTTTTATGCTGTAGGTTTACCAGTTACACCAGTAATTACAAAACCACTATAACCGATAAGTGTACCACCTGATAAGTGTGTATGAGTTTTAAGGCTAGTTGTTCCAGCTGTTACATCGCCAGCAACTACTACACTAGCACCAGTAATAGCACCAGTAGTTGTAAGAGTAGTGCTAGAAACAGAACCAGTAGCAACTATATTTCCTGTTACTTTTAAATTACCAGTCATTTCAAGGTCACCAGTGAGAGCTATCTTACCAGTGTTTATAGTCACATCGCCATCTTTTTTAATTTCTACTGTAGTCGAGCCTGAGTTTATGTTTATAGTTCCATCTTGTTTAAGTTGAATATGAGTTACATTATCCTCTGAGCGAATAGCCATACCATCATCATCATAATCAGATATAACCCTCTTTTGATGAGTAAAGCCCATTATAAGTACACAGTCTTGATAATCGTGCATCCTATTATCGTGAGGCATAGCTTGAGTACCCTCTACTACAAAAGTATCTATATTTCTTTGATTAAACACGAGTAGACCAGTATCATCTTTTTCAATAGGCATAGTTATAGCTATTTTTCCACTAAAAGGCTGTACTACTGGTACACCCTCTATCTCAGGAATAGCAACACCCTCTACCTCATCGCCCTCTGTTTTAACTCTCTCTATGAGTATTTGAACTTTTGCCAGCTGGGTATCTTTATCAAACTCTATGACCTTACAAGGTAGAGCTGTATTAATATTTGACTGAGAATATTTAAGAGCCTTATCTATGACTTGCTTTAATGTTAGTGTTTCCATTTCATCACCCCACCCCAGTATCTAGTTTTACATTTTGCATACCAATCACTACCATTAGTATCACCTATAAAGTTAGTAGTTAAGATACCGTATCGACCATCTTTAAATAATTTCCTATCATAAAACCCAGCATTTGATACACCAAGACTATATGACTTAGACTCTATTTGCACACCCTTATTAGGTACGAGGTTAGGATTAAGTAGAGCTTGAAAATCTACACCTATCTCAGTTGAAGAGGGTATGCCTATTAGACCAGTGCTACTATTGAGTATTATTACATTCTTACCCTTAGGCTCATAATCGTGCTTATGTATCTCTACTTTGTCATCATCTACATTTATTGTAAACCCACACTCTGTACCTAGTCTATCCAGTATGTCAAAAGTGTTACCTGATATAGTTTGACTTCTTATCCATTTCTTACACTCAGGTATCTTATCTACAAAACCAGTCTCTAAGTTAGTAATATCTTTTAAGAGCTTTTTAACAGCATCAGCTACACTCTCATCTTTATTTATTACAGTATTACTAAAGCTTGACTTTGTTGAGGTTAGACCACTTGAGCTATTTATAGTGGTTATATGGTCAGGTGCTTGCTTTTCTGTTAATACACTTACTATTTCACCTTTGAATATTAATACCTTGTTATCTATGTATCCAGCACTAAACTCTATTTGCACACCTTTTGTACTAAAAAACTCTAGTGTGTCTTTGTTGAGGTTATATATCTTTATTTCAGCTGTATTTATAGCTACACCTGACTTTTGAATATTAAACGATACTCTAAAGCCATCAGTACCATCATTTCTCATACCACCATCTATAGTAATTTTCTTACTGTCTTTTACACCTACTAGAGTACAAGTCCTACCATATAGAGCCATATCTATACCTCAGGGTAGTCAGTCACTACATAGACTTGTAAAGAGTCACCTAGCTCTTTAAAATGATTTGTTTCTATCTCAGGGTTAGCATTAACCCTTGAGCATAAAATAGCTGTCATAGTGAACTCGTATTGCTCTATAAGATTTACACCCTCTGTTACTGGTATAGATGATATAAAAAGGTTATCTTTTTTAGGGTCTGCATAACTCTCTAATATATCCATAAAATAAGCATCAGCCTCACCGTTCCATCTAAAAGTAAAAGTGACCTCTATTCCTTTTACGAATATTTGAGAAAAGTTATAAAAAGGATTAGACTCTGTAGGCAGTTTGTAAGATTTTATAGTAGAGGATATATTTTCTGCTGTATTATCTATTATTAAATCACTGTAGGTATCATTTGCATTATGTACTTTATGTATTGTAGCCATTATCTAGTCCAACTTTTAAAAATAGTGTCATTATATTCTACTGGTTTTTGACCTTGAGACTGGTTTTTAGAGGCTTTTTGAGAGGTTTTTTCTTCTTTTATTTTATTTGCTTGTATTTTCTCTTTTAGTGCTGATACAGTTCTAAACTCTTGAAAAACCATATCTACTATAAGTGTCTCTGAGCTGTCTTTATCAGATACAGTACCTATATCAGTAAGTACCATACTATCATAAACCTCAAATACTGTAACTATCCTCAGTGGCTCTCTTTTTTCAAGGACTTCTATTAATGCTTGCCACTCTATAGCTGAGTTATTTTCGCCTATTTTTCCTAAATCTCCACTTATAAGAGTTTTAGCTAAAGCACCACCGTAAAATATAGGTGTATTTGATTTTATTGCTCTTATATTAAGCTTGCGAGGCATCATTACAGAGTGGTCATTTACTATTGAGCCATCCTCTACTGGTATCTCAGTAAGTTTAATGCTCTTACTATGTTCCTCAGTAACAAAAGCATCAAAAGTAACACCACCATCACCTACGGTTAATGTCCTATTTAGTCCAAAAAATAGACTTACAGCTCCATCAGAGTATGAATTTCCAGTAGTCATTTATAATCCTTATTGTACTGTAGGCGAATAGCCGTTTATAGTTTGATTATAATCAAACTGCATATTGCTTAACATTCTTTCGGGCATCAGCTGACCAGTAGAATTTATGTTTATAACTGGGTTATTGTTTTGAGTGACTGAGCTAGTGCTAGACTGATTTGTATGACCGATACTACTACTTGCTTTATCCTCACCAGTTAAAAAACCACCAAAAGGGTTTTTAATGTACTCACCTAGCCCTTTTATCGTTTTATCATCAACCGTGAAAAAATCTTTTATATCATTAAAAGGCTTTGATAAATAATCACTAAGCTTTGTAAATTCTATTTTTGACCAGTCTATAAACTCTTTTATTGCCTCTTTTGCTTTAAACATAGCTGTAGCGACTAGAGTAGGGAATAAAGTAGGTGTAAAACCAAATACACCTACTGGATTATCTTTAGTCCATTTTGTAAGTTTAGCATACCCTGACCTTAATTTTTCCACCCATTCCTCACCTATAATATCACCTATTACTGAGTTTTTACCTCTTAACATTCCGATAAAATCTTCTACTAAAAGACTAGCTACAGCTATTAAAGCACCAATAGCTATAGGTATCAACATCATTTTAATATTCATAGCCATAAAAGCCGTACCTACGGTTTTAGCCATCATTACAAGAGAGCCTAAAAATGATAAAAACTTGAGAGATAATATAGCTGTAAAAGCATATAGAGATAGCTTTAACACCCTCTCAAGACCACCAAAAGCATCTATGACTTTTGAGGCTATTTTAAGTAGCTCAAAAAACCACTTAACCATAATTCCTATAGTATTTGCAAAAGCTTTGTAATACCTTACTGCATTTTCTGTAACTATTGCTTTGTTAATTTCCCACCACTTTAAAAGACCCTCTATAAGAGTATTCATTGAGGGTGCTAATTTACCCCAAACAAGTTGAGTGAATTGAGAAAAGGAATTTGTGAGCATATCCCAGCTCTGAGAGAATTTAGCTATATTTTCAAGCTCTGAGGCTGGTACTGCTGAGCCGTACTGTTTCATAGCCAGCTCACCATCTTTAAAAGCCTGAGAGCCTTTACGAATCATAAACATCATTTCACTAGCTGAGCCACCGAAAATCTGCTGAGCATACTCAGCTTGCCTAGTAGCATCAGTCATTTTAGAGAGTTTTTCTGTAGCCTCTTTCATTGTCTCGTATGAGTCTCTGAGTTTACCATCAGCACCATAAGCTGAGATACCTAGCATACTAAAAGCCTCAAGAGCTGAGCCACCACCCTTAGAAATACCAGCTATATTATTTCGTACTGACTCTAAAGCACCTGAGAGAGTGCTAGAGGCTATAGAGTTTTGAGCTGATACATATTCAAGAGCCTCAAGATTTTCTACAGCTGTACCAGTAGCACTAGATAGCTTGAGCATATCTACAGCACCCCTAGAGCTAGATAAAGTCATAGCTGTTATAGCTGTAGCTGAGGCTACCACTGTAGCACCTAAAGCAATTAATGATTTATTTATCTCTTTTACTGACTCATCAAACTTTTTAAGCTCTTTTTCGTCAAACTCAAAACCAAGTAACAGCTGTAGTGACTCTACTATCATTATTTTTCCTTATCTTGTAACTCTTGCTCTCTTGCCTCTTTAAAATCTAAAAATAGAGTCATTTCTTCAATATCGAGTATGCTATATACAGTCTGAGACTCTAGTAAAGTGCATAATCCAGCATCAATAACTCTCCAAACTTGCATAATCAGTTCATCAGGTACTAAGACTTGAGTGACTGGAATTTCTCTACCATACTCGCCAGCTTTCCCTTTTTAAAAAGGTGACCATAATTAATCTTTACTAGCTCTAGTATAACCTCTATCATTTCTGAGAGGTTACCAGTGTAATCTACATCAGGGTTAAGCTTTTTATCATCCCTAAGTATTTTATAGTCTAAAAGCTCTACTATGACCTCATAGACCTTATCATCGCCCATAGCACCTACTATAGCCATACCCATAGCACCAGCATCTTTAGTATCAGTGATACCGCCCTCTAAGTTTCCTATAGATTTTGCTATTTTTTGAAGTAGTTTAAAACTCTTCATCGCTGGTAGTAAATTTACTTGATACTGGTGCATTTCGCCCTCAGTGTCCTCAGCTGTAAACTGTATTGTTTCTAACATATTAACTGTCCTTAATTTTGTATAGGTATAAATACCTTAATGAGACTCTAACACGGACAGGTGTAGAGCCTTATTAAAGCATCTAGGCTACACCCTAAAAAGGGCATATTTCCTAGTATTAAGCATCAGCCTCAAAGACTGCTAAACGGTCAGTTTCCATAATCCATTCTCTAGCTGTAGCACCAGCACCGTAAGTAATTTCTGCTGTTTTTACTATCCAAGCTTGACTAGCTGTAGCTGTTAGACCAGTATCAGTAGACTTAATAACTACTGGCACTACACCAGCACCACTCTCTACATCAAGTAGGTGCAGTGTATTTAAAAAGGCATTATCCTCACTTGTAGGTAAAAGTTTAAAAGATAATTTTCCACTTCTATCACTTGTTTGACTACGAGTAGAGTCACCATCAGCACCAACTGTCAAACTGAACATATCATTATTAAAAGAGGCTTTTGCTACATCATCACCAGTCCAAAAACCCTCTATAATACGACCACCAACGATAACACTTATATTTTTAAACGAAAAAGCTTTCATATCTCATACTCCCTTATACACTTAATGTACCATCAATCACTACACGGTGTATAGCTCCTGACAGTCTAGCCGTAAATTTAACATCAGGTAGAGTACGATTTGTTCTCTCAATAATGCTAATATCAGCCACTTTAGGTACAGTAGTTCTACTTGACCCACTCTCTAGCTGGTTATCAGCCTCAGCTTTAAGAAGAGTAGCCATAAGCTCACCCTCTACACTTGCTACACCCTTATCAGTATAAGGTACTTTCTTTTCACTTACAAGTAAAGCATATACATTTTCTTGAATACGAGCTTTAAGGTAGTCAATTGTACGAATTACATCGACAAAGTCACCTGAGCTTGTAGTGCCGTTTTGAGTGATATTTACACCAGCAACATTATGATAAATATTACAAGCTTTAGAAAAAGCTACGTCTCTTTCACCAGTTGAAATCTTAATAGCTGTAGAGCCGTTAATAGTTTTAAAAGCCCAAGTTATAGTACCAGCTTTATGAGGTAGTAACTGACCAGCGATACCAGCATCTATACGGTCATCTGTATCAGTAGTATAAAAAAGCACAGTTCTTTTTTGAGAGGTACTATTTAAGATATATGCTATGTCACTTGTAGAATTAGAGTCTAAAATACCAGCTGAACTATCTCTTAAAAAGAGTATCTTTTCTACACCTTGTATATAACTTGAGGCATCAATCATATCTTTTTGAGCGATAGCATCAGCAAAACATACACCGTACCAGTCATCATCTTTTTGAGAAATTGCTATCATAGCATCAGCTACAGTTTGAGAGTTTACACTATCCCAAAAGCCTATCTTAATTCTAGCTGGTTTAATATCACCAGCAAAAGCTTGTACTGCTGACTTATACTCGTTTGTACTGCTATTAAAATCTACTGTTACCTCTTCAAGACTACCATAAGTCTTTACCGTTGCTGTAGATAGCACTAGGCTTGAGCCTATTATCAGTAGTGTACCAAAACCAGCTCTAGTAATTGAAGCATCACTTTTTGTAATCGTGACACTTACTATATCATCTATTTCTGAAGCCATTTAAAACCCCTTGTTTTTAATTTGTTAAATTATAGTGTATTTTTTGAGGTATGTTTTAGCTACGAGGTGGAATATACATTATTCCAGCCTCATCATCAAGTCTTGTAGATAGCTGTACTTCTTTAATAACTGGTAACACTTCTCGTAACCTCATCACACAGTTAAACTCTAAAGTTATTTGTCTTGCCTCTCTTACCTCAGCATCAGCCACACCACTTAAATCTACATTACCAGTAGTTTTAACATAGCCTATACCGTAGTCATTTAATAGATAAACAAAACTGTCACTATTTGTAGACTGGTCTATAGTTCTCACTATATCATTAGAGCCATAGCCTAGACTTGTAATCTCTACTCTAAATTGATAATAAGAGAGGTCATCAGCATTTACTGTACCAGCTGGCTCATCATAAGTACCTATCACTTGTAACTGGTCTCTATGACCTATAGATATTATGTCTTTTACAAACCAATACCCATAAGGTAGTGCTGGTGCTGGTGAATTTTGATTAGCCTTAATAAAACCGTTATACATTGAGTAGCCGTATTTATCTTTTACTGCTGTTAGCCAGTCATATAGAAATTTATCTATATCTGCTAGTGTAGTGTATTTAGTCATCAGTCCATACCCCATTTATATACTGACCACCGTTTGAGTGAGGTGGTGGTGTAAGTGGCTCTAAGTCAGGCTGAGTCACAGTCTCTTGAGTTTCATTATTATATCCCTTAGAGTATAACTTGAGTACACTTTTCCAGTGTCCTGAGTCTTGTATATCATCATAAGGGTCTGAGGTCAATACCTTATACCTCTTACCTCTATATTCCACATCAGAGTCTACAAGTATCTCTACAGTGGTAAAGAGCTGTCTACTAGCCTCAGAGCGAATATTCTCAGGTAGTAGCTTTAGGTCTTTACCGCTTAGGTTTTGACACGAGCCACTTAATGTTATAGGTAGTGTAGTATCTGTTACATATTTACCCTCTACATAGCTACCAGTCTTAGGTATATATTTTATAGGGTAGTTACTCTTAAAAGTGCTGTTTATTAATCTATTAAAGTTAAACATTTTTAATCCTCATTGTCAGGGTTACCTTTTATTGTTTGAAAACCTATACTCTGTCGTAATTGTCCAGTATCTATTAACGGTGTAGAACTACCCTTAGCTTTAATCGTAGAGCTTTTATTAGGTTTCCAGTCATTCTTACGAAAAGATAGCACAGAGAGACCCTTAGCATACTCACCCACCATATCTAGCACGGTCTTGCCATCTATCTCACCAGCTAGAGCTTTTTTAATCTGCTTACTGGCTACTTTATTGATTTTATCTATGTTATTAAATATAGGGTCTCTCAGAAAAGACCTACGAGGTATGCCAGTTCTTGTACCGTACTCTTGAAAAGCACCGACTAGAGCTACAGTCATTGTACCGTTAGTATCTACGACTATATTTCCATCTACATCACGGTACTCTTTACGGTCATTTTTATCTTTTAAGATACCTACCTTGACATAATATGACTCTATCTCTTTAATGGTATCTAACTGGTGGTATAGGCTTGTATTTTTGAGAGCATCACGAAAACCCATAAAAGTCTGACCGTTTGATTTTATCTTTAAGTCAAAACCCATCTAAAAACCTCTTGTTATCTCTTTGTGTTTTTGTTCTATTTCAAAACTCATCTGCACCTTGCATTGACTACAGTTTACATCGTACGACCTTATATTTCCTTTTGTTTGCAAAGTACACCCGCTAAAAAGAAAAACAAAGATTAATAGCAATCTCATTAGATGATAGCACCTAAATAGCCACAAGTTCTAGCCATTTGAGCAAACATTTGACCGTATTTACTGGTATTGTAGAAATTATCGCTAAATGGTATATTGTATTTACTCTGAGTTTGAGCATAAGATACACTCGCACCACCTAAAGACTCACTTGTAGTATCTTTTATAGCTGTAGCATTATCACCAGTAGTCATAAACCATAGATAATGAGCTGTTAAGTAGCCTAGCACTGAGTTATACTTCTTTTCGTTACCTCCACAGCACCCCTTAGCAAATTTACACTGAGCCAGCATTACAGCCTCATCATATTGCCACTCAGATACATTAGCAAACTCAGGGTATCTCACCTTGAAATCATCAAAACTCATAGCCATATCTAACTCTTATTGTAAAAGAAATTTTTTAGAGTATCAGGAGTCATATTCATAGCCCAGTTATATTCAGTCTCAGCACCTTGATAGCTCTGAAATACACCTAAGCTTTTAACCATACCACCACTAAAAAGCTCAGCACTAAAACCGCCCATAACTTTCATTACTCTTACTGTTACCGTACCGTTTCTATCAAGCAATAATACATCGGAGTCATTTCTTATTGTATCTATTCTCTCTTTATTTCCATAAGCATTAAGTTTCATTTGCTACCCCTTAGTATTTTATAGACTGATTATCTCAATAATCACTATATAATTTACTATATAGTAAAGAGGCATAAGCCTCTAAACTTTACTCGTTTTCTGCATCTATATAATCTTGTATTTTTTTACTAAGACCTTTTTCTTTAATAGTTGCACCGTATTCAATACCGTAGTTATCAGCTATCTCTTTAAGCTCATCTAGGTCAGTAGGTAAACCGTAGTCATCAGCTATCTCTTTAAGCTCATCTAGGTCAGTAGGTAAACCGTAGTCATCAGCTATCTCTTTAAGCTCATCTAGGTCAGTAGGTAAACCGTAGTCATCTGCATCAGTATCATCATCAGGGTTAATCCCAGTCTGACCATCTGCATTAGTTCCACCAGTATCACCAGCATTTGCTACATCAGAGTCAGTATCTTCTACATCATCATCATCATATAAACCTACAAGCACTACACCCTTATCAACTGCATCAGCTAAAACTTTATTAGCTTTAAACTCAGCATTTGTAAGACCAGTATCTCTAAACTCATCGTCTAGTAAGATTTTACCTATATAAAAAACACTCTTTTCTCTACCACTTTTTGCGAAAACATTACTCATAATAACTGTCCTTATTCTTTAATTTCTAAGTGAAAATTAACTGGCTTACCGTTGTTTTTCACTATATAGTCATTCACACCTTTTTCAAGGCATCTATATCTATATTCATTATTTACAAATTCACGGTTAAACTCAGCTGTTTTGTCTTTATCAAAAGTTACAGTAATTGATTTAAACCACTCATACTCTCTCTTTAATACAATATCAGTAGGGTAAGTTTTATCAGTCAGTTTAAGTGCCTTAAATGCAATAATAGCATCTATATCTTCACCTATTGAGCCATAAGGCTCTATTGCTGACTCTTTACTTCTATAACCATAGGCTCTATTTCCATCAGCTCCTACAGTCATTGATAAGTTTACCATCATAGGAGTAACAGTACCCCCTACTTGAATAACACCCTTATCAACTGCATCAGCTAAAACTTTATTAGCTTTAAATTGAGAGGGTAGCATTTTAGTATTAATAAACTTTTCATTAAAATAAAGCTTACCTACTCTAAAATGCTCACCTTTTCTATTACTTCTAGCAAATACAGTAGCCATAATTTAAACCTTAGCTCTAATTGCTAGAGGTACTGATTTACCCTCATTCTCTAAGAAATATCGTCTTAGTTGCTGGTCATCAGTGTTTTGATAGCGATATTCATCACCTACAAGAGTTCTTTTAAGCTCAATAGTCTCATCTTTACCATCATAACTAAACTCAATCAAAAGACTCTCAATCCAGTTATGCTGAGTTGTTAAGATAATTTCAGTTTTTTGATAAGTTGCTTTTAAAATTCTAAGAGCTAAGATAATTTCTTCACCATCTGAAATATCACCATAAGCATCAAGCTCTGACTCTTCACCTCTGTAACCATAAGCTACATTTCCATCAGTTCCTACAGTTAAGTCAAACTGAAAAGCCTCTAGCTCAGGTGCATTAGAGCTGTCTATATTTAGCCACCCATTATCTAAAGCACCAGTGTGAGCTATGCTTGAGAAAAACTCATCATAGCTCATAGCTGTTTCTTTAAAATCAACCCCTACAGCTTGCCAACCAAGCTGATAAGGTCTCTCTGACTCACCTCGCTGTAAGATGATACCCATAACTAGATACCATCAGTAAACGAAATAGAGTAAGGCTGGTGTACTGCTACCCCAGCTGTCTGTAAGTACATAGGTACTTTGTAGCTTAGGTTAATCTCTTGTACAGCTAATACTTGTAATTCCTCAGGAATCTCAAGAGTAAAGTTATCAGGTGATTTGTTTACTGTTACCATACGGTCAGTACCACCAGCACCAGCACCCTTACACTCAGCATACGATTTGAAAACAACGTTTAAGTTCATTTCACAAAAAGTTGCTACAGTAGTATCAGTACCATCAGCCATACGAGTAGATTTGAGGATAGCAAGCTTACTAGCTGGTAACCAAATTTCGTTAGCCTCAAAAACACCTTTAGTAAGGTCAATTTGAGCAACTACAGTAGCTTGTACATCATCGTACATTTGTTGAGCTGTAGTAGTAGGATTATCCCAGTTACCAGTGATAGCACTACCAGCTGGAATATTAGGAGCATTGAAAAAACCTTGTAATTTATACTTTTCATCACCTGACCAGGCAATCATATTTAACTTTTGCTCTATCGCTTTTTGTGAAGCCATAGCTCTACGAGACTCTAAATCAATATTAGCTAAAGCTGAGCTTTTCACTTCTTTTACTGAATAAGCAAAAGCATTTCCAAGCATAGCTACCTTAACTTGATATTCTTCCATCACAGAGTCAGCTATAGGTAAATCATCACTAGCTGTAGCGATAATTTTCGCCTCACCAGTCTCATCAAATTGTCTAAAAGTGATATATTCAGCACCAGCATCACCCTCATAAGAAATAGGAAAAGCCTCACGAGCATTTAGCTGAGGTCTCTTATAGTCGAAAAGTCTATCAGAGATTTGATTAAGTTGCTGGTCTAAAAATAGAGACTCTTGAGCATCTAAGTGTGTAATTATTTTTTGCATTTTATACCCCTTTACTTACGGTAAGTTTATTGTAACTTGAGCTAATTCACCATCAGCACTACCAGTAGCCCAAACAGCACCAGTTAATTCTACAGCACCAGTAGTTCCACCAGCTGTAGCACTCGCACCCATTTGACCCTCTTTACCTGACTCATTGAGTACAAATACTTTTTCGCCAGCTTTAACAACACCTACAGCTCTTACAAGTATTCTACCTTGTCTAAGTACACCTACTGCATCATTAACATTATACTGAGTAGTACCACCGATACTATGACTCTTAGCTACTGCTACTGTAACACCAGCGATAACTTTAGTACCATCAGGTAAACCTACCTCTTGACCAGCATCATCATTTAAACATACTGCTACACCAAACGGTAAAGCTACTAAAGTGCTATGACTTACTATATTGTGACCCTGAGTGTCAGCTACTAAACCAGCATATCCTACTGGTGTGTACTGACCAAAATCTGTTTGTGGCATTTTAAACCCCTTATCTTTTATCTTTTTGAGCTTGAATAAACTGCTCTCTTTTTGAGTCTACATTTAGACCACCACTAGCATCAGCATTTAAGCCACTGGCAATACTTCTACCAGCCACTAGCTTAACATTGTTATATGTTCTCTCTACCTCATCGTCTGAGAGAGAGTCAAGGTTAGTTACACCCTGAGATACTAAATACGACTCAAAACCATTTCGCTTAACTAAAGCATCTACTCTAACACTGATAGCCTCATCACTAGCCTTAGCTTTTAGCTGAGTGATTTGCTCATCTTTTTTTTGTAACTCTATGCCAGCATCAGAGAGAGTCTTTAGACTGTTACTAGCCTCAGCCATCAGTGAGTCATTACGAGATTTTAAAGTCTCTAATAGTTCTACCAGTGGCTCAGCACTTACAGATAAATCATAATCTATACCATCAAAGTTATAAACTTTTTTTTCTGTATTTCTATTGAATAAGCCCATATTAACCCTCTCTTTATTTTTGCTTGTCGTTATTGTATCAGATTTTATAACACCAGTTTTAGCATCAAAATTTAATTTACAGCTACCACCACAGCGACCCTTAGGTACAATCGCTAAATGATTTGCTATCATACCTACTTGCTCATAGTGTCCTAGCTCATCGTTTTTAACTAACTCATTAAGACTGTAGCCCTCTGATAGCTCTACAGTACCAGCCTCTATCTGACTTATAACATCATCATCATAAACTATAATATCAGCTACTAGGTTATCATCAACTCTACGAGGGTTAATAACAGTACCTACAATATGCTCTTTATAGTTCACACCGTTTACCATTTCCTCAGGGTGAATATAAGTAAGAGGTGACCCATTTAGAGAGTCAAGGTGTGACTGGCTAAAAAGCTCATCGTGACCTCTATTCTCTATTCTGATACCATTAGGCTCACTAGCATCATTGTAGTCCAATATGCCTACCTTAGCTATGATAGAGTCAGTGAATTTAGTAAAACCATTAGCCTCAATAACATTCTTATCAGCTCTAACTAGATATTTACCACCGTATGTAATTATTTCCATAATTAAGCCTTTTTACTATCCATTCTGCGACCACCAGTACGACTAGAGGCACTTAGTCCATCTTTACGAGCCGAGTCCTCATATTCTAGTCTTTGCTCGTCTCTTATTTTTCTCTCAGAGTCCTCAAAAACTCTACGGGCTGTATCTTTTTCAGCACCTCTTAAAATTCTATCATTCCAGCCTTTATAGTAGAAATCTACATACCAGCCCTCACCCTTTACAAAACCCATAACAACTTTAGCACCATCATAGCCATTATATGTAATTAATACTTGACCAGTTCCTATACTGCTACTATCTTTACGAGCTGAGTCATAATTCATAAGCTCTTGAAGTAGTGGTGTATCAGTAACTACACTACCCTCAGTATCGCCAAATAAAGCATTGTTATCGCCTATTACATACCAAGTGTTACCTCTTTTTTCATAAAATATATTTCCTAGTTTTACAAGCTTATCAGCATCTTTACGACCTATAGCACCAGCTGAGAGGCTGGCTTTATCATATCGTTTCATTACAGCTCTCTCATCATATTGTTAAGCTCTGAGTAGTTTAAATCGCCATCAGTCCAAGAGATACCATCAGGAGTAGCACCACTAAGACCAGCATAAGCTACAAAGTCTTTATATGTACCATTGTTAGCCTCAGCCATATACTCTTGAGCCATTTGATATAGACCGTAATCGTTACCTATCCATAAAGCCACATTCCAAGTAGCACGGTTAGCCCAGCCATTGTACTCATCTTTTCTCTCTTCATCAGTACGGTCAGCTGAGTCATTACGATACTCTTGAAATTCTTGATTAAGTGAGTTATAGTCTAAATCAGGGTCAGTCCAGCTAACACCATCAGGTGTAGAGCCACTTAAACCAGCATAACCAATAAAGTCACGGTAAGTAGGGTTACTAGCACTCTTAGCATACTCTACGGCTGTTTGATAGATACCATAGTCATTAGCAATCCATAGAGAAACATTCCAGCTCTCATAGTTTTTGTGACCATTGTATGACTCATCAGCTCTAATAGCTTTAAATGTAGGCATTTTAGAGTCAAGATTTACTTTAGCATCTTTATTCTCTTCTTTAGGTGCTGGTTTCTCTTCTTTTTTCTCTTTTTCTATAGGGTTACCATCTGCATCAAGCTCAGGCTCATCATCTTCTTTTTTGTCTGCTGGTTTTTCCTCAGCATCAAAACGACCACTATTTCTATATTTCTCTAGTGCCTCTTTTGCTGAGTTTAAATTACCAAAAGTTTTACTTTTTTCTACCACAGCACCACCTTTACCATCTGTAACAACTACTTTTAGACCCTGACCTGACACATCGTGAATAGCAATCCATTTTCCAGTATCAGGCGATAATTTACCAGTTTCTAAATTTTGAGAATTAGATATACCATCAGCTCTCTCAGATAAATCTATATTATGTCTCTTAGCAAATAGCATAGCCTGAGGCTCTGAGTCAAACCGTTTCTCATAAGCATCTGTTTTAAGTAAGTATTGTTTACCATCTTGTTTAAGTGTATTCATTGTTTTTCCTTGAGTTTGTTTTGAGTCATAATTCATAAGCTCTTGTAGTAGTGGTGTCGAGGTAACTTCTTTACCTTTTTCATCAGAGAAAAATTTATCTTTATCTCCTATCTCATACCATTTACCGTTCACTTTTTCATAAAATACACCACCAAGAGTAACCGTGCTTGCATCGCTACGAGCTGAGTCATATCCTACTAGGTCATACTGTAGTGCAATTCTTCTACCTAGAGTATCTGAGTCTTGTTTAGGTGTAAAACCATCGACCTCAGTAGAGCCATCAGGATTAAGTACATAATAATAATTTGCACTACTATCACTCTGCACTATTACTCTCATACCGTTTGACAATTTCTTATCAAAATCAGTTACAATAGTTTCACCACCTTGACCAGTAGCTCCACTATTCCAAGCTTGAATACTGTCTTTACGAGCATCAGCACGAGCTGAGTCATATCCTACTAGGTCATACTGTAGTGCAATTCTTCTACCTAGAGTATCTGAGTCTTGTTTAGGTGTAAAACCATCGACCTCAGTAGAGCCATCAGGGTTAAGTACATAGTAATAATTTGTACTACTATCACTCTGTACTATCACTCTCATACCGTTTGATAATTTCTTATCAAAATCAGTAGTTATTTTCTCACCACCCATACCAGTAGCTCCACTATTCCAAGCTTGAATACTGTCTTTACGAGCATCATCCATCAGCTGACCTCTACTCAAATTCATAGGTGCTATAATTCTTTGATACCAAGCATCTCTCTCTGAGCCTGAGAATTGAGTCATTAACTCTCTCTCAGCTTGCACATCGTATTTACCACGACCTACCTCATAGTGAATATTATTAAGCACATAAGCCATAGTAGCACTAGGGTTTTCTCTCACTGTAGCCTTAGCTATATCCTCTATTGTACTAACCATTCTAAAAGTGTCTACTGCATCAGCACGACCTAGTGATTTTCGCTTGTTTTTATTACTAAATAAGCCCATTGTAACCCCTTGTAAGTTTTTTAATTACTGTATTATAGTTTAATTTTACTATTCTGTTTTAGCTATAGCTTGATAATCCTCTATATCATCTAAATCAATTACAGAAATAGCCGTACATCTGCAATTTATAGGAGTTCCAGCCCATATAGCACCACCGTAGTAGTCTATCTCTTTACCTCTATCACCAGTGACATTTTTAGTCTCAAAAGTACCGTTTTTTTGCTTGACATTTACCTGACCACTACAAGTAACAGCTATGTTATTCTCTTGTAACCACTCACGAGTAATTCCAGTCTTAGTAGGGTACATTTTACCATCATAAGCTCTATGCTGGCATCGGACACGTTCATCACCACTTGTAGACCACATAGATTTATCTATACCTAAGTCATTTTGTCTTGTTTTAGTTAGATTAGTGTTAAGGTTTCCTACCTCATTTCTAGCCCACAGCTTAGCTTTTTTAACCACTTGCTCATTAGTCAAGTTTATAGTATTTCCACCAGCTATAGGGTCAAGCAATTTAGACTCTATCTCAGTGGCTCTAAGCCCACTCATATAGTCTCTAGTGATTTGCTCTCTGAGCTTTTCTACAGTATCTACAAGGTATCTATCAAGCACCTTATCATTAGAGGTAACCCAGCCACTCACCAGCTCTTTACTAAACTCTGTTTGTGGTAAATAAAAGTCTACACCTAGCTCTTTATTTACACCCTCTGTAAACTTCTTAGTATTCCATTTCTCTATATCCTCAGCAAACTGCTTGTACCAGCTCTTATAGCCCTTAGGTACTTTTACACTGTTTGCTAGAGAGTCAAAAAAGTTGTTTAGCTGGTCTATATAGCCATCAGTTCTATCTAGTGAGTCAGTACGAGGCATACGGTTAAGCTCACTTTGTACTAGGTCTCTGATTTGCTCAGTAATCTTGAGCATTTCTTCTCTGAGTACCTTGTTAAGTGACCTCTCTATGCCAGCTGGGTACTGGTCTTTGATTTTAATCTGCTTACGAGTAGTTTTACCATCATCATAGCACCCCTTACAGTAGCTCTTAAAATCAAAACTCATTATTTTCTCACTCTACCATAAGTACCGAGTTTTAAGCCCTTTTTAGCCCAGTTCTTGAGTGCATTTACTGTCTTAAAAGTGATATACCCCTCTACAAGACCATCAGCTCTATCAGCATCCTCAGCATCATATTTAGCATCAATCTCAGCAATCAACTCTCTCTCTCTTCTTTTGTTATATTTCTCAGGATTATCTCTTTTATCATCAGATAACACCTTTTCTCTCATAGCTTTTTTTCCTACTCTTTTCGCCTCTGATTTATTTGAAGATATACCAAACTCATTTACACCGTGACTAGGGTCTGATACTTCCCAGTGCCACTCATTACCATATCTGTATAAATTTACACCATATCCACTAGCATACTCTATTCTTTCAAACTCATCAGCATCTTTACGAGAATTATCTTTTTTAACACTCTCATCCTTAGGTGTAGCCTCTTTTTTAGGCTCTGTTACTGGTGCTGGCTTATCTTCTATAATCGTTTGAGGTGCTGGTGCTTGCTCAGGTGTATCACCAGCTTGCATACCAGCTATAAGCTCTTGAGCCTCATCAGGGTCAGGCAACTCATCATCAGCCTCTTTATCTTCATCAAGATTTGTATAGTATTTGTTTTGCATAAGGTCTTTTCTGACTTCCTCAGGTGTGACTACACCCTCTCTGATATATGAGGCATCAGCACTAGCTAACTGAGATTTAACTTGAGCCAACTCTTGAGGGTTAAGCTGGAATAAGCTCGTAAATTCAAAGCCTATAACTCTTGATAATTTACCCTTATCATCTTTTTTATCAGCATCTTTTTTAGACTTCTTATCATCACTAGGTTTTTGAAATTTAAGCACTACACCCATAACCTCAAGTAACTGCTGTAGAGGCATAGTCATTTCAGTCTCTTGATAAGCTAAAATCTTGTCATACCAGCTAAGAAGTAGCTCTTTTTGACCAGCATTAAGACCACCGTTATTACGACCTACTAGAATAAACTCAGGTATATCAATAGCTGTAGCTAGATTTGTGAGCTGATTTTTCTGTATCTCTGAAATACCCCCAAACTGATAAGCTGTCCTCTCTTGTTTCATTTCAGAGTCTAGCAATACTGAGTTAGTGATACTCTTTTGCATATTGATATTAGAGTATAAGTTTGTTAATTCCTCACTACTCTCAGATAAGAGTAATTCAGTCAGGTTAGGTATGTAAATAGTGTCATATTTAGCCTCTGATACAAGTGTAGCTACACCAGCATCAAGCATCTGAGAGTTTTTGACTGTTTGTAGTGTACGGCTGATAATACTAGCACCCCAGCCTCTATATCTTCTACTACTTCTTTGAGATACTTTGAGACCGTAAAACTTTAATAGTCTTGAGGTGTGTACTGTCTTATGTTTACCGTTAAGGGTACTGAATTGATATATCTCAGGCTTGCCATAGTCTTTACTCTCTATGTCATCATTCCAGCTCTTAGGGTGTATAGTCTTAGCATCAAGTACGATAAGATTTAACAACTCTTTAGCACTCTTATAGTCAAGTGGCTCATCAGGATTTTTACCATCATTTACTACCATCATAATAGCTGACCCACCGTACAATCTAGCCCAAGTTAAAGCCTCTTTAAACTTACCTTGCACATCAAAATCAGTCATCATATCTTCTAGCTCTTCTACCTTTTTTGGCTCAAGAGCTGTATCGTATGTAATCCACTTACGAGTCATTTCATAAGGCACTGTATCGCACATTTTACCTATAATCCAGTCACCCTCGTATAAATGCTCTAGGGTATTGTATGGCACTTTACCATTAGGAGTAAACTCAGCATACGACCCCTTATCTTTACCAGTACCTACACCAGTCACAGCATTTGACCAGCCATCTTTATTAAACTTTGCTTTTTTCTTAGCCATCTATCTAACCTCTTTGTATTTTTTTTCTGCTACGAGCTTTGCTAACAATATTTCAAGGATTATACCTATAGGGTCAAGAGAGTGAGCCATAGACCTTATAGTGGTGCTATCCAAGTTTTTATCTGCTTGTATAGCCTCTAAAAGTTTTTCGGCTTTTTTCTCTAAATAAACCAAGTCAATACGGTCAGGGTACTGCTTAACATACTTTTTTGCTGTCCTTTTATCCATCGCTATTAGGATAAAAAGAGCATCTTCAAACTGGTCTATCTGAAAACTCTTAATAGCATTTCGTATATGAGCAATACTCATATAAGGCTTGAGGGTTTTAGTCTCTTTAATCGCATAACACAGAGCCTCTGTATTAAAATTAAATGCCTCATTTACTACATACCATTGAGTTAAGATTTGATTTTCCATACGATATTATACCTACCTTTTAGAGAGAGCTTTTAAGCTAAAGCCAGCTGGATAAAAAGCATACACTAGACCATCAGCGATATTAGGTGACTGTACCCCTCTCTTTTTCATAGCCTCTTTTTTCTCTATCTGTATCTTACCGTTTTCATTTATTGAGTAAGTAGGTGACACCAGCTCGCTCATCAGCTGGTCTATAAGCTTACTATCTTTTATTGCACTTAGCGAGATAAGCTCATCTAAATCATACTCTTTTTTCTTAGTATAATGCTCGTGGGTCTTGAGGAATCTTAATCGTAAGTCCCACCAAATATAAGCCCTCTCATTGATAAACATATCTTTCTTTTTTCGACCAGTTTTCTGAAATTGACCCTCACCAAGAGATTTACCCTTAATAGGTATCACTGCGACCCTTGCAAACTTACTATTTTTTCTCAGTGTTACAAAATCACTCTTAGCACCAGCTCCCATACCAAAAGCATCATAATTAATCGTATCATACTTGTTTTCTATAGCCCAGTTCCATACCTTAGCTGAGCTTTGACCTATTGTAGAGCCTTTTCCTGACCACTGCTCCATATCTGTTACTACAGAGCCGTGTCGTGCCACTTTAGCATTTTTATCAGCACCATCATCAGCTATATCAAACCCTATAGTTTTTACACCAGTAGGCTCTATCTCTATAGCTAGTGCTGAGTTTATCCACTCAGGCTGAATTACTTGATTTTCTACTGACCCTGAGTAGTCTATTAGTACCTCTTGAGCGAAAGTAGCTGGGTCAAGTTTCGCCTCTTGAGCATCGTACCACTTTTTATCTTTTCGTGGGTCTTGATACCAGTGGAAAGTAAAGACTCTAAAGTGACCACCCATTCTCTTACGATAAAACAAATTCATACCATTAGGAGTAGATAGCCATATCTGACAGTCTGTATTCATTGACAAACTAGCCTCTACCTTGCTCGCACCCTCTATAAAGGCACTCTCATCAAGGAAAAACACAGAACTACGACCACCACGACCAGCATTAGACCCACCCTGACCTACTATAGATGAGGCTGTAGAGTGATTAAGTAGTTTAGTGAATCTTCTCTCGTGTTTAGGCATCAGCTGAGGTGGTAGATTTGTGACTATAAAGTGCATACGTTCTAAGAGGCTATTCATATCACCAAGTCTATCAACTAGCTCAAGTTTGTTAGCACCCCAGCCTATAGCTATTGAGTAGTGAAATATATATAGCCATATACTAAAAGCACAGTTAAGCCAACTGAGACCCACATCACGGCATTTCTCTATAAGACCATCAGCTCTATCTATGTAACAGTCTTGTAGAAAAATGATATACTCTTCTTGTCTAGGAAACATCAGAAACGGTATCTTTTTAGCACCTTGTCTACGAGGGTCATAGGTAAAGGCACAATCATTGATAAAAGCTACTGGGTTTCGTTTCCATATCCTCATAAGCTCGTGACCTTTTTCTGAATCATCACCCTCAAGTATCTGCTGTAATACCTCTCTACGGTCATACTCATCTATGATAATATCTTCTACAGTGCTGTTATAGTTTTTCCAGTCTATATCAGGCTTAGCTATGACCTCTAGGAAATCATCATACTCTGAGTCAGTCATCATATTTCGCCTCGCCTCTTTTTCATAGCATTGTCATACCTTATCTGAGCTTGCTCACTATTCTCAGGTCTCTCACTCAAGACCTCAGATAATTGAGCTGGTGTATCTGTTTGTACTTCACTTGCTTGCTCAGCTGAGATATTGTTTTGAAGATTTACATTAACGGCTTGCTGAGAGTGTCTAGGTGTAAGGCTGAGGTTATCTGAGGCTGTTTGACCAGCTTTAGCCACATCATAGTAATCTTTACCATTAAGAGCTATAGGCTCAATCCTTTCCATACCATCGCCAGCATTGACTTTAATATCTTTAGTTCCAGTATCGACTAGCTGATTTAATTTATGTAGTATTTTATGGTTAAGAGAGAGGTGAGCATTTCTAGCTGACATTTCACTAAGAAAAGCCTCATTATATATGGCTTTTTCTGTTTCATTCATTGTGGCTTTTGTGGCTTTTATTTCATCTTGCTTTATAATAGTATCGACTTCATCATTTACGAGTGTGGCTATTGTGTCTTTTTGCACATCATACTTTTTGATGATTTGACCTACGACTTTATTACCACAGCCCACCTCTAAAGCTATAGCTCTGTTACTCATTCCACCTTTTTTTACAAGAGCTATTATGAGGTCTATTTTATCTTGACTGAGTGCCATATATTAACTGTCCTTAATATCTATTTTTTAAACCCATCGGCTGTACTTGTAGCTGGTGCTGTAAAAACCCTAGTCATAGGCTCATAGCACTCACTACAATACTGAGATATATCCCTATCAGCCATTAGTAATCTTTTCTCTACTTGCTGGTGATACTCACTACAGTCTTTATCCTCACACTGAAATAGATATACCATCTACTCAGCCTCTAAAATCTCATCTATAATAGGCTCTATCTCATCAGTGTCAGCCTCTAGTGCTGGATTAACAAAAGCATTTAAAGCATAGGCTGTAGAATCAAAAGCTATATCAGATACAGATACACCCTCTAGGTTACTACTCATATCGTACATAACAGCACCTATAACCTTAATCATATCCTGAGCCTCTAAACCCTCACGGTTAATATTGATTTGCTCACCATCTATTGTAATTTCTACTTTTTTTATCACTGGCATTTTCTGTCCTTTTTTGTGAATTGTACCATATTTTTATATAGTATTTTATATAGGCATTTCGGCTCGCCCATATTTAACATCTACTCTCAGAGTATATAAACTGTCAGTCTATGAGCTTGCTCATCGGAATTTTTTTATATAATAATCTCCACTCTCAAAAGTGTGATAACTTCTAGCCGTTTACATCAATTTCAGGCACTTCTTGACCCATACTAGGCTCGTGAGCTGTCTTTTGATGTTCTTCTCTTAGTTCATTATTAGTCTTAGCTTGCTGGTTATTGTACTGAGGGTGAGGCTGAGGTATATTCTCGTGGTATACTGGTGCATTTTGACCAGTTTGACCACCAGCTGAGCCTTTTGTATCAAGCATCTGTAGACTTTCAATAGTTACAGAGTGCTTAGACTTCTTTTGACCATTGTTATCTACCCACTGCTCAAAAGTCAAACGACCCTCTACAAGTATCTTAGAGCCTTTTCTACAATACTGGTTAAGTATCTCTCCACTACGACCAAAAGCTGTTATATCTACATAACAAACCTCTTCTTTTTTCTCACCATTTGAGGTAAATTTACGGCTAGTGGCTATAGCTGTTTTACCTATAGCCATACCACCCTGAGTATATCTAAGCTCCACATCACGAGTCATATTTCCTACTAAAATTATCTTGTTAAACATTTTATGCCCCTATTTTAAATTTAAAATATGCCGTTACTACTGCCGTTGTTACTGCCACTGTTAATAACATAGCTTTATATATGTCGAGCTTATATATTTTAGGCTTATGGTCTAAAAAGTATTTCACTTCTAGCTTTAGCTTTTCTATCTCTAAAATTTCTTTTTCATCTATTGTAGTCACTATAAATCTCCTTGTTTTATATTTGAGAATACAGCCATAGCATCATCACACTGTAGCTCTTTAGCCTTATCTGTAAGTGCTATATATAGCTTTCTTCTATCATCGCTGGGTATATCACTCATACTTACCTTTTCATTCATTGTAAGCACATCACCCATATCAGTATAAGCCTCTATGTCTCTTAAAAGTCTCTCAATTATCATATTATTGTCTCCTTAGTTACCCCTCTCATTAACTCAGCTCTACCCTTACCAACCCATTGAGGTTTTATGAATACTGGTCTAGTGAGCTTATCTTCTCTCTTACCGTACGGCTGGTCTCTAAAATGACCTCTTCTTATATGTAATTGCACTCCATCTTTAGAGGCATTATGTTTATGCTTGCCAAGTAAAGCATACTCAGGCTGTATTAAACGAATTTGACTAACTCTATACTTAGGTACTCCTACAGTATTTCGTGCCTTAACAGTCCTTATATCGACTCTGTTTTTTTCTCTTTTGAATAGAGTCATATACATAATGATACTGAGTACCTTAAATGTTATATCTTCACTCATAGGTAAATATACTGTATTTGCTAAGGTATCATCTATAGTTAAATCTAAAGCCAATAGTATTAAGTACCAGTTATCTTTACCATCTTCTAACCGTATAACCAGCTGACCATTATACTTAGATACAAAAGCTGTCTCATACTGACCAGCCCACTCAGCACCACTTATATCTATAGCAAAAGCATCATAGGGTAGTCTCACCTCATCGCCTAGCATCTTACCTAGACTCTTTTTACTTATAGACTCATTCCAGTCATCAGAGTTTATCTTCACCAGCTGGTGACCACTATCAATAATCTCAAGTTTTTGCTCAAGCTCACTGTAAAATCTCATACGAGCAAAAGCCTCACCCTGATTTTCTATCATTTCTTTATTTCTATCAGAGCCTACGATACTATTTTCAAATACATCATTAAGCACCTCAGCTCTCTCTTTAGCACCCATACCTATTAATTGACCAAAACCATCTACATAGCCGTTGAGGTATATAGGGTGAATTTGAGCCTTATGTTTTGTTTTATATTTCTTCATAAATTCTCTCCATATCTCTATACCCATCACCTGACCATATATTATATAATCTCGTTTTTGATAATCCTACGGTACACCCACAGCTTTTAGTTACAGCATCTACCCTACACTCTTTAAGTGAGCCACACTTACACTTATATAGTGCATATCTCCTATTTTGACCAGCTTTTCTTTTTGTTCCTAAATCTTTTATAAAAATCATATACTCCTACCTCGCCAAATAGATAATATTTTTCCTGCTTGACTTACACTTAAAAGAGGGTCAAGCATTAATATCATTTTCATAAATTCCCAATCTAAACTACCTATTTTCATAATAACTGTCCTTATTATTTTTATACTCTAACTTGTAAAGTATCTTGTTACTAATACACTCACTGCTACAGTAGCTACCATAGCTGAGTAAAACTTCAATATGAAAAGTCTAGGGCTTTGTCTTAGCTCTAGTTTTAACTTCTCTATCTCTAATATCTCTTTTTCGTCTACAGTAGTCATTATGCACTCTCCTCATTCTCTTGAGCCTCAGCCAGCATACGAGCCTCTATCCACTCTTTCATAACCTTATTTACTAAAGCACTTTTTGTATAGCCCATATCCTCAGATATAGTACCTATATGACCCAGTACATTAATCTCAAAACTTATGCTTGTTACCTTAACTGGTGACTTCTTTATGTTTATCTCTTTTATTTTTCTCTTACTCATTATCTCTTACCTCTTTTTATAAAAATTTTTCTAATAACTTCATATCTATATCTCTTTTAATATCCCCATCTGACTTAAACTCTATAATATCTGAACTACCTATTTTAAGCACAGTAATGCTTTTATTTTCTCTATAATAATTAAATGATTTAATTATATAGTTTACTATAGCTCTTTGCTCTATTCTTTTTGTAGATAACTTATCGTTAATTAACTTTTGTCTTAACTTCTTAGCTGAGTTACTATCTCTTAAACTCACATCAGATATTAACTCTCTAAAAAAGTCTACTGCTGACTTAAAATCTTGTCTTGAAAATAGTAATAACATTCCCCCAAGCTGAGAAGTTGTAATTATCTTTGTACCAGTATTCAAAAGGTGCATTGAAAAATTAACTACTGCTGTTATTTCATTTTCGTATTCATTATGAAATCGAAGTATCTCATTAGGACTTATTTTAGTTCTATTTTTTTTCTCAAATTCTATCGAATATACTCTTATTATAGAGGCTGTATGTCTTGAGTGTTTTATATTATTCATTGATAAAATATCACCAGCTGTTCTAGCTCTACCAGTATCAATAGTATTCATAGCTACTTTTGGTACACCAGTTACAAGCTCTACATCAATCGTAACACCTGACTTTACACAAGCCATAAGCCTATGCTGACCATCTAGTAGCTGATTATCATCTGAAATTATAATTGCTTCTCCATTATAAACAAATAGCCCTTTTCTCATTTGAAAAGCTAAAGCATCTATAGCCTTTACACTGAATACTCTATTTATTCCATTTCTACTTAAAATTTCTTCTGCTTCTTCTTTTGTTATTTTTCTTCTCATAATATCTGTCCTTATTATTAAGCACTAAACTCAGCTAGTGTCTGTTTTTCTATCTCACTCATACCATCTATCGTATGGTTACTGTTTGTATATTTGCTACTCATACTCTTACTCTGAGCTTTTACACTCTCCTCTACTTCTACTGGTATCTCAAACACCTCGCCAGTCTCACGGTCATAGTCAGGTACACTCTCTACCTCTTTAACTATCTCTTGAGTAGGTGGTGTCATATATACCTCTATAGCCTCATCATTGTCAGTTTCGTTGTTTGTTTCCATACCTAGTAGTATCTGAGGTGCATAGTCACCTATCCAAAAGCTTACAGCTCTCTTTCTCAGCATCAGTCTAGGCATCGTATCGTACTTGCTAGATATAGGCTGACCGTTACGACCTACTGTTTTTCGCCAGCCCTCAGCTGTAGCCATCTTAATAGTAACAGTAATACCCTCAAGGGTCTCACCATCAGCTGTAATAGCATAAGCCGTACACTCTGTAGCATTTGCATCCTCACGGTATTTTAAATGACCTTTTATGATACCTGACTCATAGAGTCTAGCTAACTGGAATTTGACACTAAATGTAGGTCTACCGTGTATGATATTTATGTTTTGAGATACCTCAAGTACACTCAAATTCATTCTCTCAGCTAAGTCATAGCACAGCACAGCATTAGCTACACCTCTATCTTGACCAGTCAATAGCTCTTTAGGAAAAAAAGCACTCTGAGCCAGTAATCTAGCTCTCCTCTGAGATAAGTCAAACCTCTGTATCTCAAGCCCTAAGACTCTCTCTTGAGCCTCTACCATTATTAAATCTTTACTCATAATATCTGTCCTTATTAAGATTAAAACCTTAGTATATCATAATATGCTCTGATATATCATCACATAACATACTATATTTCTTTACAGTAGAATTTTGTATGCTTAAAACCACCAGCTAGTACCGTTAAGGTCTCATCTGTATGTACTATTAGCTCATTATATATCTTTTTGTCCTCATCATCCATTATGTATCTATCTTTTTTATTGTTCCAAGTAAATACAGCATCAGCAAGTATAAGGAATTGACCACCTCTAGCTATATATAGGTTAAATGGTATCGCTTTATTTTGCTCATATACTCTACACTCATACTTTGTCTCATATTTCATATCTGCTGTCAAACCAGCCACTAGAGCCAGTATCAATAATAACTTTTTCATAATCTCATTCCTTATCTAAATATTGCTCATATAATCTACGAGGCTTTACACCACCACCTAGCACACTGCTATCACCAGTGACATAAACCAAACCATCATCAGGCTTTAAGTACCGTACTGAGTCTCTATGAGACTCGTGTATCTTTTGTATAGTGGTCTTATGAGGTGTAATCTCACTACCATTAAAACCGTGTATCACTTGAGTTACATATAACCCATCCTCTCTCATTTCATATACTAGCATCAGTCCACACCCCCCAGCTCACATATCACTGTATTTAGCTGAGTATGGTCTAAGTCCTCACTATCCCATAAATAACCATCAGGAGTCTTAGCCTGAGTATTTAGCTTTTGCTTGTTTCTCAGCCACCCTATATAGCTGGGTATTCTATCTCTATCTATCTCAAAGAGACAGTAAGCACAAACACCCTTATACAGTGTCTCATCGTTTGCCAGCCATAAAGCTACATTCCAAGTAGCTCTATTTGTATAACCGTTATATGTATCACTCATAATATTAATCCTTATTCCATTTAGCTCTAAGTTCTAGCTCTTTTGCTCTTACTTTATCCACTTCATCACCCTCAAGGTCACAAAATAGAGTATAAAACTCATCAGGTAAACCACTAGCTGACTCATTCAGCTCGTAGTCAGTACCTATCTCATCATCAAACCACTTATTAAACTCTTTGATTTGACTACCAGTGTAATCATCCTCAGTCTCATAATATTCCATCTTAATACCCTCTACATTCATCATAGTTAGCACCAGCATATCTCTCACGGTCATCTAACTCATCATTATTAGCTTGAATAAGCACCCCTACTTCCATAGTAAAAGGTATCTCGCACTGTATTACTCTTACTGCATACACTGGGTCAATACCGTATTTATGAGCTAAAGAAGTACCAAGAGCCTCAAGCTCTTGCTCTGTAGGTGATTTATCACCTAAAAGCTTTTTAATCTCATTAACTAGCTCAGCCTGAGCCAACTCAATCTCTCTACCTATTTGCTCGTGCTGAGCAATTAATTTATCTAAATTCTTAATCATAATCTTACCCTCTCTCTCTGTTTATTGTCTCTAGTATAAGAGTTACACCGTATAGTGTTTGTCTCTCAGGCTCAAATTTCGCTAGGTCTGTTTGTACTTGAAAAATAACAGCATCAGCTACCGTATCAGCTTTACCTTTTTTCCAGTCCATCATCTGTAGCTCTCTTGATAAGTTCTCAGGTAGATAATCTACCACTCTCTCATCACCTAGTAGCTCATACTCTAACCAGCTATCTATATGGTTACTGGCAAGCTCACAGCCCATCAAAAACTCAGTTTGTGAATATTCTGTAAATTCATTCATAATATCATTCCTTAATATATGTTATCAGTAGCTCTAAAGCTACTCAGTCACACACACGAGGTATCAGCTACTACTTAGACTGGCTGATATTGATTTTACCCTTAGTCTCAAGTGAGGGTTAAAAAGTCAAAAAACTCGTTAGCTACTTGCTAACTTGAACTGACAGTATGACACGGAAAAGCTTAACAACTTCTTAATAACAATTAACTTTAGTAGTATGTTTGTGATATAATACATCATAACATATCAGATAAGGACTTAAAATGAAGTGGACTAAAGAGACAATAGCACTAGAGGCTAAGAAGTATTTGACTAGGACTGACTTTTCAAAAGGTAGTAATGTAGCCTACAAAAAGGCACTTGAGCTAGATATACTGGATAATGTTTGTAGACATATTAGGCTAGGTAGTCATCAAGAGTGGACTAAAGAGAGTATATTACTATATGCCAGCCACTATGAGTATTTAAGCGATTTTAGAAGAGATTATCCTACAGCTCTTGCTAAATCAGTGCAACTAGGAATAAGAGACCAAATAAAACTTAAACAAGCTGGAAAAGGTGCTGTATTAGACACTATTTATATATTTAAACAACTTGACTCTAAGCCATACAAGGGGTGTGAGTTATTTAAAATAGGTGTAAGCTCATCTAAGAGAAGAGTAGAGGGTAGAAAAGAGGAACTAGAGAAAAAAAACAAGATAAAGTTAGAAATTATAACCAGCTGTATAGTTGGTAAAAATGCACCTAAATTAGAAGTTATACTTTTACAGCTAGGTGTAAAAGGTAAAGAATATAATATATACGGTGGGTCTGAGTTTAGGTATTTATCTCTTAATGAATTAGATAAAGCACTAGAAATAATAACCCTATTTAAAAAAATAGGTGATATTTTATCTAAGTGACTTTTGCTACAGCTGGTGCATCATTATTATAGTGTTCTATAGGTACATTTAAGTAGACTGTCTCACCTATAGCTGTATAAAAGTGAGCTTTTTTCTTACCCTCTAGTACCCAAATACAGTGAAGTGCATCATCTAATTTACCCATTATCTGAGCTTGCATACTTCCATTGAGCCAAACTCTCAGCTGATTATCTATCGTGTAGTTTGTTTTTGTAATTGTCATTATTTATCCTATAGGTAGTGTCATAGTTCTTTCTAGCACAAAATCACTAAATTTATATGCCCTTGCTTTCTCATCATAATCTATATTTTTCTCACCGTAGTCTTGTAGGTCTATCAGCTCATTTAACATACCTAAGTGTATTTTCTTATTCTTTATCTCGTGATACTGACCGAATAGAGCTAAGCCAAGAGAAAATACATTAACTTTAGTTTCTGTATCTATAGGCTCAATACCCATAGCTTTATTATAATCTTGATTTGCTAAATGCTGAGCTTGAGTGTTTAAGTCTAGTGCCTTTTGCTGAGAGTCTATAGTAAATCTTCTTATTATAAATCCTGACTTCATACATAAAGCTCTTGCCAGCTCTACATCACGGCTCTTATCCTCTTTATCAGTATTTTGTATTCTATCCCATAGGTAAGTAAATCCCACCAGTATAAGACTCAATTCTCTTATAATTTGAGGGTCTTGTTTTCTTTTATTTTTTTTGCTCATAATAACTGTCCTTATCGGCTTATCTTCTACGGTCTTGCTTATCTAAATAATACAGTGCTTTTCTCTCTCTGAGTAGTGTATCTGTAGCACTAAATAGCTTATCTTTTGTATCATAATCTGCTGAGCATTTAGTAGCTACAGTAAACCTATCAGAGTCACAGTGTAGGTCTCCTGAGTGGTATCCCTTACTAAATTCAAACAATATAGCAAACTCATCACCACCTATTCTATACAGCATATCATTATCGCCAGTAGGGTTACAGTCTATTATTTCTTTTACTGACTCTACTATGAGCTTATCGCCAGCTATATACCCATCTTCAAAGTTTACATTGTGTAGCTGGTTAATATCTATGATAATTAAATAAAAGCTTGCTTTATTCATATAGAGTATATTTATATCATTCTCAAAATCTTTTCTCATCTTGAGACCAGTAAGCTCATCTAGCCTATAATACTCTACTAAATTTCTAAGTCTTATTATCTCTTGTTTATATGCTAAATCTGACATTACATAAAGTCCAGCTTGTAACCGTTCTCTTTTAATCGCTTAGAGACTCTGTATCGCTTTTTTATCTTGCTGACCAGTACAAGTATTAGTATATAGGCGATAACGATACCTACCACTATTAAAGTTAGATTTAACATATATTTTCCTTATGTTATAAGTTTACCCTGATTAGGGTTTAATAAACTTTTCTTTTTTTCAGCACTTACCCAGTCAGAGAGTAGGGAATTAATAACCTTACTCAGAGATAAGCTGTAGTGACCTCTTGCATAAGTCTTAGCCTCGTTCCAAGTTACCTCATCGACTACCAGTGACCTAGTTATATCATTGTTTTTTTTCATTTCATACTGTCCTATTTTTTATATAAAGGATTATATAGTAATTTAGCATATACAGCAAATTATAAGAGCTGTTTGCTATATACATCATATTTAAAGTTATTCATCTAGCTTAGCCTCATCACGGTCAATATCACCCTTATCTGCTAGGTGGTTTTGATAATCCTCATACTCTTGCTCTCTATCTGTATCATCTGTATTCTCATCTACTTGTTTATCTAAGTAGTCATCGTATTCAAAACTCATTATTTTATACCTCTAACTTTATACTCTACTGCTATCTCATCATCAGTAAAAGTAAACACTAGCTCACCTTTTACTTTTGAATAGTTCTTATCTCTAAGCTTATTCATTCTATTTTCTAACTCTTTTTGATACTCATAGTAGTTTATATTATTACTTTTACATATTGAAGTAATAATATACTCAGTCATTATCTCGCTACTTGTTATATTCATATTTAAAGTCCTTATGTTATTCTCTTAAATTGTTATCAAATATTCGCTGAGCTGGCTAGTAGTGGGGTAAAACCACCCACCAGTCTATCAAACACCTCTTCACAGTACATTTAATAGCCTCACTCTATAATAGGCACGACCCTAAAAGTGAGCATTATTCCTAGTACGACCTCTATGTATGCCTCTAGTGTCTCTGACCACAACTTAATATCGGACTTTACAAGACTTGAATAACGAGTGGTTAATATAGTAACCCCATTTCGTAATTTTATTTTTAAGACTACGGCTTTTTAATTCCATTGTAGAATAACTGATTTATATTTCTCAAGCCCAGTCAGACTATAAAACGGCTTAACAGTGATAAATTTAAGTGGTTATTTTTTTGTTGAAGTTGATATTTTTATTGAAGAATAATTGAGAGTGACCCTACCAAAAGACACTCATAATTATTCTCGCTTAGCACTACCTCTAATTAAAGAAGTAGGACTTAGTGCCTTTTGGTAGGGCTAAGCGAAAATATTAACAAAACTAAGTTTAAAAATCTCAATATTAGTCAAACCCTCTTACGAGGGCGAAGCTTTAAAGCTAGACTTGATATTGAGTGACATTATAACAAGTTTTTTATTAAAAGTCTACTTTTCCTCTATAAGCACTATAACCTCATCAATTTCTTGACCAGTATGTTTAGCTACTTGTAAAAAAGTTATCTGTTTGTCATTGACATATACTACACCCTCAAGAGCATCAAATAGTAGCTTGAGAATTGCATCTATATCAGGCTCTTTTTTCTTAGACTTGATACATAGGTCTATTTTCATTGATAAGCGACCCTCTAGCCTCTTATTAGCCTTTTGCCTTATACATTCCATCTGTATTAGCTTTGTAGACTCTCTACCCCCCTTAGTTTTAATTATAGAGGCTTTTCCAGTGGTCTTATTAATCACTGGCATATAGAGTTTGTTTAAAAGGGTAGGTAACTCTTTGAGCTGTAGTAATACTCGCTTATTCTTTTGCATCTATCTCATCTAGGTCAATCTTTAAACCCTCTAAGCTCATCATCTTAACACCATCATCAAAACCACTCACCATAAGCTCTATCATAATTCTCTTGTTTTCTTTTTGCTGGTCATTCTCTATAGGGTGATTAGCCATAAGTAGGTCTAGGTATAGTCTGTAATCGTGGATATTCTCTATGCTTACTATTTTCATTAGTCTTTATATCCCATAAGTTCACTGGTAGTTATAGTTCTTTTCTCTTTTTCTTCTCTCAATAGCCCTAGAGCATACTTGAGTATCTTACCACGAGGCACATCAGGAAAATGATATTTAAGCTGGGTTAATAGCTCCATATCATCAGCATCAAAATAGATACTAATTTGTGACCCTTTTCGTACTTCCATAGCATTAGGCTCTACCCTCTTTTGAGTAGCACCAGCACCACCCTTATTTAATAGCTTTTTTTTGTTAGCCATATCTTTAAAATTGTTCATTATATTTCCTTAGTTATTTTCTCACAAAGTCTCATTATTTCATTTTGAGCTTTGTAGTCTCTTGTATCAAATACACT
>Ga0256826_1000124_pt1 | contig 39961 bp, 35 predicted proteins | sample CV79metaG_FD_185975 | JGI IMG/M metagenome (GOLD analysis project Ga0256826, IMG submission 185975) | Hydrothermal vent microbial communities from East Pacific Rise, Pacific Ocean - CV79 | ecosystem: Environmental > Aquatic > Marine > Hydrothermal vents | place: Pacific Ocean: East Pacific Rise...
TATCAACATTTGTATAAAAACGACGAGACGGAGTTAACGGTCTATAAGTTTTAATTGCCATGTGTTATACCGCCAAACTTTCGATTTGTGCACCTTCTGGTAAAGTAACATAAAACTTCTTGAAGTTGTTTTGTTTACCTTGTACACCACGGAAACGTTTAGTTTTTCCGTTTTGATTAAGTGAGTTAATTTTGTTTGGAACGATTCCAAAGTACTCACGAAAAATTTCCTTAAGACCAGTCTTAGTTACACGAGGTGAAGTTTGAACAACAATTACACCAGCTTCTTGTAAACCAAGAGTCTTCTCTGTATATATAATAGATTTAATATCTGTAATATCAGCCATTACTTAGCCTCACTTGTTAATGCTTCAAAAACTGCTTTTTCGATCACTAGTGAACGATAGTTAGCAGCTAAATATGCGTTTAACTCATTAGATTCAATTACATAAGTTTGAGATAAATTCTCAAACGCTAAAAATGTAGGTTCATCTAATAAAGATTTTACAATTAGAACATCTCTTTGACCTAATGCTTTAAACATTGTAGCTGCATCTTTAGTTTTACCAGATGCGATTTCAATGCTGTCAACAACAAAAAGAGTACCGTTTTGTGCATGCTCATTTAAAGCAAAGTTTAAAGCTAATTTCTTTTGCTTTTTATTTACTTTAAGGTTGTAGTTACGATTGTTCTTAGAACCAAACGCTTTACCACCACCAACAAAGATTGGAGAACGACGTGAACCAGCACGAGCGCGACCGCCACCTTTTTGAGCCCATGGTTTCTTACCACCACCACGTACTTCACTTCTACCTTTAGTAGTCGCTGTATTTGCACGTTGTGCAGCTTGAGCAGACTTAACATAAAGCCAAAGGTTATGAGGATTGATACCAGAGAAAGACTCAGGTAATGCTAACTCAGCACCTTTTTCCATTTTTTCATTTAAGATAATTGCGCTCATTATTTAGCTACCTTTACACGACCTAGAGTACCGTTAGCACCAGATACAGAACCTAAAACCGCAATGATTTTATTTTCAGCATCGTAAGAAACGATCTCATTTTTTACACTGTTTTGACAGTTTCCGTAATGTCCTGGCATTTTCTTACCTTTCATTACACGACCTGGCCACTCAGCATTACCGATTGAACCTGTTCTACGACCAAATCTATGACCGTGAGATGCAGGACCACCAGAAAAGTTCCAACGTTTCATTGCACCAGCAAAACCGCGACCTTTAGTTGTAAACGTTGATTTTACTACACTAGCTTCAACTAGTGGAGTCATATCAATATCTCCAGCTTCAGTGTTTGCTACTGTTAAAGTAACAAAACGGTTAAACTCAGCAGAAAGTGAATACTTTTTCTGTTGACCTTCAATTGCTTTATTCATTTTTTTACCGCTGTTGTAAGATACAATTGCAGTGCCTTCGTTAACTTCACATACTTTAGCATCAAGAACTCTTAAAAGAGTAACTGGCTTAGCAGGAACTGAAGTAGTACGACTCATACCGATTTTTTCAACAATATATTCCACTACGAACTCCTTACTTATCCATAGAACGTACTTCTACGTCTACTTCCGGTGCAAGATCAAGCTTCATTAATGAATCTACAGTTTCTGGTGTTGCAGAAACGATATCAATCATTCTAGCGTGCATACGAATCTCAAATTGCTCACGAGCTTTCTTGTTAACGTGAACTGATTTAAGTACTGTATACTTACGAATCTTTGTTGGTAAAGGGATCGGACCACGAATTGCAGCACCTGTACGCTTTACAGCCTCAACGATTGAAGCTACAGATCTATCGAGTACACGATGATCGTAAGCTTTCAATTTTAAACGAATTTTTTCCATATTTTTCCTTCATAAAGAACTCGTTAGGCGTGACCTAACTATTAACCACTATTTTTTAGGGTGCGGAATTATACCCAAGCTACTCTCGATATTCAAGGTTTCAGGGTGTAAAAATAGAATTTAGCTTTATTTTATTTCCTTTTAATAAGGAAGTGATAGAATTAGATAGTTAAAAATATAGGATATTGATGGAAATTTTACTAGAAGAGTTTTATAAAACTGATATACATATTGATAAATACCAAGATAGAAAACTTTTTATTGATGCTAAATCATATCAGATAAATGGTATTACACAGAGTGGAAAGACCCAACTTGTTAAAAACTACCTTTTAGGACTTAAGAAAAGTTCTTATCTATACATTGATTGTTCAGATATTCGTATTGAAATTGAGAGTTTAAATACAACTCTCACATCATACTGCAATAAGAACAAAATAGATGTACTCGTTCTAGATAACTATACTCCAGTAATAAAGTTTGCAAATGTATCTCAACTCATCATAACTTCCCAAGTAAAATATAAGATAGATATACTCCAACAGATTCAACTCTATCCTTTGGACTATGAAGAGTTTTTAGCTTACGAATACAAGTATGATTCTAGTGCACTTAACCACTTCTTTCAACTAGGTGGTTTTCCATTTATGCATAAAGTTCATACTGATGAGAAAAATGTCTACTTACAAAAACACTTAAAGTATGCTCTTAGTGATGTTGAGTTTGATATACTAACTCTCTGTGCAAAATTTATTTCACAAAAGCTTTCAGCATTTACTATATACGAGCGTTTAAAGTTAGTGAGAAAAATCAGTAAAGACAAACTATATAAGTCATTCGAACAACTTGAAGATAAATGCTATATTCATCTACTATCTAAGTTCAACCATCTTCGTGCTACGAAAAAAGTTTATCTATGTGATATATCTTTAAAGAGTGCACTTAGTGTAGAGAAAAATTTCGGAAGACTTTTTGAAAATATGATATTTTTAGAACTATTAAAAGCAGGAGTTGAATCTTACTACTGTGATGACATAGATTTCTACCTACCCCAGAGTGATGAAATAATTATATGTAAACCCTTTGCCGATGAAAGAAGATTATTTAAAAAACTAGAATCAATAGAAGCTTTTATTTTTACACACTCTATTAAAAAAGTAACTACTATTACTATGAATAAAGAGGGAAGTATTTCCCATCCTCTTTCACAAGTAGATATAATACCTTTCGATATTTGGGCACTAGGAGATTAGTTATGAGTAAATTTTGTGGTATTGATGAGGCTGGGCGTGGTCCAATTGCTGGAGACTTAGTGGTAGCTGGATGTATTTTTACAGATGCTAAGATAGAAGGACTTGATGACTCTAAAAAAATAAGTGAGAAAAAACGCTATAAGCTATATGGAGAGATACTTCCAAACACACTTAACCATATAGTAGTAATCTCTCCTAGTGAAATAGACGAAAAAGGTCTCTCTAAATGTATGACAAAGGCCTTAGAAGAAATTAAGTCTGTGCTAAATGCTGATGAATACCTTTTTGATGGCAATACTACATTTGGAGTTAAGGGTTTAGAAACGATGGTAAAAGCAGATGGGAAAATTGCAGAAGTAAGTGCTGCTTCCATTTTGGCTAAAGTTGTTCATGACCTTAATATCATACGAGACTCTAAAATTTATCCTGAGTATTCCTTTGAAAAACATAAAGGTTATGGAACAAAACTTCATGTAGAAATGATTAAAAAACACGGATACTCACCAATACATAGGAAAAGCTTCAAATTAAAAGCTTTAGAGAAGACATTGTTATAGTTTTTTAACAAAAACTCACCACTTCCTCACTCTTTTTTGATATACTATTAGCATTAACAAAGGAGTTTTATGAAATTTTTTATCTTACCATTCACCATGCTTATTATGATTTTTACTTCTGCTTGTTCAACAACTGCACTTGTAAAGACACAACTTGATATGCCAAGTTTAAATAGTGATGTAAATGCTACTGAGCAAGACAAACAAGATCTTTCACTTTCTATCTTTAGACTCTCAAACTATACTGACACACCAAGAGCAGGAATGCGTGCTGCTAATATTTTAGAAGGTATTTTACTTACTAAAGGTTTTGACGTTGTTAGTCACATAGGAGAAGACATTCCTACTAAAAAAGAAGCAAGAGAGTTAGCCCTTGCTGATGGATCAAAATACTTTATGTATGGTGGAGTAAGTGAGTGGCGTTATAAAACTGGTATAGATGGAGAACCTGCTGTTAGTATTATGTGTTCTCTATATGAGACAGATGATAACACCTTAGTTTGGAGTGCTACTGGAGCTGATAGTGATTGGGGTAACTCTTCTATTGGACTTACAGCACAAAATCTTCTACAAACGATGATAGACAACTAAAAAAGAGTTCTAAAATGAAAATTAAATCTGGTCGTATTCAAGAGAAATCAAAACTCACTAGAGCAGTTGATTTTCTAAAAAAATACTCTTATCTAGAGACTTCGACTATTATTATTTTTTATCTAGTGGTTGGTTACCTCATTAATCCCCAAGATATATGTCTTTTAAATGCTCAAGCTAGTTATATTTTAATTCTCATTGCCATAGTGACACTATTTCATGGTTTTGAGAATGGTCTCTTAGCAGTGGGTATACTCTCAATTGCCATGTGGTACTTCTATCCAGTATTTCAATATATTGATTTTTTGATGATTTTATTAATGACTCTTCTTTTTAGTGAGTTTCATTACTACTGGACAAAAAAAATAAAAGAGGCTGAGATTAGTTCGGACTATAAGGGTGCAAAGCTCGATGAACTTTCTCGTGCATTTTATGGTCTCAAAATCTCACATGACCAACTCGAAAAGAACTATGTAGTAAAACCAATGAGTATTCGTCACTCTATTGAAAAAATAGTTACTATGAATAGTGATGTTAAGACACAAGAAGATGTAGACACACAAAACAAAACCTACTATCAAAATTTTCTTATTATGCTTGAAAAATCCTTTAATGTTAACAGTGGTTTTGTTATATACAAAAAAGACACTCAGCATGATAATATATTAGATGTAGAAAATATCCTCACAAGTTATGGAACAAATTCTCAAGAACATATAAATCAAGAGATTTTAGATGACTACTTAGTTGATATGGCGATCAGTAGAAAGCAGGCCATCTATATCAGTGATGATAAAGGTGAACCAACTCTAGCTAAAGATAAAAACTCTAAATTTATTGCAGCTATACCATCAGTCATTAATGATGTAGTTGTTTCAGTTTTAGTCATAGAAAAAATGCCCTTTATGGCGTTTAATCGTGAGAATTTAACATCGGTAGCCATCCTTTTAGAATATTTTACACTAGAGATATTAGAAAAAAATACTCTACGTCTTTGGGATGAAGTTAGTATTATAAAAGAAGAAAAATTTAGATACGAGTATGCTAGAATGAAACACCTCTACTTGGAGTTTGATGTAAACTCAATAGTCTTAGTTTTAAGAATCAAAAGTGAACTACAGTCTGCAAAAATTTATGAAAAAATTAAAAAAATGTTGCGTTCATTAGATATGGTAACCCGTGTAGATGAAAATGGTCTATACTATATAGCTCTATTTTTTCCTCTCCATGATCAATCTGCAGCACTTGGATATCTCAATCGTCTCCTTAACTCTATAGAAGAAGAGAAAGATAAAAAGCTTGACTATATGACTTTTGATATGAAACAGACTGAATTACTCAACAAATATCTAAGAGAAGATTATGATGGATAGTTTTTTTCTCTTTTATGAAAAACATCTGTTTATCATTTATGTAATTCACATCATAATATCTTTAATTATTAGTTTTGTGGCTTCTGTATATCTCAAAAAAAGATATATCAAAAGTAGTGAAGAAGTAGATCAAGAAGATTTAAAAAGAGAAGAAGAAATACAACTAGAGAGTTCTACTTTTAGACTTCTTTTTAAGGTTTCATTGCATAAAAACAATCAAGTAACAAACTTTTTATTTATTTTTCTTTTTAACTTGCCTATTCCTTTTATTGGTTACTTTTTCACTCTTTGGATAGTTTGGTATCTAACACATATAGAGTATGATAAAAAAGTTGTGCATACAAATGTTTTAAATCTTGATGAATTTGGACACTCATTTTTAAAAGTCGAAAGAATTTTTGGTGAAGGCTCTTTAGGTGACTTAATGACAAGTCCTTATGCACCAAAAGAGAAAAAACTAAAGGCTCTTTCCTCTTTAGCTGCTCACATATCTCCAACAAATTTAAAAATAGTACGACAGACTCTAATGAGTACAGATGATGAAATACGTATGTTTGGGTATGCTATCATCAATAAAGCTGAAAAATCATTAAACCAAAAGATAAACACTCAATTGGAAATTATAAATGAACAATCAATAGCAGATAATAAAGATGAAAATATAATAGCTCATGCATCAAAAGAGTTAGCATATCTATACTGGGAAATGGTTTACACTGAGCTTGCTCACGACAGTTTAAAAAACAACTTTTTAAATCAATCAATTCTCTACTTAGAACTTGCAAAAGAGTACTATAACTCTAAGATAGAAGATTTTTATCCGGGTTTAAGCTTAAAAGAACAACCCTGCATTGATGATAACATAGAACTACAAGAAGCTTATAAAGCATGTTCTAGTCTCTACCTTCTTATGGGAAGAATTTATATGTACAAAAAAGATTATGAACAAGCAGTATCAGAGTTTACTATTGCCCAGGAGCTTACTCCAAATAGTGATACTTTTATCCTTCCTTATCTCGCTGAAGTCTATTTTCTAACAGGAAGATACAATATCGTAAAAACTCTTTTAGGAAGGGCCTCGACTCTAGAGATGAATGCAACACTCTATCCTATTATACAGCAATGGAAGGTGGCATGATGAGTAATAATTTTCCCAAAAGTGATTCAGTTGATATTATGCTTTTCTCAGAGGGTACTTACCCGTATGTAAAAGGTGGTGTTTCAAGCTGGTTACTTCAGCTTATGAAAGGACTTCCTGAGTACACTTTTGGCGTTTGCTTTATCGGAGCTACTCCTATGCTAGATGGTAAACTCATGGAAATAAGTTATGAATTTCCTCCAAATCTCAAACACTTAGAAGTTCACTATCTTTTTAATAATGATGAAAAAATAAAACCAAAACGGATTAAGGGAAGTAAAAAAGGCTTTGAAGCTATTGCCTCTTTATACAAATCTTTTAAGTCAGATGATAAGAGTATCCCTGAGATGTTGCAAAAAATTGACTTCTATACAAAAGATGTAACTTTTGATGACTTCTTACACTCAGAAAGATCATGGGAGTTTATCAATAAAATCTATATGAAAAACTGTCCTGATGTTCCCTTTGTTGACTACTTCTGGACACTTAGGAATATTCATAAACCAATCTGGATTTTAGCTGACATAGTAGAGAATCTACCCCAAACAAAAATATTCCACTCTCCTTCTACAGGTTATGCTGGGTTTTTAGGGGCTCTCTCTTCATACACTCGAAATAAGCCATTTCTACTAACTGAACATGGTATTTATACAAGAGAGAGAAAAATAGATATGCTCTCCGCAGACTGGATAGAGTATAAAAAACCCTCTTTACTGCAACAACCTGAAGAGTATAACTACATCAAAAAAATGTGGGTAAACTTTTTTGATAAGATTGGTGTTTTTTGCTACCACAGATCAAATCATGTACTCTCACTTTTTATGGGTGCTCAAAAGATTCAAATTGATTTTGGAGCAGACAAGAAAAGAACAAAAGTCATTCCAAATGGTGTTGATGTTGATGGTCTAATGGCTACAATAAAATACAGACAAGAGAGACCTAGACCTATTGTCACCTTAATTGGACGTATTGTTCCCATTAAAGATATCAAGACTTTTATTCGAGCTATTAAAATAGCTTCAGAGAGTATTCCTGACATCGAAGGCTGGTTAGTTGGTGCAGTTGATGAAGATAGTGAATATGTTGGAGAGTGTCAGCAGATGGCTATCTCTTTAGGGCTTAAATTTAAACCTCAAATCTTCGATGGAAATAAGACAAATATGACTCCAGAGCAGATTGAAGCGAGTGATGATACGATAAAGCTTTTTGGACATAGTGATATTAAAAAAATTCTTCCAAAGTCAGCTATTCAAGCACTCTCTTCCATTAGTGAGGGAATGCCCCTTGTTATTCTTGAAGGTTTTGCAGCAGGAGTTCCATGTGTAGCTACCGATGTTGGAAGTTGTAAAGACCTAGTAGAGGGTGGGATAAATGAAGATGACATTAGCATTGGAATTGCGGGAGCTATTACAGGTATAGCAAACCCTGATGCCTTAGCAAAAGAGTATGTACGTCTTTTAAGTTTTGAAAATGGAGAGTGGGAAAAAGCTCAAAAAGCTGGACTCACTCGTGTCCAAAAGTATTATAGACAAGAGTCATTTTTACAAGACTATAGAGAACTTTATGATAGAGCTAAAGATGTAACTTGGGATGAACTCCAAGAAAAACTTTACACGGAGAAAATCTGATGGCAGGAATAGGCTTTGAACTTCGTAAGATTTTAAAAGAAGATAGATTACTCTCACTTGCAAAAGTATATGGCTACTCTGCAATACTTAGTTCTGGACCTTGGGTTGTTTCTATCATAGCTATTTTGCTTGTTGGGTTTATTAACCTAGCTAGTTATGGTGCAGATAGTGAAGTATACCGATTTCAAGTTGTTATTACCTATGCCATTGCCTTAGCATCTAGTCTTATTATTACCGGTATTTTACAACTTCCCTTTACTCGATATGTAGCAGATTTAATTTTTAATCATAGGGAAGATGAGATTTTACCCTCATACTTTGGTGCACTTTTTTTATCTTGGGTTTTAGGAATTCCACTAATAGTTCCTTTTTATATCTGGGTTTTTGACGGACAAAGTGCTGTTTTCATCCTTGGTGCAATTGCTACCTTTCTTGTCCTTTGTGGTGTTTGGATTTCAAGTATCTTGGCTGCTAGTCTCAAATATTACAATGGTGTTGTCTGGGCATATTTCGTTTCATACTCACTTATCGTTCTCATCTCTATTTTTTATGGAGATAGCATTGAAAAGCTTATCTACACTTTCTTTCTCGGGAATGCAGTTCTTTTTGTAATTCTAATGACACTTATCATCAAAAGTTACAACTCAACTATTTTTATGAAAATAGACTTTTTTCTCGCTAAAAATTTCTACTGGACATTGGGAATAGCTGGACTCACATATAATCTTGGTGCTTGGGTTGATAAAATTATCTTTTGGTATCATCCTGCTACGGGATATCAAGTCATTGGAAAACTCCATGCTTCTATCGTTTACGATATGCCCATATTTTTAGCGTATCTTTCTATCTTACCAGGGATGGCTATCTTCTTTTACAGACTAGAGTCAGATTTTGCAGAAAAATATGACCTTTACTACGGAGCAGTAAGAAGTGGAGGGACTCTTCATACTATTAGAAAATATAGAAATCAAATGGTAGCTGTAATTCGTCACTCAATGCACGAAATACTTATGATTCAAGGAGTTATTGATATCATTATGTTTTTAACTGCCCCTACTGTTTTTGAAATTTTAAACATACCACAGCTTTACCTTGGACTACTTTACATTCTTACTATTGGTGCAATGCTTCAAGTAGCATTTATGTCAGTCTTAGCCATTCTTTACTATCTTGATAGAAAAAAAGAGGCTATGTGGTTATGTATCACCTTCTTTGTGACCAACACTGTACTTACCTTTATTTCTATAGATATGGGTCCCTCAATGTTTGGTTACGGATATACAGTATCTCTACTTCTTGTTTTTATAGCAAGTGTAGTGGTAATACGAAATGAAATGGATAGGCTTGATTATGAAACTTTTATGCTTCAATAAATTTATACTTATTTTACTCTTTGTCTACAGTTCTCTTTTTGGAGCGCTTCAAGATAAGAGTGCTATGGTCTACTATGGTGACAATATCTCCTACCCAATGGTAGGTATCCATGACTACATCATAGTCCAACCTTCTCAAATTAATACTAAGACACACGGTTTTGATGTTTACAAAGAGAAAATGTATGCTTATGTAAGCATAGGGGAAATTGACCGAGATATAAAGGAGTATAAACTTCTTAAAAAAGAGTGGATTCTTACTCAGAACAAGGCTTGGAGTAGTGATGTACTGGACCTTACAAATGCTGAGTATAGAGAATTCTTATTTAAAAATATGATTGAACCACAGATGAAACGAGGTTTTAAAAACTTCTTTTTTGACACTTTAGATTCATATCAGTTAGCAGTTAAAACCGATGAACAAAGAGCAAAAAGTGAAGAGGCTTTAGTAATAATAATCAACGATTTTCATAAACGATATCCTGGTTCTAAACTTATTATAAATCGTGGTTTTGAAATTATTGATAAAGTACACAACTCGATAGAAGCTGTTCTCTTTGAGTCATACTACCACGGTCTTAAAGGTGATAATCTTGCTTATAAAAGTTTAAGTGATGATGATAGAGAATGGTTAGATACCCATCTTAAAAAAATAAAATCTTATAAGCTAGATATTATTGTTATCGATTACCTAGAACAAAAAGATATCAAAAACTCTGATCCACTCATCCAAAAACTAAAAAATAAAGGTTTCATTCCTTTTATTTCAACAAAAAATCTTGACACATATGGACGAGCTTCAAAAAATGCTGTAAAACGCGAAATATTCACGCTGATAGATGAAAGTATGATAACTAGAGTTGAGCAATCTGTACATACACAAGGGGCACTTCCTCTTGAATATATGGGTTATATACAGACACTCTACGACATAAGTAAACATCCACTCCCTAAGATGAAAGATATGCATCACTATGCTGGTGTAGTTATCTGGCTTAGAGAAGCCACTAAAAACCAAAACGAGTTAGTACAATGGGTTTTAAAATTAAAAAAGCTTAATATCAAAGTTGTTTTTGCAGCTTCATTTTCTATTCAAAATAGAGACTTACTAAAACTCTTAGATATTGAAATTTTAGATACCGCTGTACCCAAGGATAAAAATTCTCAAATAGTCTATAAAGACAGTATGGTTGCTTATGAGATGGAACCTTCTCTTTCACAAGAACATCAGTACTATAAAATTTTAAAAGGAAAAGCACTACTTACTCTAAAAGATTCTCTTAATCAAAAGACAACATTAGCTGCTATTATGCCATGGGGTGGATTTGCTATTGATGACTCATTAAGTATTGAATTAATCGGTGATAATATTTGGGTTATGGACCCTTTTAAATTTTTTGCAAAAGCATTAAGACTCAAATCTCTAATTGTTCCTGATGTAACAACAAAAAATGGTAAACGCCTGCTATTTACACATATTGACGGTGATGGCATAATGAATAGAGTCGAATGGGATTCTAGTTTATATTCAGGTGATATTATCTTAGAAGAGATACTCAAAACATATAAAATCCCACATAGTGTATCGGTTATTGGTGCAGAAATAAACCCTGAAGGACTCTATCCAAAACTCTCAAAAAGAATGCAAAATATCACAAAAGAGATGTATGCATTATCCAATGTAGAAGCAGCTACTCATACATACACTCATCCATTTTTTTGGGGAAAAATTATAAATGATGATCTAGATGAGAAATATCATTTAAAAGTAAAGAACTATAACTTTTCCTTAGATAGAGAGATAGGTATCTCACTTAAAAACATCAATAAAAGATTTGTTCCAAAAAATGCAAAAAAAGCTAATACTGTCTTTTGGAGTGGAGATTGTCAACCAACAGAAACGACGCTTAAATATGTTTATAAAAATAATATTTTAAATATCAATGGTGGAGATACCTATATTTCAAATACAAATCCATGGCTCTCTTATGTATCACCTCAAGGAATACAAAGAGGTGATTATTATCAAATATATACAGGTGCTCAGAATGAAAATATTTATACAAATGAATGGCTAGGTCCATTCTGGGGATTTAAAAAAGTTGTACAAACTTTTAAACTTACAAATTCACCTAGAAGGCTCAAGCCTATAGATATCTATTATCATCTTTACTCTGGTTCAAAGAGAGCATCATTAAACGCTCTTAAATATGTTTTTGAATGGTCTATTGCCCAAGATGTCATGCCAATATTTACTTCTGAGTACATTCCTATGGTTATGGACTATTATACTGTCTCTATGAGTGAAGAGAATGGTTACTTTTTAGTTGATGGTATGAGAGATGTTAAAACACTTAGAGTGGAAAAAGAAAATGTAGGAATAGACTTTAAGAACTCTCAGTCTGTTTTAGGTCTTAGTCATTTTGAGAACCATACCTATATTCATACTGATAAATCTAATAAAGTGATTTTCAAAGCTTCTAATAATAGTGCCTATAAAAAAGTCCCTTATCTCATTAGTGCAAACGCCAATGCCAAGTTACATAAAATGAGTTCATCAGTTTTAAGTATGAGTTTTAATGGTCATGTTCCACTTAAACTGGTGTTTAACCTCCCAAGTAAGTGTACACTTACTTCATCTCTTAAGAGTAAAAGAGTTAAAAACAATGGAATATTAACTCTTGAGTATAAAACTGCAAGAAAAGTGAAAATAGATGTCATTTGTAAATGATGAAAAGCAGTATGTTGCGACATACAAAGAGCTTATACTTACCTTTTTAGTATTTTGTATCATACTCTTTGTGCTTTATCCAAAAGATCTTATTAAAGAACAGATTTTATCTGAAACCTCCAACTATGATTTAAGTATGCTCTACTTGAAAAACATGCTTAAAAATGATCCTAATAATGAATCACTGATGCTAACACTTGCATCACAAAGTCTCAGAAGTGGTAAAAAAGATTTAGCCTATAAACTTTTGACACTTCTGCATAATTCTAAAGATAGAGCTATTCGTTCTGAATCTTACAGACAGAGTTATATCTTAGCCAAAGAGGATTATTTCTATTTTGAGTTTCATAAACAAAAGCTCAAACAAACTGAATATTATCAAAAGCTCAATCAACTCTTTAAAATAATTATGGATGAACATTTCTATACTAAGTCAGACATTGATTATCTTTTTACAGAATCTCTATTTTTAAATGAGACACAATATTCGTATACTTATGCACTACTTGAGAGTGACAAAAAGAAGAAAATGAATAAGCTAATTTCATTGTACTTTCGTTGTGTAGACCTCAAAAGAGCAGATGAAGCTAAAAGAGCTATTGAAGCACTTACTAAAAGTAACCCAAGTTCTAATAAATGGAGAGATACCCTCTACTATGTAATAGTCAAAAACTACTCGAAGTCCAATGCCTTAAAGATGCTAGAGACAAAAGCAAAAAAATCTCGATACTGGAAAACTAAACTTGCTGAATACAACTTCTCTCAAAAAGAGTACCGAGAAGCCTCAAACCTTTACATGAAACTCTTCAGCAGTGAAAAAAATCATCAGTACAAAAAAACTTACTTTTTTAAGGCAATAGAGAGTCTAAATGCTGGGAACTATCCTAAGTATGCTATTGCACTTGCAAAATCGCAAGAAGCTTACTACTTCAATGACACTAAGATGAGAAAATATATTCTTAAACTCTACCTCGCTAATAGCTCTTTAGAAAATGCAGCAGCCTTATCTAAAAAAATACTAAAGAAGAGTAAATAATGTTAAGATTTTTTATAAGTTTGGCTTTACTTTTTTCTATGCTAAATGCTAAAGGAAAAGATAGCTGTTACACAGTTCAGCTTAAAAGTAGTTTCGCAAATGAGAAGAATAAAAAGACTCTAGAAAAAGAAACTTATCCATCATCTTGTCAACTAATGCAAATATCAAATTCATTAACAGTTAGATGTGGCTGTTATGATACTATTGAACCAGCTCGTCAAAAGTTCTATGAACTTAAAGGTAAATATTCTCAAGCTGCAATAGCTACAACATATAAATATCGATTTGCCAACTCAATCACGCCAAATACTACTACTCCGGCTTATACAGCACAAGATGAAGAGCTAAAGCTTATGCTCCAATCTTTTTTGTATGTAAATGACTTAGATAATGCCTATAAAACAGCACAAATAGGATACAAAAAGCATCCAAACTCTTTTTACTGGAATCAAAAAATGGCTGAGATATCTCAGTGGACTGGCAGAGGAAGTGAAGCGGTCAAATATATGACTTTTATGTATAGTCAGAATCATGATAAAAAGCTCCAAAGTGACATTATAAACTACGGATTAAAGTCATATCAATATGACAATATTGAACCCTTAGTAGTAGTACAAGCAATGGAAAATCCTACAGATGAAAATATAGATAAAATGATCTTTATTCATTCCGAGATAGGTTTACCAGAGCGCTCAGTCAAAATACTACTTAATGAATATGAGAAACATCCAGATAAAACTATTTATCTGACTAAATCTCTTCAAATATATCTTGATATGGGAGAGTTAGAGTTAGCTGGCGGGATTGTAAAACAGATAGAAAAAACGACTCCATATAGTGTTAAAGATGCACAACTCATCTCTTATTATTATTATTTAAAAAAAGATATGCATATGGCATATTCATCTCTATTGCTTACAGATAAAATAACTACAGAGCCAAAATATTATGAACTTTTAAGTGATTTAGGCTGGTATTTACAGAAGTACAAACCAGCTTCTAATGCTTCTGTCACTCTTTACAAAATGAATAAAGCAAGACTTGTTGACTTTGAAAGAATTGCTTTAATGCAAAAAAAGAATGACCTTCCTTTAGTCTCAAAAAGTTCAACTGAAGCTTATCAAAAATACAATGCTTCTTATATTTTTTACGGTTATGCAAACTACTCTCTAAAATTTCAAAAATTTGATGAGTTAAATGCCAGAATAAATGAACTTGATACCAAAAACTCTAAACTTGCAGATGAATCACAATACTGGCTTATCAAGGCACAGCTATATACTCACTACGGCAAAGATAGTGAAGCTATAAAAGCACTGAACAAAGCTTTAGAGCTAAATAAAAATAGTATACAGATTCAACTAACGATTCTCTACTTTTATATTGACCATGGGTTTAATAATGAACTAGAACTTGCACTTAATGTGTTAGCCCAAAATAAAAATCTCAGTGATAATTTCTATTTTCCTCTTGCTTCATCATATTTTTACATCCAAGATATTAATCGTGCTTCTTATTTTGTTGACAAAGTAATAGAAAAAAATCTTTCTATTGTTAATAACATCGATTTTAAATTTTTACAAGCTTATATTTATCAAACTAAAAATAATAAAAATGCTTTTATACAAAAAATGTATGAGATCCAAAAGCAACTTGATAAGGCTTCTACGACAACTCCAGCTCTCTTAAAAAATGCAGAATTTCTCAACAACTATCTAAACGCCAGTATAAATATCTCTTCATCTGATAAGTTTTTAGAAAGACTACAAAAAGCAAAACCTTATTTGAAAAAAGATACTTATCAGAGACTACAGTACAATTTAGCAACTAAAAATAGAGAGGATGCGCTGAGCAATAGTATCTATCAAAAAATAGAGAAAAAAGATTTATGGCTACGATTTAGCAATGCATTACTACTTAAAAAACATTCAGAGATTGGTGATTTACTAGATGCATACTTAAAACTCATTGCACTTAGTGATGCTTCAGTAGCTGCTTATAGTGATGGTCAAACTGCTCTTGCTCAGACATTAACATATGAAGCACTTAGTAAAAATGATGATTCACAAAATGCGTATATAGCACATATGAACCTCTCTAGTGAGCGAACAGACCTTTTTACAATCAAGCCGGCATACTATTTGCGAGAGCCTCTTCTTCAAAAGTATCTAGCCTTAGAAAATAGAACTTACCTTAGTAGAGATTGGTATCTTTATAGTACACTGAACTTCTATAATAATCAGTCAACTGATACACAGATACTTAGAACTGTTCCTAAAACAACTCTTGGAGCAGGTGTTAGTATTAAAAAAGTGTTTGCAAGAGCATACATAGATGCTCAAGTGCTTTATCATAATTCTATAAGTGCATACCTCTCATACAAACTAAGTGGTGAGTATAAACTCAATCGATACTTCAAGGGTTCTGCATCTATAGCAAAAAATATAGATGCGCAGGAGAGTACCCAACTCCTTTTAGGTGGGAAAAAAGATCTTTTAGAACTAAAGCTGTTGTGGACTCTGTTCCCCTCGACTTCATTAGAGTTTTTACTTCAACACAATGAGTATAACTCTCAAGATAATATATATCTTGGTTCAGGTGAGTATGCAAGATCTATCCTCTCATACCAAATAAAAAATGGCTATCCAGATATGAGAGTTAGTGGATTTGTAGATGCTGGTGTTTATGATGAAACAGAAGGGACAAGAGGAGATATAGATATTCTTCAAAATCCAAATCAAGCAGCATTACCTGAAAATTTTTACAATGTAGGTGTTAACTTTGCTTATGGAATGGTAAATAGTAAGATATATACAAGAGTCTGGAGACCCTACTTCGAACTCTCTTCTTACTACAATAGCTTTTCACAAAATGTAAACTTTGGTATAGATCTAGGTTATGGTGGAAAAGTTAATGCACAAGACCACTTAGTCGTTGGTGCAAACTATACAGAATCTGTAAATGGTATAGGCGGAAGTATCTTTGAACTTTTTCTACGCTATGAATTTTTATATATTTCTTACTAATGTCTAAAATGAAAAATATTTTACAAAAGACACTCAAAGAACCACTTTTCTACTTCCTTCTTCTTGGATTTATACTTTATATGCTTTTAGATAAACCTAACATACAACAACACTCTATTGAAGTAGAAAAACTAACACTTCAAAGTATTGATAAAAATAGTATAAAAAATGAGTATAAAAGTATTTATCATAATAATCCAGACAAAAATATACTTAAGGCTTTTAGTCAATATAGACTCTATGAAAAAATTTTACTTCGCGAATCTATAAGACTAAAGCTCCACGAAAATGACAGTTCTATCAAGGAGCTACTTCTTCATAAAATGAAGCAGATTATAAATAAAAATGTAGAGGAGAAGAAGATAAGTGAAGTACAGTTAGTAGAATATTATAAAGCTAATATAGAGGACTATTCAAAAAAAAATAGCATCTCCTTTTACCAACTCTTTTTTCAAGATGAAGCTACTGCAGATAAAACTTTAGCAATATTAAGTGTTGTAGACATAAAACCTCCAGATGCTCAAACTCTTTCCCAAGATTACAAAAGAGAGTATTTTATCAAAAATATTTCAAAAGCATCACTTAAAAATCTCTATGGAAACTATTTTACACTCAAAGTTTTTCAGATGAAAAAAGGTCTATGGCATAAAAAAGTACACTCTAAATATGGCTTCCATCTTATTTTTATACGTAATATAGATGTACAAACTCCTTTGAAATTTGAAGAAGTACAATCAAGAGTTTATAAGGATTTTAAAGCCCAGTCACTTAACCAAATCTATAAAGATGCCTATAAAAAGATGTTAAACTAAATGAAATTTTTTCCTTTTCTATTTTTATTTTTTACCTCTCTTTTTTCACATCAGTCAGGTCTATCTTACTTAGAAATGACACAAATAGATAAAACCCATGTCTCAGTCATATATAAAAAACCGCTAGGAGACCTTCAAACCCAAGATTTAATAGTTAAATACCCAAGCTTGTGCTATATCTCTACTGAGGTAAAAGGTCTTAATATTATCAATGGTTTTATCATTAAAAAATATACATTAGAGTGTACTCAAAAAGGTTTAATAGGCAGAAGAATATGGATAGAGGGTTTAGTCCGTTCAGATAGAGGGCTAATAGCTATTTACAAAAATAATGACTTTCAACAGCAGGCTCTATTTAAAAGCTCTACTCCCTTTATGCTTATAACTCAACACTACTCCAAGTTTACTCTTTTTAGTGACTATGTAAAACTAGGGATAGTACATATTTTAAAAGGTTATGACCACTTAATGTTTGTACTCTTACTACTCTTACTTTCTTCCTCAATAAAAGCTTTACTACTTGCTATAACAGCCTTTACAATCTCCCACTCTTTAACATTGGCATTTAGTATTTTTAAAGTGATAAATATCTCAATACCCTATGTTGAAGCTATGATTGCACTCAGTATTATCTTTTTAGCAAGAGAGTTACTTCTTTACAATAAAGAGTCTTTAACTAGAAAATATTTATCCTCTGTTGCATTTATATTTGGATTGCTTCACGGTTTAGGATTTTCATCTGTTCTTAATAATATTGGTCTTCCCAAGGGAGAGATTCCTCTAGCACTATTTAGTTTTAATGTAGGTATAGAATTAGGACAGTTACTCTTTGTTATTCTTGTTTTTGGTATTTTAAAAATGATTGAAAAATATATAGGAGAGTTTAAAGCAAAAATCCTAAAAGTAACTGTTTACTCCGTAGGTATTTATGCTTCTTTTTTATTTTTTCAGAGAACTTTATCCTGCTACATTTAGAGCAAGTCCTGCCATTTTCTGCATAAAATCTTCTGGCGTTTGAGAAACCTTAAGAGCTTTTTGAAGTTCTGACACGAAGTACTCTTTTGTTCTATCATCAGCCATATTAAAAGTGTAAAGAACCCACTCCGTATTTAAAGCCAACTCTTCACCCTTATGAGAGACCATAAAATGACGGTAAAGGTTTACATCAGTAATTGAGAGTATCTCTAATACTTCTTGATAAAAAGCACTTACCTCTTTTGTAATAAGTGAACTAAGTTCATCTTTAGAGATAATTGCATCAACATCATTTAGGTCTTCTTTTCCAAGAATAAGAGCGTCACCTATAATGAGTTGCTCTCCTATAAAAAAAGAGGATTTATTTTCACTCAAAGCATTTGCATCTGTGTAAATAACATGCTTATTTATTGTCCCTAGTTCATCTATTAAAATAGAGCTAAAGAATGTATAGATACTGTTAGCTTGCATTTGAATATCTAACTCTTTAACTTCTTTAGTAGTAGCATTTATTGCAAAAGCCTTCATTAAAAATTCTCCATTAAAATTACACTCACATATGTTCCTTCTTCAAGGAATTTATCATCTTCCCCTGCTATCATCAGTGCAGACTCATTAAGCATGTTTGTAAGGATTGCTGAACTTCCTACTTTTTTGCCTTCAAAGTTTACATAGTACTCACCATCTTCAACCACTACATTACAAGCCGTAAACTCTGTAAAGCGACTTCTTTTTGTAAAGTCACCTTGGAGTTTTGCTGCTATAGTTTTAAAAGGTTTATCTTTTCCTAACATCTTTGCAACTAAAGGAAGAACATAAAGAATCGCAGTAACAGTTGAAGAGTAAGCAAATCCTGGAAGTGCTAAAATAAACTTCTCTTGCTTTTGAGCTACCATTATATGACGACCAGGTTTGATACCAACACCCTTAAAGACAACATCAGCACCTAAACGAGGTACTATATCTTTAACAAAGTCATAATCACCAACACTTACACCACCAGTACTTACAAGTATGTCAGCAGACTCTAATGCTGTCTGAAATGTTTTCATAATGGCATCTTTATCATCAGGAGCAGTTCCAAGTTGAATAACTTCAGCACCAGCTGACTCAAAAAGTGCTGCAAGAGTATAGTTGTTTGAGCTTCTGATCTGTGCAGGGTTTGTACTATTTTCACCAAGGTCTAAGATTTCACTTCCTGTAGCAATAACTGCCACACGAGGAGCAATTGCTACCTTTACCATTACTTGGTTAAGTCCAGCCATTACACCTATCTCAGCAAAGCCAATTTTAGTTCCTTTTGTTATAAGAATATCACCAGACTTATAACCCTCACCTATTGGACGAACTGCATTTGATTTTGCTACCTCTTCATTGATAGTTATTTTTCCATCAAGAAATGTAACATTTTCAATCTGAATAAGAGTGTCTGAGCCTTTAGGCATCATAGAACCAGTAAAAGTTTTGATAGACTCACCCGTCTTTAGTTCTCTAATCTCATCATGTCCAGCAGGATTATCTCCAAGAACACTTATCTCACCTAGTGCTAAGTCTTCATGTTTTACAGCATAACCATCCATAGAAGCCGTAGCAAACTGAGGGTCATTGTACTCAGCGACAATATCTACTGCTAGTACTTTTCCAAGAGAAGTGCTTAAAGGAACTCTCTCATACCGATGAGAGTTTACTTCAAGAAGTTCAAGCATATTTTGGCTTGTTTCATAAGATAATAGATTCACGATGATACTCCTAGTAAACCACTACCCGCAATAGCAGTTGAACGCTCTTTAGCATAAATGCGATGTCCATCTTTTAAATCATACTTCCAGATAGGAGCACTCGCTTTAAAATCTTCTACAAACTCATCAATAAGTTCTAAGGCAACCCGGCGTTTAGGAGAAAAAACTGATGCAATGTATGAGGATTCGTGAAGCATAACATCTCCACGAGAGTGTGCCATTTTTAAAATAGCTCCTCTCTGTTTAGCTCTCTCTTGCCAAGCTTCAAACCATGAGTAAAGTATTGGCTCATAGAGATCAAAACTAAGACCATCTATACCATCTTCACTTCTCACAGTTCCGATAAAAGGGATGTAAGCACCGTAGTTACTCTCTTCTTCTTCGTGGTACCATTTTTTAACTAAAAAAGGAACATCTAATGCACCACTAAATATCTCTAGTTTACTATCTGCATACATATCCTATCCCCCACAAACAGGAGGTAAAAGAGAAACTTTATCTCCATCATTTAATGCTACTTCAAGAGAAGTAACAAGAGTGTCGTTGACTGCAACTGCGCAAGACTCTAACCACTCACTAACTTCTGAGTCATCTTGTAAGATCTTTGCAAGTTCATTTAAGTTAGCTATATCTAACTCTAAACTCTTCTTTTGTATTGGGCCTAAAAAGTCTACTGTTACCATCACATCACCTTTTGTATTATTAAGGTGATTATATCAAAGATAAGTTAAGCAGTGTATAATTCGTTTATGATTTTTGGAAAAATAGAATATATCAACTTACTCCCTTTTCATGTTTTCATGAAGCGCTTTACAAAAGGCTCTAGTGCAAAGATGAGTATGGAGTACAAGAGTGGAGTGCCTGCTAAGATAAACTCTGCATTTCATGCAAGACGAGTTGATGCTGCATTTATCTCTAGCATCAGTGCGAAAAACTCTCAGCATGTTGGACTAGGTATCATCGCTAAAAAAGATGTGAAGAGTGTTATTGTTATTCCAAATGAAAAATCTTTACAAGATATAGAGTCTGCTTCATCTAATGTTCTTGCCAATATCCTAAACGCTAAAGGTGAAGTTCTCATTGGAGATAAAGCTCTTCGTTATACACTAAAAAATGATAACTATATTGACTTAGCACAAGAGTGGAACAATAAATATAACCTTCCATTTGTATTTGCCTTACTCTGTTTTCATAAAGATAAAAAACTTTACAAAAAAATAGAAAAAGAGTTTTTAAAAAAAAGTGTAAAAATACCAAGATATATCCTAAAAAAAGCTACAAAGAGAACTAATATAGAAGAATGTGATATTTTAGATTACTTAAAACTCATTTCATATAAGCTTGATTACAAAGCAAAACGGGGGCTTAAACTTTTTTACAAAACAGCGAAACATATCACTTAATTACATTTTCATTATATTTAGTTATAATTATATCTATATGAAAAAAATAGATTTAACTAACTACCTACAGAGCGGTTTTACTTTTACAAAACAAGAGAATGACTTAAAACTAAAATACCAATTTTTTAATGTCCTTCTCGTTCTTAACCTATTTGTAGTAAGTACTGCCTCTTTTTTACGCTTCTTTCGAGGTGAAAACTTACAAGGTTTTGTAGATATCACATACTCTCTTGTCGGTCTCTTAGTTATATTTTTAACTCGTAAAAACAAAAAATATTTCAATGCACTTATTAAATTTGTAATGCTATTTTCTCTTCTTATTGTCTCCTTTACCTATGTAAACAATACAAATGCATATGTCGGTATTAGCTGGTTTTTTGTTCAGATAATGATCGTTCTTTTTCTTAGTGATAAAAAATTTGCTTATTTTATGCTTTTTGCATCTATGCTAATTATCTTAACTACACAATATCTTAATATGCATTTCATTGATTTTAAGAATGCAGTTTTTGGGCTTTTCCCCCTTATGGTTTTTAGTGTATTTATCACTATTTATGAGAAAAGAAACCGCTTACAGAAAACACTTTTAGAAGAACAAAATGCCCTCTTAGAAAAATATGCTTTTGAGATTGAGAACTACGACTCTGTCACACATCTACCAAATAGAAAACTCTTTATGAAAAACATAAATCAAAAAGTCTTTTCATCCAAAGAAGAACAATTTTCTATTATCAAAGTAGATATAGATAATTTCAAAAATGTAAATGATTCTTACGGATATGACTTTGCTGATAAAATCGCACAAGAGTTAGCAAATAGACTAAATTCAATCTTAAGTAAAGATGAACTACTAAGCAAAAGCGGACCAGATGAGTTTTATATCTTTATTAATACCGATTCCTTGGGAAGCATTCACATATTAAATAGTGAAATTATGGACTGTCTTAAAGAAGTTTTTATAATTGATTCTCAAAGAATTTTTATTACAGTATCACTCGGAATCGTCCGATTCCCTCATGATGGAGATAATAGTTCAACCCTTATCCAGAACCTAGATGCAGCACTACACTTAGCTAAAAAATCTGGTAAACATTGTGCAAAATTTTATGATACATCCCTAAGTGATGAGATAAATAAGAAGATGTCTCTTTTAGTAGATTTACAAGATGCAGTTAGTAATAATGAGTTTGAAGTCTACTTTCAGCCCCAAGTTGATGCAAATACAGACAAAATTATAGGGATGGAAGCTCTTATTAGATGGATACATCCAACTATTGGACTTATTTCTCCTGTGGAATTTATCCCTTTAGCCGAAGAGCATGACCTAATAAAAGAGATTGATTTTTTTGTTATGAGAAGTGCTATGGAGTCTTTTATAGAGTGGAAAAAAGTGCACCCAAAGATAGGAAGACTCTCTTTAAACCTTTCCATGAAACTATTAGAAGATCCTAGTTATATCTCTTACCTTAAAGAAACTCTACTTGATTTAAGTTTTTCTTCTGATTGGTTAGAACTTGAGATAACAGAATCTCAAATTATGGCTGACCCTAAAAAATCTATTGAGATGCTACAAGAACTCCAAGAGTTGGGTATCTACATCTCAATAGATGACTTCGGAACAGGTTACTCATCTCTTTCGTACCTACAAAAATTACCAATCAGTAAACTTAAAATTGACCGTTCTTTTATTGTTGATATTCCTACTAGCCAAAGTGCTGCTACACTTGTTAAACTTATTATAAATCTAGCAGACTCTCTAGGACTAAGTGTTATCGCAGAAGGAATTGAAACTAAAGAACAAAAAAACTTTTTACTCCAAAACAAATGTTCCAGTATTCAAGGTTATTTTTATGCAAAACCTTTAAATAAAATTAATATGACTAGATTCGTTAAAACTCATTGTTACTAAGCATTTCCATCAAGATGTTGTGCTAAACGCTCAAGTTTAGTTCTATAAGCATCAAGATCAAAATCTTTAACACGAGATACACCATCTTCTATAGCCGCACCAGCAACTGCTGAAGCTACCCATACGAGAACACGTCTATCAAATGGTGATGGAATAATATATTCGCTACCAAACTCCATAACATCTCTGTTATGTGCTTTTTTCACTATAGCAGGTACTTCTTCTTTTGCAAGTGAAGCTAATGCTTTTGCCGCTGCCATTTTCATATTTTCAGTAATTTTAGTTGCTCTAACATCAAGCGCTCCTCTAAAAATCTGAGGGAAACCAAGAACATTATTTACTTGATTAGCAAAATCACTTCTACCAGTTCCTATGATTACATCAGCTCTTGCTGCTTTAGCTTCTGGTGGTTTAATCTCTGGATTTGGATTTGCACAAGCAAAAATGATTGGGTTAGAATCAGACATACTTTTTACCATTTCGGCAGTGATAAGGTCAGGTTTTGAAAGACCTAGAACCATATCAGCACCTTTCATTGCATCTTCAAGATTTCTATCTTCAGTATCAAGTGCAAAAACTTGTTTATATTTATTTAAGTCTTCACGACCACTATGAATAACACCTTTAGAATCAAGCATAGTAATATTTTTAACACCTAAAAGTTTGTACATATTTCCACAAGCATTACCAGCTGCACCTGCACCGATGATAACTACTTTAAGTTCCTCAGCTTTTTTACCACTCATCTCAATAACATTCATAAGTCCAGCAGTTGTAATAACAGCTGTTCCATGTTGATCATCATGAAAAACAGGTACATTACAGATCTCTTTTAAACGACGTTCAATCTCAAAACATCTAGGAGCAGAGATATCTTCTAAATTAATCCCACCAAAACTATCAGCCATTGATGCAACTATTTTGATAATCTCTTCAGTATCTTTTGTATTGAGCTCGATATCAACAGCATCAACATTTGCAAAAGCTTTAAAAAGCACACCTTTCCCTTCCATAACTGGTTTAGAAGCTAAGTGACCAATATCACCAAGACCAAGAACAGCTGTACCATCACTAACAACGGCAACAAGATTCCCTTTGTTAGTATAGTCATAAGCTTTTTCAATATCTTTTTCTATTTCAAGACATGGAAATGCTACTCCTGGGCTATAAGCAAGAGCTAACTCTTCTTGAGTACTACAAGACTTAGTTAAAAGTGTTCCTGTTTTACCGTTTGTGTCAAACTCTGATTTTGATATATGATACTCGAGTGCTTCTTTTTTTGCTGCCATTTTAAGTTCCTAAAAATTTTTGAAATTATATCTCTTATTTTATATATAAGTCAATTGTTTGGATTATTTATATCTACTTTATTAAGATATAGTACAGAATTACCCTTTGTATTGTAGTAAATACCAAGAGAATTTTTCCTAGATATAAAGACACCTCTTCCATTAAAAGTCTGTTTATTTCTAAAAATTGTACTTAAAATTTGAGTATCAAAACCCTCACCTTCGTCGGTTATCTGAGTTATAATGTAACAAACATCTTTATAACAGAGTGTACTTACTTTAACACTAATACTTTTAGAACATGTAGACTCTTTTTCTTGTAAAACTTCGAAGTACCTATCTTCTTCAATAAGCTTATGTTTTGTATCAGAGTTTATACCTAAATTTCCGTGTTCATAAGCATTCATGTAGAGTTCAGTAAAAACCAAATCTGCCTCATTTACAATTTGTGAACTATTTTTGATACTTGAAAGAACTTTATTATACCACTCAGAGGCACTATCTATATCTTCTAAACTTGTTTCAAATTTTTGTTCATTTGAAATAGCACGTTCTAAAGGCAATTTATTTATAAAAATAAGTGTTATGTCATCTTCTGCTTGATCTATTTTAGATAAAAACTTCTGCTTAAACTCTTCGCGTGTAAAACTCTCTAAAAAATCTTCTTGTATAAAATCTCCATAAACACTACATTTATCATTTGTCATATTTTCAACAATCCCGTCACTATAAAAAAGGAATTTATCTATATCTTTAACATTAACTTCACCTATTTTATAATTAATCTGCCATTTACTCATAGGAGGATTGTTTGATTTTAATTTAACTATTTCGTTTTTACTATTTTGCATCAAGATTGCTGGCATACCAAATTTTGCGAAAGAAAGAGTATTATAAGCTGTGTCAAAAAGAATATAATCAATTGAGACAGCTTCTTCATCAAGGAGTATTGGTCTAATATACCCCATTGATTCTTTTATCAATATATCTAATGAAAAACTTTCATACTCCACCATCTTATCAATAATATGGTTAACAAAAGATATCATATTCATTGCAGTGAGTGATGCAGAAAGTCCTTTTCCCATACCATCAACAATCATATAAAATGTTCTATTTTCATCTACTCTTCTTGCAGTATAAGCATCTCCACTTATTACATCTAAGGGTTGGTATAAAAAGTCTACTAATGAGATATTTTTATCATCTATCATCTGATAATAAAAATCATTTCTAAGGATATTTAACTCTTTTGCAAATGCTAAATCTTCTTGATAGGAATTATAGGAGTTTTTATCTTCTAAATCTTTAAGTTTTTCTACTCTCTTCTTTTCAATGTACTCATTTGCTATGAGAAATTTGGCAGCTGTTTTTAATATTTGAAGAAGTTCATATGCCATAATAGGCTTTCTTAAAAAGTTGTTTACCCCAAGTCTTAAAGCTTCAACAACTACATTAATATCTTCAACAGCTGTTCCTAAGATAATGGGAATATCTTGATTTTTAGCTCGTATTTTTGCAATTAATTCTAGCCCATTAAGAACTGGCATACTGTAATCACTTAGAATAATATCAACTCTATTTTGAGTAAATTTTTCATAACCATCTTTACCATCATCAGCAAAGATAAGCTCCCCAACTACATCTTCTAAAATCGATTGATAAAGGATTTGTGTTGTTTTATTATCTTCAACACACAAAATAGTTAACGACTTTATATACTCAAGAACTACCTTATGCTCCTCAATATCGCAAGTCATTAGACTTTAAACTTCTCTAGCTGATTTTCTAACTCTTTTGCACCTAAAGACAATGCATCTGCAGAACTCTCTACATCACTTCTTAATTCATTATTTTTAGATGAAAGCTCAATTATAGTAGACATATCACCAATTAAATCTTTTGTTTTTGTAGCGATATAAGTACTTTTATGCATTACTTCTGTTGCTCTCTCTTTAGTAAGAGAAAGATTATGTTTTGTTTCTTCAGATGAAGTAATTAACTCTTGTGCTGAGTCTGAAATATCATGCATATTATTTGATGTGAGTGATGTTTCATCTGATATTTCAACTACATTTTGAGTAATTAAGTTTACATTTGCACTAATCTCACTTAAAGATTTTTGAGTACGTTCAGCAAGTTTACGAACTTCATCAGCAACAACAGCAAAACCACGACCATGCTCACCAGCACGAGCAGCTTCTATTGCAGCATTAAGTGCAAGTAAATTTGTTTGATCTGCTATGTCAGAAATGATACTTAACACATCTTTAATATTTTTAGCCTGCTCCGTTAATGCACTCACTTTTTGACTTAGCTCTTCTTGATGCTCACTTCCCTCTTCAATCGTTACTATCACAGAGCTTAGTTTAGTTACAAAACCATCAATAGTATTAAATGTAGAATCTAAATCTTCGGTTACGGTAATTGCTGACTCTTCGATGTCATCAAGTTTTACGCCTATATCATCTACAAGAGTGTGAATATCAGCTATTTTATTCTCTGTTGAGTTTGAATTTGATGTAAGCTTCTCAACTACATTATTAAGTTTAACACTCTCTTGTGTTGTAGAAGAAGATACTGTTTTAGCATGTACTACAGTTTCCTTAAATGCTGACATCATACCACTAAGAGCACGAGAAATTTGAGCTATTTCATCTTTTCCTTCAACTACAATTTCACATGTTAAGTCCAGTTCACTTGAAACACAATTAATCTTATCAAGTGAATTATTTACACTTTTATTAATTGCTTTACTTATCATCAAAATAATCACAAAAATAAGCACAGTAAAGATAAGATAGCTTCCTATCATCATAGTTGCTTTTAGCTTAGACTCATTTTCTATTTTTTCTAGTAGTACACTGTTTTGCTTAGAAATCTCATCATCTACTTTTTTAAGAAGATTTATCTTTTTTGTTATTGTTTCAAACCATACTACAGAATCAATGCCGAAACCGCCAGTCAATGCTTTTTCTTTAGCTGTATCTCTCATACTATTGACTCTAGAGATTGCCGAATTTTGCATCGTCTGGGTATAAAATAATTTTACATCAGCATTTGCCATAGCCATCGATGAGTTTAAAAAAGCATCCTGTTCTGCAACAAGTCTTACCCATTTTGCAAACATTCCTTCCTCAAACTTATCTGCACCAAATGCTACACTTAGTACAGCTCTTTCAATTCCTGCTCTCTCTTTAGATTTTAAGAAATTAGCATAAGTGTCAAGTGCTTTGACTAGTTCTTGAGTATTTGCGAGTTTAGCTGTTAAAGAGACAATAATAAGAATTTTTTCATTCATTTTTGTATAGTAGAAAACTTCATCTTTTACACTAATACTAAGAGAGTTTACACGAGAACGGATAGAGTCTATTCGACTCATATCACTACTAAAGGCAGATATTTCGGCTCTTAACTCATCAGGAAATGAGTTTAGATCCAAACTTTTTATATACTTACTTAAGTCTCTATTTTTACTATCAGTTTGGGCTCGTTGAGTTGGTAAAATAGCTGAGAATTTCACTCCCTTTGAACCTATAAAACCAGCACTTGCTCCACGCTCTTTTTGTGTTTCATGTATCAAAAGACTTAATTTTTGAGACAATACATTTAATTTTTGTGCTTGTGAAATTGTTGCATGTTCAATATAAGCTTTTTTAACTGTAAGAGCTAAGATAACTAAAGAAAAAGAGACTACTAAGATAAGTATAATATTGAGTTTATATTTTATAGTCATGCTTATATTTTTCTCACTTTAAATACTGAAGTCAGATTTAAATCTTCTAATAACTCCATTAGTTGAGTATTTCCAACTCTCATACTGACAATAATAGAATCTTTTAATACTATCTTATTAAAATAACCAATTACTGAAGATGTGATAGATAACGAATCTACAATTTCAACTATGATGTTTGTATGTACTTGAACTAAACTTTCTGTTGCTGTTTTAATCTCTTTATAATCATTAACACTTTTAATATTTCCATCAATTTTAAGAGTATTTGAGGACATTGTTACTTGCATTTTAAGCCTTTATTTTAGGTATATCTTTATGATACCAAAAATATTATAAATTACTTAATACTTTGTAACCATTCTTTCATTTTATGCTCATATCCTATACTTTTTAAATCAACAAATTTTATTTTTTTAGATAGATACTCTTGTTGAACATATCCACCAAAATCGTGAGGATATAAATAACCCTCATTTCGTTGTGTAATATTGTTAGGAATTTCCATGATATTTCCTGCTCTTACTGACTCTAATGCAGCATTAATTGCTAAGTATGCAGAATTAGATTTTGGAGAGGCACAGAGGTAAATAACTGCTTGTGCTAAAATAATTCTCGCTTCAGGATAACCTATTTTACTTACAGAGGTAAGACAAGATGCTGTCAAGGTCATGGCTTGAGGGTTAGCATTGCCAATGTCCTCACTAGCTAGTATTACAAGTCTGCGTGCTATAAAGTCAGCACTTTCTCCACCTTCTATGAGACGAGCAAGATAATATATAGCTGCATTTTCATCACTCCCTCGAACAGACTTTATAAGTGCTGATATTAGATCATAATGAACACCAGCTTCACTACTTCCAGCAGCAAGAGCATTTGGACGAAGAGATTTGAGTATCTTTATATCTATCTTGGCGTTTAGGTTTGATGCAAACTCTAAAAGCTTCAGCATTGCACGTGCATCACCACCTGAACTAGCTACGAGATACTCCTGTGTCTCATTATCAAGAGAAAGATCATACTTTTCCATTGCTCTAGATAAAAGCATTTGAAGTGCTTTATTAGAGATGTGTTTTAACTCAAAAAGCATAGAGCGAGAACGGATAGCCGAAGTCAAAGAGAAAAAAGGGTTTTCAGTTGAAGCACCAATGATTAAAACACTATTATTTTCCATTACAGGAAGAAGAACCTCTTGCTGGTTCTTTGCCAAACGGTGTACTTCATCTATAAATATAAGTGGTTTTTGCAGAGCATTTTTATACTGCTCAAATATTTTACGTAGTTGGTCTATTTTAAGGCTCGTAGCATTGAATTCATAAAAGGGTAAGTCCATCGTCGAAGCAATGATTCTCGCTATAGTTGTTTTTCCTGTCCCGGCTGGACCATAAAAAAAACTATGACCTAAAGCAAACTTTTCACAAAGACTACGAAGGGGTACACCCTCAGATGAAAGATGCTCTTGTCCTACCATTTCATCAAAAGATGATGGGCGAAGAAGTTGTGTAAAATCAGACAAGTTACTTCTTGCCTTTTTTACCTTTAGAGTTTGCCTTAGAGTCTCCTCTAGGTTTAGCAGCAGGTTTTGGCTTATTAAATGTAGAGTTAAACTTTGGCTTAGGCTTATTTCCAGCCATCTCACGCGCGAGTTTCTCTTCTGATTTTAAAAATGTAAAAAGAGCTGAGTACTCGCTACGAGTTAAAAATCTTGTTTTTCCCTCTGGAAGGTTATTAAGTTCTATCTCTGCAAAGCTTACACGTTTAAGGTCAGCTATTTCAGCATCAAAGTGTGCAAAAAAGCGACGAAGTTCACGGTTTTTACCTTCTGAAATTGCAACTTTAAGTGTTGAATAATTATGTGCATTTTTCTGAATTTGGTAACCTAAAAATGGTTTAAAATCCATAGAGGTGATTTTAGAGTGAGAGTGTCCACCAGCCGTAGCATCTTCAATAAACATACCATTTAGCATAGCACTCTCCATCTCTGAAGTAACTTCACCCTTTATTTTTATCTTATAACGGCGTTCTAAATTTGAAGTCATGAGTGCAGTTGCAACATGAGAAGCATCTGTTAAAAGAAGAACTCCCTCACTAGCATAGTCTAAACGCCCAACTGGGACAAAGTGTTTAAAATCTTTTCCTAGTGAATCATATATAGTTTTACGCCCCTTAGGATCAGACTTTGTTACAAGTTCCCCTTTTGGTTTGTTATAAACAATAACTGTATATTTTTCTTGACGACTTACTTGCTTTCCACTTATGTAAATAACATCTAGTTTCTCATCAACTTGTGTAGCAGGATTCTCTTGAATCTCTCCATTTACACGTACATAACCATCTTGAACGGCCTTGTCTGCCTCGCGACGTGAGTAAGTTGAGTAGTGTGCTATAAATTTGTTTAATCTCATCATAATATTATGATATTCCTTTTTCAATAAGCGTATGAATGTGAAGAACGCCATTTATCTTTTTATTTTTATCTGTAACAACAAGCAGTTGTATCTTTTTTTCTTCTATCAAAACGAGTGCATCTGAAGCTAGCATATCAGCATTATCAATCACCATTGGATTAATCGTTGCATATTTAAAGACCTCATCTTCAAGTGAAAAATCTTCACTCAAAAGTGCACGACGAACATCGCCATCACTCATAAGTCCTACTAGTTTTTCGTCCTCGCCAACTATGAGAGCCGTGCCTAAACGCCCTTCTGAAATAGCTAATATCGCATCTTTAAGTTTAGTATCTTTTTGTATCACTGGTAAGTTTTGTGTCTGCATAAGGTTTGAAACTTTTACAAAAAGTTTTTTACCAAGAGCACCACCAGGATGAAAAGAAGCAAAATCACTCTTTTTAAAATCTCTAGCTTTCATAAGACAAACCGCAAGAGCATCACCCATCGCAAGTGTTAAAGTAGTTGAACTTGTAGGAGCAGTGTCAATAGGACAAGCTTCTTTAGTTACATTTAACTCTATCACCATATCACTCCATGTTCCAAGAGTAGAGTTTCTATCTCTAGTCATACCGATAAGTGGTGCACCAAAACGTTTTATATGGGGGAGTATCGAACTAAGTTCTTCACTCTCTCCACTATAACTGATACCAATCACTACATCATTTTCATCTATCATCCCTAAGTCACCATGGAGTGCTTCAGTCGGATGAAGAAAAAAACTAGGTGTTCCAGTAGAAGCGAAAGTAGCAGCCATTTTAGCTCCTATAAGTCCACTTTTACCAACACCAGTAATGATAAGTTTACCCTTGCATTTCAATATAACCCCAACAGCTCTTTCAAATACATCATCTATCAAAGTAGCGGCATGAAGTAGCGTTTGAGCTTCTATATTTAAAGTCTCTTGTGCAATTGTTTTGTAATTCATAATAGTATTATAGCGTTTTAGACTTCAGGTTTTAAAAGAGTTATTTTTAGAGTCTATTTTTTCTTCTTATGAAGTCGTCTTTTGAGTTTATCTATTTTATCAAGCTCATGCTTTTGCAGAGAAATATTTATATTTTCAATCTCTTCTCCGATTTTAAGACTTAACATTTCAGATTTTTTCATCGCTAAAATTTGAGAAGAAAAGATACTTCTATGCCCAGATATCAAAAAACTGATGACAGCGGATAGAGCAGCATAATGGGCTATGTCTATTCCAAAAAGTTCTACTGCCATAATGGTCGATGCTATAGGTGTATTTGTTGTAGAAGCTACTACACTCACAAAACCTAAGGCTGCAAAAAGAGTGATATGTTCGGGAGATATCAGTGAGCCAAAAAAGTTTCCACTTGTTGCACCAATATAAAAGATAGGTGTAATCACACCTCCACTTCCACCAACAGCCAAGGTCAAAGAAGTAAAAATAGTTTTTAATACAAAAGTATACCAATAAATATCTGCATAGTCAGCTGGCGTTTGACTCAATGCATCCCCTATGGTTTGAAGTCCTAAGCCTATATACTTTTCACCAAAAACCAGTGTCAATGCTACGATTAACAGACCACCAAAAAAGGCTTTTGCATAAGCATTTAGTGCGATTTTTTTGATAAGGCTATGCCCCTTTGTAATCGTAGTGATAACAATATCGGAAACAAACCCAAAAAAGAGTCCCGCAAGTACAACCTTTGCAATTAAAAAGATATCTAAAGAGACATTTTGAGTAAAGTGTAAATCATAATACGTATACTCGATTCCTAAAAGTTGTGCCGTTGTAAATGCAGCAAAACCTGCGATAAAAGATGGAAGTAAAATATCATACATAATGACACCAATGATAAGAACTTCAAGTCCAAAAATTGCTCCTGCAATAGGAGTACCAAAGACAGTTGCAAAACCTGCACTAATTCCACAAATAACAAGTTTTTTTCTATCTTGTGTGCTGAATTTTAAAGATTTAGAGAGTACAGAAGCTATCCCTGCCCCTATCTGTGCTGCTGGTCCTTCCTTTCCAACAGAACCTCCACTAAAAATCGTTAAAACTGTTGTAAATATTTTAATAGGAATAACAGAAACATCAATCCTCGACTCATTTTTATGAATAGCTGAGATGACTTTTTCAGTGCCATGCCCTTCTGCACTAGGTGCAAAAGTTTTAGTTAGCCAGACACTTAAAACAAGGGCAAAAGGAAGAAGATAGTAATAATCAAAAGGTAAAAGTGCACGAGAATTCTCGCTATACACTAAAATATTTAAAAAAAGAGTTACAACTGCACCAATCACAATCCCAATAATAGAAGATAAAAATACCCACTTAGCTACACTAAAAAATATCGCTGTTTGTTCTGTCGTATGTCGTTGTAACATTTCAATTATTTTTTTCATTGCAGCTCAGAAGTTGAATTTGTTCTTAAACAAATTATAGCACTTTAGACTTTATCTAAATTCTATTTCCAAACATCCTTACTAACTATGATAGAGTTTTCACCTTTAATGATAGTTAGTTCTTGGTCTAAAGTATTGCACTGTAAGCTCATAGAGCGGCTACATACTTCTTCTATATCACTGCTAAAACTCAAAAATATTACTTTTAAATTTTTAAATCTTTTAAGCACTTTTTCATTTTGTTTGAACCAAGAAGAAGCCATTCCATCTTGATAGCAGTAAATGATAACTTTATCTGAAACGCCAGATGCTTTTTTAATACGCTTTTCATCAGGTTGACCAAGTATGATAGAGAGTTCAATATCTCCACCCATAGACTTCTGCCATAAGTCTGGTTCATCATCTTGGTCTATCCCTTTTGTAAACTCTAATGTCTCTGTAGCATTAAGTACAAATGCAGTCAAACGAATCATCAAACGAAGGTCGTTTTCAGATGGGTGCTGTGCTAAAGTTAGATTATGCTCATCATAATAGTGATTGTCCATATCTGCTATATTTACATTTACTTTAAAGATTGTTGCTTTTGCTGCCATGAAAGTGCCTTTAGTTTTTGAAATTATAGTTAAATACGCTAAAATTTATCAAAAAGGAATTAATCATGCAGAAGCTCTTTGATGAAGTCAGTTTACTTGACAAGCGATGTTATGATAAATTTGCTCTCAGTGAAGACATTCTTATGGAGCATGCTGCTAATGGTATCTCGGTGTTTATAAGAGAAAAATTCGCATTAGGTTCTAGTGTTTTAATCATTACAGGGAGTGGTAACAACGGTGCTGATGGTATTGCACTTTCACGTCTACTCTTTAAAGATTACAAGGTTGAGATATTTGTACTTAAAGAGTCAAAGTCACAAATGGCTAAACTACAAGACAAACGGGCTCACTCAATTCATGTAAAACGGACTATATACCTCAACGAAGCAGATGTAATTGTCGATGCAATTTTTGGAACAGGATTCAATGGTAAACTTGATAATGAAACAAAGTCGGTTATGCAAACTTTAAACAAATTAAGTGGCTATAAAATAGCTTGTGACATACCTTCTGGCATACAGATAAATGGTGTATGTGATAAGGACAGCTTTAAAGCCGATATAACCCTTACAATGGGTGCACTCAAAAAGTCTCTTTTTAATGACCAAGCAAAAGAGTATGTAGGTGATATAAAAGTTTTAGACTTAGGTCTGAGTCGTGAGATTTATGAAACTGATTCTAACTGGAACCTTCTCTGTGAAAAAGATATGCGTCTACCTTTTAGACATGCTAAAGATACACATAAAGGTACTTATGGTCATCTAGCCATAAGCAGTGGAGAGAAAATAGGTGCTAGTGTTATCGCTGCTCTATCTGCCATAAACTTTGGAACTGGCCTGGTAACTCTGCTAAGACAAGAAGCTCAAATATCATCAACAATTCCATTTGAACTCATGCTCTCTAAGTCTCTTCCAAGTAACACTTCTGCTTTAGCTTTAGGCATGGGACTTGGCGTTTCGTTTGATACAGAAATATTGGAAACCTATCTTGATAACACTCTACCTCTTATCATCGATGCAGATATTTTTTCAATGCCTATTCTTTTAGAAATACTCAAAAGAAAAAAGTTAGTTATCACTCCTCATCCACTAGAGTTTGTTAGAATTTTAAAACTTACTGGTTTAGCAGAGACAAGTGTAGATGAACTACAAAACTGTCGTTTTAAATATGCTGAACTTTTCTCACAAAAATATCCTGATGTAGTACTTCTTTTAAAAGGTGCAAATGTCATCATAGCTCATAACCAAGAATTCTTCATAAACACGAATGGAACATCAGCACTTGCTAAAGGTGGAAGTGGCGATGTGTTAAGTGGTCTTATAGGTTCTCTACTAGCTCAAGGATACAAGCCTTTAAATGCCACCATCACAGCATCGCTTGCACATACAAAATTAGCACTCAACTACATAGGTCCTGACTTTTCACTTACGCCTAATGATTTAATAGATGGGATTGTCTATTTGTAACCTTTCCTCACCCTCAAAATTAAATTAGTATATAATTTTTATTAATACATAAGAGCTATAATCCTATACTTTAATTATGAAAAATTCTTATACTAAACAGCTACTTCATCGTTTTTATATTATTTTCTCTTTGATTACAGTTATGATAGTAATGGTTGTAAATCTACAGTACATTACCATTGTAAAATCTGGTGCCAACTCTTATGCACAAGATATCGATAAATATAAACTTTATAAAAACCAAACCCAACTTAAAAACCAAAAAGAACTCATCTCTGCTCCGGAGATTATATTTAATTCATTTTTGAATAAAGCTATTCCAATCTATCCCACAGTGGAAAATAAACAGTACAGTATGAGTTATACTCCTCCATACAACTACTGGATGTTTATTATAAAGCCAACTCTTTTAATTATATTTATACTCTCTATTATCTACTTTTTTATGCGTACACTACTTCAAAAAGGACTAAATAATTTAGCAAAACTTCAAAGTTTACTTCACCAATTTTTAGATAAAGAGAGTTTTAACAAAGCACTCTATCAGGACTTGTTTCAAGAGGATGAAGAAATTTCACAAATAGCAAGTGAACTTCACGAACTTTTTTTAAAAAATATTTCTATATCTGCATCTCGTAAACGATTTATAAAAAAATTTGAACTCCTCAATGAGCTTGTTTTTGAGTTTGATGAAAAACTTGTTATTACTGAGGCAAATGCTGTTTTCTTAAAATTACACTGCAAAGGGGAGAATTTTTCTGAACTACTCATTCAAGAAAATCGAAGCAATTTTTTTGAACATAGACAGAGTTTGCAAAATGGCAACTGTGAGCAACTTACACTTATAGACTCTCTTGGGGCTTTAAATACTTTTTATGAGATAAAAATCTTTTTTGATGGAACAACATATGGAGCAGTCGCTAGAGATGTAACAGCCTCACATAAAGAGCATAAAAGAGTTCTGCATACTTCACTTCATGACACATTAACAGGACTTCCAAATAGAGCTCTTTTTATAGATAGACTTACAAAAGAGATAGCAACAGCTTCAAGAGAGAAGAGAGGATTTCATCTGCTTTTTTTTGATTTAAACAAATTTAAAGAGATAAACGATACTTACTCACATGATATTGGTGACAATATATTAAAAACTTTTGCACTAAGAGTATCAATGAGTTTACGAGACTCCGATACCTTCGCCCGATTTGGTGGTGATGAGTTTTTAGCTATTTTACCTGATTGTAGCGATATTGAACATGTTATCAAGAAGATTCATACAAGTCTAGAGACTCCTTATATACATGATGATATTAATATATTAATCACAACAGCAATAGGGCTTGCATCTTATCCACAAGATGCAACAACTCCAGAAATGCTCATAGATTTTGCAGATAAAGCAATGTATCTTTCTAAACAGAAAAAAAGAGCCTATTATACATATACTCAAACTTGCGATAATTAGTTAAAAAATTAACTTATTTTAAATTTTAGGTGAAGCTATAAGATTTCTTATGCTATAAATCACATAATAATTATAAATAGAGGAAAATCAAGTGGATAACATTTTAAAAATTGGTAAATATGAACTAGGTTCACGTCTAATAGTTGGTAGTGGAAAATATGACTCTTTTGAGACTACAAAAGAAGCAACATTAGCATCTGGAAGTGAGCTAATCACTGTTGCAGTTCGTCGTCTTAATATCACTGACCCTGATAAAGAAAACCTTAGAGATACTTTTGCTGGTACAAACGTTAAGTTTCTTCCAAACTCTGCTGGGTGTGTGACTGCTGAAGAAGCTATTACTACATTTCGTCTTACTCGTGAAGCTACGGGGATTGATTTAATCAAACTAGAAGTAATCGGAGATACTAAGAAAACTCTTTACCCTGATGTACTAGAGACTATCAAAGCTTGTGAAGTTTTAGCAAAAGATGGTTTTACTATCATGGCTTATACTTCTGATGATCCTATCATGGCTAAACGCTTAGAAGATGCTGGTGCTCATGCTATCATGCCTTTAGCTGCTCCTATTGGTTCAGGTCTTGGTATTCAAAACCCTTACAACATTGTTTTTGTTAGAGAAGCTGTAAATCTTCCTATCATTGTTGATGCTGGGATTGGTTGTGCTTCTGATGCTGCTTATGCAATGGAGTTAGGTGCTGATGGAGTACTTACTAACACTGCAATCGCTCAAGCTCAAAACCCTATGATAATGGCTGAGGCTATGAAGTATGCTGTTCTTGCTGGTCGTAGATCTTATCTTGCAGGAAGAATTCCTAAAAAACCTTATGCTACAGCATCAAGTCCAGTTAATGGAATGATTCAGTTTTAATACTAAACTTCTATGACTCAAACTTTTGCGAAAGATGAGTCATAAGTAGAAGTTGTCCCATCCCCTCAAAAAACTTATCAATCCCCATTTCATCTGCTTTTATTGCCTTTTTTAATGCTGTTAAAAAAACTAACTGTGACTCACTTGATGCTTGCATATAAGTATCGATGATATATTCAAAAGTCATTGAATGAACTTTTCCATTTACATCAAAGTCTATATTTGAATCTGTATTGATATTCTCTTGTAAAAGAACTCTTTTACACTCATCAGATATTTTATTCATTATAAAATACCTATAAGAGATAACATCACTATAAACATAGCTACGGGAGTGATATAACGAAGAGAGAAGTACCAAGCATCAAAGGCAAAACCTAGCTGAGGACGAAGAACAGACTCAACTCTAGATTTTTCAATCACAAAACCAACAAAGATAGCCATAGTAAGCCCACCAAGAGGAAGCATGATAGCTGCAGTCACATGGTCTACCCAATCAAAAAAGTTCTTATCACCCCAAGTCAGTGCCTCTTTATAGCCATCTATATTTGAGAGTAATGCTATGATTCCTATAGACCAGAAGAAAAGTCCCATTAATACAGCAGCTTTCAGGCGAGACCATGAAAATCTATCTATAAAGTACTGAACCATTGGCTCAACAAGAGAAACTGAAGATGTAAGTCCTGCAAACGCTAGTGCTATAAAGAAAAGAACTGCAAAAATATTTCCTATGATTCCCATCTCATAAAATGCTGCAGGAAGAGAGATAAAAACAAGTCCTGGACCTTTTGCTGGGCCCGAACCATACTGATAAAGAAAAGTAAAAAGCATAAGTCCAGCAACTATTGCAATAGCCGTATCTAAAAATACCACCCAAAAAGCATTTGTTACAAGGTTAGAACCTTTTTCCATCGATGCAGAGTATGTCATAATAGCACCCATACCAAGAGATAGAGTAAAGAAAGCATGCCCAACTGCCGTTACAAAAGCATCAGAGTCTATCTTACCCCAGTCAGGTGTGAACATAAAGTCAACTGCTTGAGAGAAGGCTGGAAGAGTTGTCGCATAGATAAACATCCCAATAAGAATAATCATAAGAGTAGGCATTAAAACCATATTCATCTTCTCTATTCCACCTTTGATACCTTTAGTCAAAACATAAGTTATCCATATAAATGAAATAGTATGATAAAAAAGCTGTGTAAAGATGTCTGTATGGAGCATAGCATTAAACGTCACTTCTGCCTCTTCTACACTGCTTGGTAGATAAGTAAGAGATGTAACTATGTAATGAAGTATCCAACCTATAACTACTGAGTAAAATATCATAATAAAAAGACCAGCTAAACCTTGAAAACCACCAAACTTCCATAAGTGCTTCTTCATAGGAGCTAACTCTTCAAATGATGTCACACCGTCTTTACGACCAAGATACCCTATAAGCATTTCGGCAATCATAATAGAAAATCCTATAAGCAGAACAGTTATAAGATAAACAAGTACAAAAGCACCACCTCCATACTCACCTGCAATATAAGGAAATTTCCATATATTCCCAAGCCCAACGGCTGACCCTGCCGCTGCTAATATAAAACCCAATCTCGTAAATCTGGCTATTTTCATAATTGATAATCCCCTTTAAAATTAACTTATTATACTTAAAAAATAAAAGATATAAAAGAATTTGCCATATACTATTGACATTTAAGTATTTATTTACTATAATTCCGGCTCATTAATCAGCACTTGTGTTTGATTATTGTGTAGGTCGGGGCGTAGCTCAGTCTGGTTAGAGTACCTGGTTTGGGACCAGGGGGTCGAAGGTTCGAGTCCTTTCGCCCCGACCACTTTTTCAATTATTAACTTCCTTTATATTTTAGACTTAACTATGGTGGGATTAGCTCAGTTGGTTAGAGCACTGGTTTGTGGTGCCGGGGGTCGCGGGTTCGAATCCCGTATCCCACCCCATAATAATTATAAAATATAAAACTTAATAAAATAATATGCAGTAGCGTTCGTGGCTCAACTGGATAGAGTTTCGGATTTCGGCTCCGAGGGTTATAGGTTCGAATCCTATCGGGCGCACCACCTTTAGAATATATGCCTCCTTAGCTCAGCTGGATAGAGCAACGCCCTTCTAAGGCGTAGGCCACTCGTTCGAATCGAGTAGGGGGTACCACTACTTTTAAAGTAGAATAAAGAATTTTTAGTTATAATTCTGCTCTTGTTAGACAATCACATGCGGATGTGGTGAAATTGGTATACACGCCAGACTTAGGATCTGGTGCCGCAAGGCGTGGAGGTTCAAGTCCTCTCATCCGCACCA
>Ga0256826_1000125_pt1 | contig 39880 bp, 41 predicted proteins | sample CV79metaG_FD_185975 | JGI IMG/M metagenome (GOLD analysis project Ga0256826, IMG submission 185975) | Hydrothermal vent microbial communities from East Pacific Rise, Pacific Ocean - CV79 | ecosystem: Environmental > Aquatic > Marine > Hydrothermal vents | place: Pacific Ocean: East Pacific Rise...
AATTCATAGTCAAGTCACTTAAATAATTAATCTTAATATTATTATCTTTAATTTTGTAATTATGAGGATTTGAATCCCAATAACTATATTCATAATTATAAAATCCATAATCAATAATGACAGAATCGCCATCTTTGAAAAACCAATCTCCGCTAAAAAGCTTTCCAAACATAATCAATATTAAAACTAATTTTTTCAATTTGTACCTTTGATATTATTTTTGTAAAACTGTATCCTATTATCTTAATTTATTTATAAAATCTGAGAGTTCAATCCAGTTCATAACTAATTTATCATATTCAATTTTTTTACTGTTAATATTTTCTAGAATTGATATTATTGGCAAATTTAATTCATCAATATTTAGAGGTTTGGAAATATTGTCCAGTTCTTGAATAATTAGCTTTAAACTTTCAATTCCATCAGGATTTAAACTCGCCTCTAGCTTTTCTTTTGAATTATCAAATAGTCTTAAAAAACTATTTACAATATCTTGAAATAAAATATCTGGTAATGAAGAATGATTTAAAGATGAAACAAATAAGCGAACTTCTTTAACATCAAATTTTAAAGTCGCACCTCCACTATTTATCTCTTTATTTAATATTATTATTTTCTTGTAAATTGAATCTACATCTTTAAAAAGCTCCGAACTCTCACGATAATAACTACTGTAAATTTTATCCAATATATTATATATGTCCATAATTCTTAAATTAAAACTTAACCCTTTTAACATAAAAACAGCATTTTTTATATCTTTTATTCTATGATTTTCTAAATTATCATAAATATATGGCTTGAGATGATTTATATGATGAATGAAATCTATCAAAAAATCTATCAACACATCTTTTTTAATATGTAGCTCTTTTGCAACCTCATCAATAATATAATTATCTGAATTAAAAGTTTTATGAAACTTATTTTGTGATGTTAATTCAATTTCAGAATCAGCACCATTTTGAAAGATGAGGTCTATTTCATCTTGCTCTAAAGGAAAACTTTCATTTTTAGGTTGTGAGTTTGAAGTCGCACCACTAGATAATAAAGATTCAATATTCAGAGTTTCCTCTGCTTTTCTATCTATATTTACCTTATCCTCTATTTCAAATGATTTTAAAAACTCTTCAGGGGACTGAATAGCTTGTGTCTGCTTTTCACTTTGCTTAGTTTCCATATTAATTTCTACTGAATTAAACTCTTCTTCAGAACTTTCATCAAATGAAAATTTATCAGATTCTTTTTTTTGAGCTGGTGGTTTTTGTTTATTATTTTCAGAATCTCCAAAAGAAAAAGTTGGAGAATCATCTTCAAATGTAGATTCTTCAGTTGTAATAAAACTTTCTTCGTCAGAAACATGATATTCATCTTCATCTACATAGTATGAAACATTTTCATCTTGGTTTATTTGAAAAGATGTATCATCAATTTCAAAACCGTCCATTTCATAGTCTTCCATTGTTTTGATTTTAATCAAATAGCCCTTTTCATTATTTTCAATAAAATAATAGGGTTCAATAGAAAACTCTATTTTGTAATGGCTACCATCTCCACTTTTAATAATAACTTGAGCTTTATCTATATTTTGGAGAATAAATTCAATCCAAGACAAATACTGAAAATTATAAACAAAACCTTTTTTTTCTACAAATAAATTTGCAATATCTCCATTTGCTCTATATTTCAAAGCATTAAAAGATGGAAAATCTAATCTTTTAATATAGGAATCACTTATTCCAATAAACTCATAACTGCTATTATAAATAATCATTTATTCCACCTTTTAATTTTTGTTATTGAATTACAAAATCAGTAAAGAAAACATTATTTATTTTGCCGTCTTTAAGATTTATATTGATTTCAGAAACAATCTGGTCTTTGAATTTCTCTTTACCTTTTTCAGTAGAGATTTCTGCCAAAGTCTTTGAACTCGCAATCCTGATAATAACATCTCGTAAAACAGGGATTTTTGTCCCAATTTCCTCTTGAAGTTCTTCATCTTCTAATTCAAGATTCACTTTTACTTTTAAATATCGTCTGCCATTTTCACTAAGCAGATTTACAATAAAAGTATCCATTTCCATCATTGGTCCAACTGTCAAACTAGATTTTCGTCTATAAGTTTTAGTTGATTGTCCATCTTGATTATTTGAATTAGACTCATTTTGAACCGAGCTACCTTGTTGCTGTTGTTCCTCATCGCCACCTGAAAGAATAAATGCAAGAATTCCCCCAATTACCAATAAAACGACAAGAAAACCAGCAATAATAATTAGCATCATATTACTTTTTTTCTCGACAACCTCTTCTTTTTTCTCTTCCTCTTTTTCCTGTTCTTCAGCCATTGAAAAAACCCCTTTCTATGTTTTTATTAAGTGTATTTTAGCAAGAAATTAACAAATTACATTACGAAAACTGACGGCACAATTAACGGATATTTCTTATATTTTCTATAAAGATGTTTCCGCACAACATTTTTCAAATCGTGTTCTAAAGCTTTTGGATTATCCAAAAGATGAGGTTTCAAATTATCGATAAAAGTTTCAAGAATATTCGTTAATTCAGTCGCAAGATGTTTCTCATATTTTTCAGAAACTAAACCAAAGTTTGTAACCATTGGTTTTGTGATTAACATATGTTCATCTTTTGAGATTTGAGCAACTAAAACAACGATTCCATCTAAAGCTAACTTTTGTCTATCCATAACAATATCAGCTTCAATTTTAATATTGTTTTGATTATCAATAAAAGTTTTTCCACTTTTTACATGCTTAACTTTTTTGATAAATTTAGGGTGAAGTTCGATTTGGTCACCATCTTTCATAATAAAGATATTTTTTTCTGGAACTCCACAACTTTTTGCTGTTTCTCGATGAGCATTTGTATGGTTGTACTCTCCATGAACAGGTAGGAAAAATTTCGGATTGACCAATCTCAACATTAGCTTTTGGTCTTCTTGGGCTGCGTGACCTGAAACATGAATATTTTCAACTTTGTTATAAACTTTTGCACCTAAAAGCTCAAGATAATTTATAATTGTAGAAATTGAAGCTTCATTCCCTGGGATTGCTCGAGCTGATAAAATAATAGAATCGGTAGGTTTGATTTTTACCATTCTATGCTCATTACGAGAAATTCGATATAAAGCGGAATTCGTTTCACCTTGAGAACCAGTTGTCACAATCAGAATCTCATTATCTCGGTATCGGTTGAGTTGATGAGGTTCGATAAAAATTTCTTCATTTAAACGAATATAATCATATTGAATTGCTGTCTCGATATTTCTTTCCATCGAACGACCAATTACACAAATCTTACGATTATATTTTAAACCCGCAGCGATTGCTTGATAAACTCTATGAATATTTGATGAAAAAGTACTCATAATAACTCGCCCTTTGCTTTGAGAGAAAATTCTATCAAATACAGGCAAAATCACATTTTCACTTTTTGTCATTCCAGCATTATGCGAATTTGTAGAATCACTTAAAAGTGCTAAAACTCCCTTTTCTCCATAATGTGCAAATCGGTGTAAGTCAGTTGGATAACCGTCAATCGGACTATGGTCAAACTTGAAATCTCCCGTATGAATAATTGTTCCAGCTTCAGTTGAAATTGCTAAAGATGACGAATCGATAATCGAGTGAGTCATATGAATCCATTCAACTTTAAAATCATTACCAATTTGTACAATATTTCGTCGTTCGACAGGTCGGAAATAACTTTTAAAATGAGTAATTTTATGCTCTTGAAATTTATTCAAAATCATAGCTAACGGAAGCGGAGTCGCATAAAGTGGAAATTGAAACTCTTTAAACAGATATGGAGTTGCTCCAATATGGTCTTCGTGTCCGTGAGTGATAAGAAGCCCAACAACTTTATCCTGAATCTGACGAATATAAGTAAAGTCGGGAATTAAAATATCGACTCCGTGCATATCTTCAGTTGGAAAGCTCAAACCCATATCTACAATAATTGCTTCATTTTCAGTCTCAAAAATTGTAATATTTCCACCAATTTCAGCTAAACCACCTAACGGAGTAATTCTAATTTTTGCATTGGTATTAAAATCTAGTTTTTGAAAACTGTTCAATCTATTATATTGAACTTGCTGATTTCTTTCGATAGTTGGGCGAAGTAAAGATTCCATTTGAGTAAATGGAACTTTATAATCGCTACCAACCATATTGTGAGTATCTAAAACTTCACTTTGAGAAACTCTAGATTTTTGATAACCGCCAATTTTTTGAGGCTTATAATTATTATTACCTTTTTGGCGATTTGGATTATTCCGATTTACACGGTTATTCTTACCCGCTTTTTTAGGCTCTCTTGGTTGATTACCATTTTTTTGAGTTTTTGAACTCACTTCTTTTGGAATAACCTTATTGTCGTCTGTTTTCTCTTTGACTGGTGGAGTGTAGCCTTTATTACTGTTCGGTCGTTTTGACCCCTCTTTTTCTTTCTCTTCCAATATCTGAACCCTCTAAAATAGTATAGATTTGGTGATAATCTATTGTTTTCACCTGATGAGGTCTTATTGATTGATTTAGATTCATATCTTGAAATAGAGCTTGAATTTTCTCTTTTTCATACCTGCTAGATAAATTTTTTGCCAAAGTTTTTCTAGGCTGTTTAAAAGCATACTTCAAAAAATCCTGAAACTCGGGAAGTATGCTATTTCCATTTTTCTGAAATTCTATAACAGTAGAATTCACTTTTGGAGGCGGTTCAAAAGAGTTTGGAGGAGCATCAACAACAAACTGAACTGTGCTGACCGATTGTGCAATTACGGATAATGCACTAAACTCTTTATCGCCAACATTTGCCAAAAACTTATCGGCAACCTCTTTCTGAATCATAACTGTAATATTTTTATTTCGCTTATCGTTTAGAGCTTTAAAAATAATTTTGGTAGCTACATAATACGGCAAATTAGCAACAATCTTATAATCGTTGTCTAAAAGCGAATCGCCGTCCCAAAAATCTAATACATCTCCACAAATAAGTTTAAATTTTCCATTTTTAAGTTCGGAAACAAACTTTTCTTTAAGATATTTACATAAATCTAAATCAATTTCAAATGCAACCACATCTTGAGATTTTAATAAATATTGTGTTAAATCACCCAACCCAGCCCCAATTTCGACTAAAGTATAATCGTTCTTGGGAATCGCTTTGACGATTGTATTTACAATATTTTCATCTTTTAAAAAATTTTGACCAAATCTTTTTTTTGCTTTTATCATTTTAGAATCCAGCTTCTAGTTCTTGAAAATATCGATTTTCACTATGTCCAGTTTTCATCTCTTGAAATTGAACATCAGCTTTATGAACAGAAATTCTTTGAACAATCTTTTGTAATCTCTTTTGGTTAAAGTTTAGAATTAAATCTTTATTAATACAACTTTTACCGAAAACTCGATTCACCTCATCTTTATAAACAATTTTACTATATTTTATATTAAAACGGACAAAATCATTTAATTCTCGGCTATGTCGAAATTGTTTGAGAACATTTTTATCAAAGTCTGACTCAATATTGGTAATGCTTTGATAAATTGCTTTTTCGTTCAAAGTTTTTAACTCATATTGTAAATTTCCTAATAAATTAACTTTCAACCTATTTATATTTTTATAGTCTCCATCAATAACAGAAAATGAACACACTTTCTCTGATTCACTTTGATAATACCAATTTGGAGCTCCATCAATTTCAATAGTTTGAGTTGTATTCAAATATTGATTAAACATAAAACCTGCTAAAGTTTTAATTAAAGTTAAGGCGATACCTTCTAACATAAAAATCCCAATTTCTTAAACATATCGTCAAGATTATAAAATAACTAAGCAGATATATTTTTTAATTCTTCATAAGCCCAATTTATTAATTTTGTTTTTTCTGACATCTCTTCTTGAATGTGATGTTCAGCTGTGATAAATTTATCAGGGTGACACTTTTTTATTAGAGATAAATAAGCTTTTCTAACTTCTCTGATTTCTGTGTTTGGCGATACCCCTAAAACTGAAAGGGCTGAATGTTGAGAATTCCTACTATTTGTATAATCTGAATACTCTAAATTCTGCACATCAAAAAATATATGAATAAATTTTTTCATCATTGTAAAGCAAACCATTGGCAAATCCTTTAATTATAAAACATAATATAACTAAATATTATTAATATACAATTAATTCAATTTGATAATCTAGATTTATTTAATGATTTGACTATTTTCAAATTTCCAAACCTCATCATCAATTTCTGAAATCAGTTTTTTTGAGTGAGTTGAAATAATATAAATATATTTATCTCGATTCTTTTTCAGAATTTCAATAATGATTTTTTCGCCGATTTCGTCAAGTCCGCTAGTTGGTTCATCTAAAACTAGATATTTTGGATTTCCAATCATCGCTAAAGCTAAGCTTAATCTTTGTCGCATACCTTTTGAATATTCTCGGATTGCCGTTTTTGATGAAATTTCCAATGAAACTTCATATAATATTTTTTGAGAATCTATTTGAGTATTTCGCAAAGATGCTACGGTTTGAATATAGTCGTTTGCATTTAGATTTGTGTCAAACATCGCAATTTCAGGCGAATATCCAAACTCTCCATTTTTTAAAGGCTGAAATTTATCTTGAAAGTTTTTAATAAATGGATGTTGTTCCGATGAGGTGTAAAAGCCTAAAATATAATTTATAAAAGTGCTTTTTCCCGAACCATTATTTCCAACTAAAATCATTTATAAATTAATCCATTTGCAAGTTGAACTGCATTATTTTGAAATATCTTAAAATTCTTGAAATGCTGTTTGTAGAAAGGTTCGGTGACTTTTGAGAAACTCTCAATATCTTTATGCAAATTTATAACCCAATCAAAATCAATTTTATAATCTTGAAGTTTGCCAATAGAAAGCAGAGTATCATTTATCGAACCCAAATTACTCGGAGCAACCAAAAGAGTTTTACAATTCAATTCTTTAATTAAATCAATCATAAAATAGTTTTTTTCAATCGGTACAAGCAAACCCCCTGCCCCCTCAATTAGTAAAATATCGCAGTAGGATTCCATCTTTTTTATCGCATCTTTAATCTTTGAAATACTGATTTTAGTATTGGCTTTAGCCACAAATGGAGAAGCAGGAAGTTCAAACTGATATGGCACAATATCTGACATATGCAATTTATGAAGTTTTTTATTATATTCCATCGCTTTATTTAAAAGGCGAGTTCCGTCAAGTGGCTTTTCAATCACTCCAGTTTCAATCGGTTTGATAACTCCGACCCGAAAACCAAAAAGCGAATAATTATATATTAACTGTTCGGTAATATATGTTTTGCCAACATCTGTATTTGTAGCGGTTATAAAAATATTTCTATTTTTAACTTTCATTTAGCCACCTTTTTGCAATTTTTTTCAAGTTTTGAGGATTGTCCGATGCAAAAAATTTAATTTCAGTTTTATGTTTGATGAGGTTTGGGTATTCAGAAATTAGATATTGAACAATCGCATCTCCTGAATGAATCAACTTCGGTCGAGGTGAAAAATATTTTGCAATCTCATTTCCAATTAAAGGAAAGTGGGTACAACCTAAAATTATATGTTTTGGAGAAGTTTTTATTTTTTGAAAGTAGAAATTCATAGCTGAATCCAAAACTTCACCTGAAAAAATTCCCTCCTCCACGATTGGAACAAAAAGCCCCGTAGCTAAAGCTTGAATATTTTTGTAGCCTTTGTGAGAAAGTAGTTTTTGATAGATTGAACTTGAAATCGTAGCTTCCGTCCCAATTATCAAAATCTCATCATTTTTAGAAATTTGATTATTTTCAACTGCTAAAACTCCAGATTCAATAACTCCGACAATATCAAAATCGGCTTCAGCTCTCATTTGGGGTAAAGCATAGGCACTCACAGTATTACAAGCGACGACCAAAAGTTCAATATCGAAATTTTTGAAAAACTCAACCGCTTCGAGCGAGTAGCGAATTACACTATTTTTATCTTTGCTTCCATAAGGAACTCGTGCAGTATCGCCAAAATAAATTATTTCAGTAAAAAGGCAACTCTCTAAAAGAGATTTTGCAACCGTCAGCCCACCAATTCCGCTATCAAAAACACCAATTTTCATTACAAATTAGATTTCAGCAAACTGCCCTAAATTTGAGCGAATTTTCTTTTTAGCATTGTCTAAAGTTTCCTTAGCTCGTTTTTCATCTAAATGTAGTTTTTCAGCAATTTCAGAGATTTGACCACCTAAAAAAAGATGTAAAACAAGTTTGTACTCTTTTTTAGTCATTTTTTTCTTAATTGCATATTTTGTAGTATGCTCATCTTGAGAAAGCTTTAACGATTTTCCAGTTAGCCATTCAAGAAGTTTATGATAATTGATTTCCATTTTTATCCTATAATTTGGTTGTAAATATCTTTGATTTTCTCACCTGTAATTTTTGAGATAAGTTTTGCTTTCTCTTTTGGTGGAATTTTTAATTTCTGAATATCCTCTTTTGATATTGCCGAACCACTTTTTTCTAAACCTTTCACAACAACAACCCACTCACCTTTTAGGTTGGCAGTTTTCAATTTTTCAAATATATTTTCTGCTGAACCTCGGAATCTTCTTTCAAATTTTTTCGTTAATTCTTTTGCTACAAAAATTTCACGATTTGGCTCAATTTCTGTAATTTCTGAAATTAACTTTTCAATTCGATGAGGTGATTCATAAATTACGGTCGAAAATCCATTTGACAAAACAGAATTTAACTCATTTTCTCTATCTTTTCCTTTGTGAGGTAAAAATCCCCAAAATAGAAGTTTTCTATCAGCAAATCCGCTTAAAAGTGAAGCAACCGTTAAGGCAGTTGAACCTGGTAAAACTTCAAATTCAATATCTTTCTGAATTGCAAAATTTATTAGTTCAATTCCTGGGTCGCTAATTGCAGGAGTCCCAGCATCGCTAATATAAATTGTGTTTTGTTGAAAAACTTCTAAATCTAGGCTAGAAAAAACTCTGTTTTGGTTATGGTGATGAAGTGCGATAAAATCGCGATTTTGTGATTCTACAAATTGAGGGTATCTCTCTTCGAGAAGTCTAAAAAGTTGCTTGGAGACTCTTGTGTCCTCGCAAAAAACTGTTTTACTTGAAGAGAGTCTCTCTAAAGAGCGGATTGTAATATCTCCTAAATTACCAATAGGAGTTGGAACAAAACTAAGCAACTATTTTGAGATGTTGTATCTTTTGTTGAACTTATCAATTCTACCAGTCGTATCAACAACTTTTTCTGAACCTGTATAGAATGGGTGACAAGCTCCGCAGATATCTAATCTGATGTCAGTTTTTAAACTTTTAGTTTCAAACTCATTTCCACAAGCACAAGTTACAGAAGTTGTAATATAATTTGGGTGAATACCTTTTTTCATTGTTCTCTCTTTAAAATATTAAATTTTTGCGAAATTATATCAGAATATTATTCTAATTTAAGTTAATAGTTGAACTTTATTTAAAAGGTAAGAAACTTTTTCATCGGAAATTTGAATAATTGAAAAAGATTTTTCTAAAACGATGAGGTATTTTCCAATCTCTTGATTTTCAAAATCATATCGTTTCAATTTTCTACCCAATTCAATATTCTCAATTTCTCCCAAATATCTATTTTCAGGTACAGATAAAAGTTCAAGAGGATTCAATTTTTTCTCATTTTCAAATTTGAAATCACCCTCCGCAATTCTATTCAAAGAACTCAAAACCCCAGTTGTACCTAATTTTTTTGCGATAATTTCTCCAAAACTTCTTATATAACTTCCTTCAGAAACTTCAATTTCAAAAGATAAAAAAGGGTGCGAATAGTTTAAAAGTTTAATTTGAAAAATTTCAGAATTTATAGATTTGAGTTTGACCTCTTTTCCCTCTCTTGCTAATTTATAAGCTCGTTCGCCGTTAATACTTTTTGCAGAATATTTAGGCGGAATATACTCAATTTTACCAACCATAGAATTTAGAGTTTCTTGAATATTTTTCAAATCAAATTTTGGAATTTCAGTCGAACCTTGAAAATTTTCAATATCCAAACTGTCACTTTCCGCCCCGAGCCATAAAGTGGCTTGATAGGTTTTTTTGGTCTTTTTGAGAAATTGAAAAAGTTTCGTATATTGTCCAAATGCAATTATCAAAGTGCCTTTTGCAAATGGGTCGAGAGTTCCTGAAAAACCAGCTTTTTTCACATTATATTTTCGTTTGATTTTCCGTAAATATCCGTTTGAAGAAATAAAAACAGGTTTTTCAACCACAAAAATTCTATTTTCCATAAAATTTAAAAAAGAATCTTTTCACAATTTTAAGAGGATTTCGAGAAAGAGAAAGAGAGCCTTCGGGAATCTTTGAATTGCTCGGAACTGTCGAACCTGCCCCAATCATACAATTATCTGGAATATCCAAAGGAGCAATTAGTTGGCTATCGCTTCCGACAAAAACATTTTTACCAATATTTGTCTGAAATTTATTTTTTCCATCATAATTTGCGGTTATCACACCTGCCCCGATATTTGTATTTTCGCCGATTTTTGCATTACCTAAATATGCAAGGTGTCCAGCTTTGACTCCATTTAATTCAGATTGTTTAACTTCTACGAAATTACCAATTTTTGAATCTGAAATATTTGACTTTGGTCGGATATGAGCTAAAACTCCGATTGTGGAATTTTTGATTTTTGAATTTTCAATTATTGAACCAGCTTTGATAACTGAATTCTCAATTATTGTATCTCCTAAAATTGTAACATTTTGCTCAACTTCACACTCTCCGATAAATTTAACGGTCGGCTCAATATATACAGTTTCGGGTAGGTGAATTGTTGTTCCGTTCAACATCAAATTATTTCTAATTCTTTCTAAAAAAATTCTTTCAGCATTTGCTAGATCAAGTTTTGAATTTATTCCCTTAAAACTATCAGCAGAAACTGAAGCGGAAAAAACAGACCGATTTTCAGATTTTGCAATTTCAATAATATCAGTTAGATAATACTCATTTTGAGAATTTTTATTAGAAAGTTTTGGTAAAGTTGTAATTAGAAAATTTGAATCTACTAAATATACACCCGCATTTACAGATTTAATTAGTTTTTCATTTTCAGAACAATCTTTTTCTTCTACAATTTTTAGAACCTCATCGCCATTTTTGACCACCCGACCATAACCAGTAGGATTTTCAAGTTCTGCCGAAGTCATTACAATATCAGAATCAAATTGTAGAAGTTTGTCTAATTCGGCAGAAGTTACCAAAGGCATATCACCATTTAAAATTAGAGTTTTTTTACCGCTTGGAATAAAATCGATTAAAGCTCCGCCCGTTCCTGAAAATTCCTGATTTTGATGAATAAATTTCAGATTTGGAAAATATTCAGAAATCGTAGAAATTACTCTTTCAGATTGATGAGCAACAATTAAAGTTATATCGGAAGAAAGTTTTTTAGCCTCCGACACAATATGAAAAAGCATCGGTTTGCCTAAAATATTATGTAGAACTTTAGGAGTTTGCGATTTCATTCGAGTTCCTTTCCCCGCGGAAAGAATAACGATTGAAAGATTTTCTCTTGTCAAACTACAAACTCCAAATATCGATTAAAGCAGTTGTTAGAGATTTTGAAGGTTTGAATTCAGTCAGTTTTGCAATAGCCATAACATCTTTTTTAGTTTGAGTTAAATCTTCATTCACGACAAAATAGTCAAATTTATAAATTGAGTTCATCTCTTTCATAGCATTTGTCAAACGGATTTGAATTTTTTCCTCTGTTTCAGTTCCACGACCTCGCAAACGGTCTTCTAAAATTGCTTTCGATGAGGTTGTGATAAAAATTGAAACAATAATATCAGAGTAATATTTTTGTAAGTTTTCCATTCCGCGAGTATCAACATCAAAAATTAATAATTGCCCAAACTCCAAAGCTTCCGCTACAAAATCTTTTCGAGTTCCATAATAGTAATTATGAACTTTTTCATATTCAAGGAATTGGTCATTTTCAAGTAATTCTTTGAATTCACTTTGACTCACAAAATTATAATCAACCCCATCAACTTCACCTTTTCTTATCGGTCTAGTTGTTGTAGAAATTGAAACTGTCGCATTATCTAATTCGGTTAAAAGATTATTTATAATTGAACTTTTACCTGACCCGCTTGGACCTGAAAAAACTAATATTCTGCCTCTATTCACTTTCTGTCTCCTTAAATTTAATTGATATATTTAATTCCATTCCGTTTAGAACTTTTTTCAAGCCCACAGAATCTAGCTGTTTTAACAATTCCATAATTGTGTTTAAATCGCCTGAAACTTCTTGAGTTTTTGCAATTTCTACTTTTGGCTCTTCCGTTACTTTTTCCTCTTTTTCAGTTTGTGGAACTGGTACAGGAATTGGAACTGGAATTGCAACCTCATCGGTTTTTGGTTCAGGTTCTGGAATATCTTCGCCTAAAGCTTTGCCAACTTCGTGTTCTGATAAATTATCTATTTCTGATATTTCGCTGTTTGAAGTTTCAGCAGTTTCAACATCATCTTTTGGAGTTTCAACAGTTTCTACAACATCATCTTTTGGAGTTTCAATATTTTCAACAACTTCATCTTTTGGAGTTTCAGCAGTTTCTACGGCATCATCTTTTGGAGTTTCAATATTTTCAACAACTTCATCTTTTGGAGTTTCAGCAGTTTCTACGACATCATCTTTTGAAGTTTCAATATTTTCAACAACTTCATCTTTTGGAGTTTCAGCAGTTTCTACGACATCATCTTTTGAAGTTTCAGCAGTTTCAACAACATCATCTTTTGGAGTTTCAATATTTTCAACAACATCATCTTTTGGAGTTTCAATATTTTCAACAACATCATCTTTTGGAGTTTCAATATTTTCAACAACATCATCTTTTGGAGTTTTAACAGTTTCTACAACATCATCTTTTGGAGTTTCAGCAGTTTCTACGACATCATCTTTTTGAGTTTCTATATTGGAATCTAAATTCACTTCTGTGTCAGAATCCAAATCTGTTATTTCATCAACTTTTTCAGGTTCATTATTTACAGAATCTAAAAATGCATTTAATTCATCTTCAGCAGAATCTAAAGCATCATCTAAATTAATTTCTGTATCTAAATTGACTTCGTTACTACCAGAATCTAAGTCAGTAACTTTAGTGTCTTCTTCAGGTGCATCTAAATCTGCTAAAGCTTGGTCAAGTTCAGAATCTTCAAGAACCACAGACTTTATAGATTCAGGTTCTTGTGAATCAGTATCCTCCATATCATCAAGTAATCCATCAAGATTTAATTCTTCACCTGTGTGTTCGGTAGCAGCAGGGTTTTCATCAACTTCATTAAGCTCATCTAAATTTAGATTATCAATAACACCCTCTTCGACAGGTTCTTCAATAGAGTTAGTACTTTCTTTGAGTCGTTCTAATTCAGTAACTAAATCAGTTGGAAGAAAAGGTTTGTAAAGAATATCATCGAAATCAGCTCTTGACTCTGAATCCCTTGAAGCAATTAAACAACTCTTTTTAAACTTAATTTTTTCTTTGATTTTATCGTAACAAGTATCATCAATAATAAAAGCATCGTCATCAACTAAAAGTAAATCAACACTTTCTTCTATTAGTTCGTCGGTGCTTCTAATATTGATGATATCATCAGATGTTTTTTTTGTACTTAATGTAACAAGTTTTTCAACTACTGGGTTTTGATTATATAATAATATTCTCATTTCAAACTCTACCTTTTCTAATCATTTCTAATCTGTATTCTATCTAAACTTAAATTAAGAGAAAACTAAGAAACTTAACTTTACTTATAAAGCTCTATGGAATCAGATTTTAATCTGACTAGTTTTTTCTCAATTAAATCAGTCAAAATCTTTTTGAATGATTTTTTACTGATTCCAAAAGTTTCAGAGATTTTATCGGCATCACTTTTATAAGTAAGTTTTACAGTTCCGCCAAGTTGTTTTAGAATTTCTAAGACCTTATCTTTATTTAATTTGGTAGATTTATTTCCAATCGGCTGAAGTGAAACATCTATTTTACCGTCGTCTCGAATTTGCTTTATAAAACCTTTGATTTTTTGCCCAATTTCTAAATTCTGAAAAATTTCATTGTCAAATAAAACTCCTTCAAATTGAAAATCATTAGCATTTTCAGCAATCAAAACTTTATAACCCATTGGACTTTTATGAAAAATCATCAAAGAAACTTCTTGATTTCGTTTTAATTTACTTGTATTTTTAGAAAGGAATTCACTAAATTTTTCTGTTCCAAAAATTCTGCTATATTCAATATCCTCCATAATTCTAATAACTTTTGTTTCGCCAACCCTATAAATTGTTTTCTGAAACTTCTTAGGAACTAATAAATCTTTAGCTAAGCCCCAGTCTAAAAAAGCCCCATATTTCATTGAATCTACAACTTTTAAAGCGACAAAATCTCCAACCATTCCAGCGGGTTTTAGAGTTGTGGCTACTATTCTATCTTCACTATCTGAATATATAAAAACATCAATTCTTTGTGCAAGTTCCATTTCTTCAGTAACATAGATATTTGGTAAAAGAACACTCTCGCCATCAATCGGAACTAGAAAAATTCCAAATTCAGTGAATCGTTCAATTTTGAGATTATTTATTTGTCCTACTTCAATACTAACATTCATAATTTTCCTTTAAATTTATTCCACATTATAAGATAGTTCTAGTTAAGTCCGATAATCATAAAAAGGTTTATCGAAATGCAAAATATATTAATTGTAAGATTGACGGCTCTCGGAGATATTATTCACTCGTCGGTTGTCCTAGAATTTATTAAGAATAAGTTTCCAAATATAAGTATTGATTGGCTCGTTGAAGAGTCCTTTGCTAAAATTTTGGAAAATAATCCAAACATACGAAATATCCACTCTATAAATTTAAAGTCATTAAAAAAAGATAGAAGTTTCAGAAATATAAAACGACTATTTTTTCAGTTAAAAGATATTTCAAAACAGAATTATGATTTAGTTTTAGATATGCAGGGATTGATAAAGTCGGCGATTGTTTCTCGAATTATCTCAAAACAGATTCACGGATATTCTTACAATTCAGCGAAAGAGGGAATCGCCTCTTTTTTATATAAAACTCATACATTTTCAGATTATTCAGAAAATAAGATTTGGAGAAATATAAAACTGATAAATGATAGTTTGAATTTAAATATTTCAAAATCTGATATTGAGAATAAGAAACCTCATCTACATTTTCAAGATAGAAGTTTTTCAGCTATAAATAAAATTGTTTTTGTTGTGGGTTCAAGTATGCCACAAAAAAATTACCCAAAAGAGAAGTTTCTAGAGTTAGCTCAAAATATCAAACAAGAAATATCTGTAATTTGGGGAAATCAAGCAGAAAAAGATATTGCCGAATATTTGGCACAAAATTCTCAATATATTTCAATCGCCCCAAAAATGAATCTTGACCAACTTAAATTTTTTATCTCTTCCGCTATATTGGTTATTGGAAATGACACGGGTCCAACTCATTTAGCTTGGGCAATGAATACACCTGCAATTATCCTTTTTGGATTGACACCCGTTGAACAATCTTTTAAAACCTCAACAAACTTAATTGTTAAATCAAGTTCAGCTGTTAATCATAGAAAAATAGATAAAACAGATTTTTCAATTCAAGATATTGAAGTTTCTCATATATTAACATTAACTATGATTTTGAAAAAAATATCTGCTAAATAAAGAGATTCTTAATCAAATTAGATTATACTTTCATTATGAAAATATAAAAATTAAGGACAAACAAAAATGTTTAAAGATAGATTATTATATCATTTATCACATATTGATTTAGACGGGTATAGTTGCCAACTATTGAGCAACCATATTTTCAAAGAGAAGAAATATTACAACTCAAATTACGGTAAAGAGATTGGCACAAGAATTAATGAAATTTTTGAGGATATTAGAACTCAAGATAAAAGCAGAAAGATTTTTATTCTAATTACGGATTTAAATTTAACTGAAGAGGAAGCGGAATATATTGAAAATAAAAAGCAAGACAGCTCTTATGATATTCATCTCCAACTTCTTGACCACCATATCACAGGTAAAAGTGTTTCTGAAAAATTTAATTGGTATTTTTTGAATGAAAAAAAATCTGCCACTCTAATTACTTACGAATTTATGAAAAATAATTTTGGATTTGATGAAAAACTAGATGGAGAACTTCAAACTTATATTAAATCTGTAAATGCTCTTGATTTATGGATTCAAGATGAGGTAAATGAATTTGAGTATGGCAAAGTTATGATGAAGCTTATTAGTTCAGCTCGAGAATTAAATAAACTAATGTTTCCAGAAATGGATAACAGCTACAAACTTGCCTTGTTAAAAGGTGCTATGGAAATTTATCTAAATTCTGAAATTGATACAAAAATCAAACATATTTATCTTGATGACCAAGCTCACCAACTTAAAAAATCTTTTTTTAAAAGAGATGAAAATAATACTCTTGATAATATGCTTACAAATTTTGTCGTTGAACTTTTGTCAAAAGATAGTGAAAACTTCACTGTAAATTATAAAGGTTACAAAGGTCTTTTAACTTCAATGTTAGGAAATACTTCATTAATTGGAAATGGCTTTTTAGTGAAAAATCCTGATTTTGACTTTTTTATCGATGTTTCTGGTAAAGGTAATATGGCACTTCGAGCAAGTGGAAAAGTTGATGTTTCTATTATGGCTAAAGAACTTGGAAATGGTGGCGGACACATCAATGCAAGTGGTGGTCGAATCAAAAACTACCGAGAAAATTTTGTTTATCAAAGAATCAGAACTGTAATTCAAAGTTTGATGATTGAAAAAGAATACACTGCAAATATTCTTCCTCACAAATCTAAAAAAAGATAACTTTACAAAAAAATCTCATTATCGGGTTTGACCCGATAATCTACTTTTAAGTCAGTTTCATTTTTCAGAGTTTAATCTACTTTTTTTCCGTTAATATTTATCCAATCTAAAATCTCATTTTGATTATTTAAATCAAGGATTGTAAGAGATTTTGGAAGTTGATAATCTGAAATATTAATTGAGTCATCAATCGCCAAAGCATCAATTACAGAAATATAATCTAAATCAATTTTATTTCTGAAAATTCCAATCCGTGGCAATGGCAAAGTTTTCAAACCCTCAACTAAAAGATAGTCAAAATCTCCAGCGATAGAAATCATTTCGTCGATTGTCTTATGCCGTTTTGATAAAAAAGTTGTGCGATTCGGAGATGTTACAAAAACTTCTGCCCCAGTTTTTGAAAATTTATCACTATCTTTTCCCTCGTAATCGAAAGTTGCTTTATCTTTTGGGTCGTTTTTAATAATAACAACCTCTTTTTTTAACTCTTGAATAAGCAGTTTTGCAAGTTTTTCAATAATTGTAGTTTTTCCACTATTTGATGGACCTGTAAAAGCCACAGATATTTTTGACAAGATTTTCTCCTTTATTATTTACATAATGATAACAATATTTAGCGGAAGAGTTTCTACAATCACAATTGCAATCACAATTTTAATTACAGCACTTTTAATTGCAACTAAGATATTTCCATCTCCAATACTTGAATCCACCCGTTTATTTCCGCTTGTTAAAACTGATGTGAGCAAAGTTGGTAAATAGATAATAAAAATTGATGAGATAATAAAATATGTAAAAAGTGTTGCGACAGAAACAATATTAATATCAACTACGGCTTGGGTGACATTTCCAAAAAGAAGTGCGACCGATATAAAAAGGGATAAGAATTCGATTGAAACTGCAATATTTCCTTTTTGTATCTCGCGAATATCGTCGTAAGGTGTTTTTAGAATAAATAATTTTACCACAACAAAAATTGATATTTGAGTTATAAAGAAATATAAAGTTCCTACATAAATTAAACCTAGATTTAGTTCAAAACCTGCAAATGATTTATAGAAAATTATTGAAGTAGCTAAAAATCCACCAGCTTGAAAAATTGCAAAAGCTATATTTTCTCGACCTAGTTCGTGTTCAGGATTTAACTCTTTAAAATAGAAGAAATTTACAATTAATCTATTAATTGCTAAAAATAGCAGACCAAAAAATATTAATGAAGAGATGATTATCATATCGTAAATATACCCGAAAGATTCGCCTTGAATTCCAGTATTAATTATAATGATTAAAGATATATAGAATCCAATTGAAGAAATTACAACTGCCATATTTCCTTGATATAAATTATTATTTGGACTAAATTGAGTAATAAATCTTCTACCTTTTGTTGCAATAAAGAGAATTGAAATTATTACTCCAAATTGAACTAGAAAATCCAAAAGAAAACCTGTTAAAATATCTAAATTGATTGCTAACATAAAATTGTATAGCTCCTTTTTCAGAATTATAACTATTCAGTGCTTAATCATATAATATTGAGCTTTAACCTCGATTATCTCTGATTTTGAAAACTTTCCAAATTAGAAAAATAGCCAACTTTTGTTGTTATATTTTCTATAATAATTTGGTTAGTTTTCAGAAGCATTTGTTTCTGATTAAACTCAATAATCAATTTAATTTATTGAGTAACCATCAATTCCAAGACCTCATCATCATTTTTATTATCATTATCATTATCATTTTTTATATCATATGTAATCGTAATATATTTATGAGATTTTTCATCTAAAAGCATTAAAACAGAATCTGAACCTCTATTTTTAATCAATTTATAGATAGTACCTTTTAATTCAAAGATTTTTTCGTGAGTGTTTTCAAAAATGATAATCATCTTCTTTTGGTAGTTGCATTGCTTACCACTTAGAAAAGTAATAAGCAAAAAAGCTAAAAGGAATATCTTTCTCATTTTGTAAGCACTTTTAATAAATTGCCGACTGTATTTCGCATATCGCCTCGTTTCACAATCATATCAATCGCTCCGTGTTCAAGTAAAAATTCGGCTCGTTGAAAACCTGCGGGTAAGTCAGAACCGATTGTCTGCTTAATTACTCTTTGTCCTGCAAAACCTACTAAAGCATCAGGTTCGGCAATAATAATATCTCCCAAAGTAGCAAATGAAGCACTCACTCCTCCCATTGTCGGGTCAGTCAATATTGAAATATATGGTAATCCAGCATCAGCCAATTTTGAAAGTCCCGCACTTGTTTTTGCCATTTGCATTAGCGAAAAAGTGGATTCTTGCATTCTTGCACCGCCCGAAGCTGAAACAATAACTAACCCGCAACGATTTTGAATCGCTCGATTTATAGCACGATGAATTTTTTCACCCTCAACTGAACCGAGACTACCTCCCATAAAAGCGAAATCAAAAACTACAATCTCAACATTATTATCTAATATCTTTGCACTTCCACTAACGACAGAAGAGTATCTTCCTGTTTTAATTTTAGCTTCTTCAACTCTTTTCTGATAACTTTTCTTATCAACAAATTTTAGTGGGTCAATCGGTCGCAGTTCAGAATCTTTTTCTATAAAAGTGTCAGAATCTACTAGAGAATCTAATCTATCTTTTACTCCAATTCTAATGTGATGACCACATTTTGGACACACATAAAATTGATTTTTCACTTCTTTATAATACATAAGAGCATTACAAGATTTACACTTTATCCAATGTGATGGAGCTTCACTTTTTTTGGCTTGTGGTTTTTTTTCTCTTTCACTATTTCGTGAAAATATTTCAAGAAAAGACAATATATATCCTTTCTAAAAATTATAACAAGATTTGTAAATTTAATATTGTAAAGATGTGAGTGAGTAAATATAAAGAGATATTTGTCGGGTTATCAAGCCCGACAATCTTATAAACCTGTGAAAGTTAATTTAAAGCTTGTTCTAAACCGTAAGCACCATTTAAAATAGTTTGTTCGTCAAAAGCCTTACCAATTAATTGTAAGCCGATTGGAAGTTTTCCACTCCATTCAACAGGTAGAGAAATTGCAGGAAGTCCCGCTAAATTTACTGAAATTGTGTAAATATCGCTAAGGTACATTTCAAGAGGGTCTTTCTTTTCACCAAATTTAAAAGCAGGAGTTGGAGACACAGGAGAAAGAATCATATCAGCTTCTTGAAAAATTTCATCATATTTTTGTTTGATGAGGTATCTCACTTTTTGAGCTTTCACATAATAAGCATCGTAATAACCGCTTGACAAAACAAAATTACCAATTAAGATTCGTCTTTTAACCTCATCGCCAAAACCTTGAGAACGAGATTTGATAAAAGTGTCTTTCAAGTTATCGCCCTCAATTCGTGTTCCATATCGGATACCATCAAAACGAGCAAGATTTGCACTAGCTTCAGCCATCGCAGTAATATAATAAGCGGAAATATCATATTTTGAATCTGTCATATTTTTATGCACAATCGTATGACCCATTTTTTCTAAAACTTTGATTGTATTTTCATAAGCTTTTTGAACTTCTGGAGAAGCATCTTTAATATAATTATCAATTACCGCCACTCTATATTTTTTTGTAGGGTCTAAATTTGTAGCCGTTTTCTGATATTCAATATTTGCACTTGTTGAATCTTTTTTATCAAAACCTGAAATTACATCATAAAGAATTGCAGAATCCTCTACATTTTGAGTCAAAGTCCCAATTTGGTCTAAACTTGAACCGTAAGCTCCTAAACCAAATCGACTGACTCGCCCGTAAGTTGGTTTCAAACCTACAACTCCACAAAATGAAGCTGGTTGTCGAATACTTCCACCCGTATCACTTCCTAAACCTGCAATCGCGATTTTTCCACCAACTGCCGAAGCTGTTCCGCCTGAACTTCCTCCCGCCACTCTTTCATTATCGTGTGGGTTTAAAGTTTTTCCATAAAAACTAGATTCAGTTGAACTTCCCATTGCGAACTCGTCCATATTTGCTCGTCCAAAAGGTGAAAATCCTTGTGCCTCCATTTTTTCAATAACTGTCGCATTATATGGAGCTACATATTTTTGAAGAATCGCACTACCCGAAGTCACACTCCAATCTTTTACCTGAATATTATCTTTTATCAAAATAGGAACTCCCGCCCCTTTTTCCTCAAATCCGATATAAGCATTTAGATTGCTTTTTTCAATATCTTTTTTTAAATCTTTTCTGAATTCGGCTAGTTCCTCTTTTGGAAGTTCCATCGCCTCTTTTAAAGTTATCATATTTTTTAATTCCTTATAAAATTACTAATTGAAATTTTATCTAATTTCAAAACTGACTAAATAGGATTAGGTTTCTTATCTTAGATTAAGTAATTTAACTCTTTAGTTAATTCCTAATTTATGTTTCATTTTAACAATCTCTAAAATGGTAGAATTGTAAAAAATATATTTTATATTTTACATAAGGTCAGATATGCAACAAAATGAAATATTTCTATGTTCAATCTCAAATATTATTAGTGGAACTTGTTTAGAGGATTGTAAATTCTGCACTCAAAGTGTAAAGTATGGGGCAGACATTGACAGATATGCAAAAAAAGATATTTCAATTATTATTGAAGAAGCCAGAAATCTCTACAATTTAGGAGCTTTAGGTTTTTGTTTGGTTACTGCGGGAAAAGGTCTAACAGACAAAACCTTAAAATATATGTTAGAAGTTACAGAAAAGATAAAATCAGAAGTGCCAAATCTGAATTTAATAGCTTGTAATGGAACGGCAACAAAATCTCAATTGAAAGAACTCAAAAAAGCTGGAATTAGCAGTTATAACCATAATTTGGAAACTTCACAAAATTATTATCCACAAATATGTTCAACTCATAGCTGGGAAGAAAGATTTGAAACTTGTGAAAATATTAAAGATATTGGGCTTGAACTTTGCACTGGCGGAATTATAGGAATGGGTGAAAGTGAAAAAGATAGAAACGACTTTGTGGAAACTCTCATAAAGTTACAACCAACTTCTATTCCAATAAATTTTTATCACCACAATTCAGCCCTACCTCTTTCTGAAAACTCATTAACACCACAATATGGTTTAGAATTTCTAAGAAATTTAAGACAACAGTTTGGCGATAATAGAGTTATGGTTGCAGGAGGTAGAGAATCATTTTTCGGAAATTATCAAGATAAAATTTTTGAGGCTGGTGCAAACTCCATTGTTATCGGAAACTACCTAACAACAAAAGGTCGAGAAACCCATAAAGATTTAGAAATGTTAAAGAGCCTCAATTTGAAAATCGCTACAAACTGCTAAATCCTTGGAACTGACTTGTATAGATATTCTATATGGTTAGTTCCAGAGTTAGATAATTATTTTTTTCCAATTCCAAACCAGCCTCGAAGTTCTCTTAGAAAATCAAAGAAAGTCATTTTATAGGCCATTTTAATACTTGCAGATTTTGCTGCATTAGAAAAAAGTAGCCATAAGCTTGAAAAAGGAGAACGAGGATTTTCTTGAAAGTCCATTTCGTGCCATCTAGTTTTTTCTCCAAAAACCAAAGATACAAGTTTTCTTCTTAAATTTAGGTCAGTTTCAGCATCTTTAAAATTCATAGTGAATTTAGTACCAAAAAGGAATCTGACAAAAATTCCGTGAATTGCAAAGAGCCTATTGTCAATATCATAAATCAGAACTTTTACATCTTGACCGTTAGAAATCATAGCTTTTATCTCTTCATTTATTGAGTTAGAAAAACGAATAGCCAAACCTGAAAGCGAAATATCAATAATTGTACCGATAAAAGTTTCACCATTTATTTTTAAAATGATTCGTTCATTTGATGGAACTCGTACATATTCTCGTAGCTGTTTTCTCTCACTCGCAATTGCTAAAGATGTGACGACAAACATTGAATTAAAAATAAGCCAAGCCATCGTCATTTTGAGAGCATCGTGAAGTTCGGGGTAGGCTAACCATTTATAAACTCCGACAGCAAAACCAAATAGGAAAAGAGATGAAAACCAAACAAATTGAATAGCTAAATTACTGACAGTATCTTTTGAAGAATCCTCACCTTTTGGAGTTACCTCGAATTCTGGGTCTGTTGGATTCATCATTACCTCGATAGCTGCGGGGAGGGTGAAAATAGCGAGGGCGGATTCATAAACATCAGAGAAATAACCCCAACGAACATTTCCATAGATAAATTGAGAAATAAAAATCGCTACCATAAGATGAGGTGTTGTATAGGCTAAAAGTTCAGTTGTGGTTGCGGAATATACTTCCAAACCAAAAAAGATATAAAAAAGCGGTGCAGTTAAAAATAGCATTCGGGCGAAAGGGAAAAACCAAAAGAACGATGCGGAAGTGTAACTCATTTTTTGAAACCACGAAAGTCCGCCATATTTCCAAGCATTTTTAAGGATAAAAATTTGAATCATTCCTTGAGTCCAACGGATTCTTTGTAAAACTAGACCATCGAAACTTTCAGCTTGAAGACCACGAACCATTGGAATTGCAATATATGCACTTTTCAATCCCGCTGCGTGAAGAGTCAAGGCAGTTTCGGCATCTTCGGTAATTGTATCTCCTGCGATTCCGCCGATAATTGTCAAATATTTTCTACGAATCACCGCAGCCGACCCACAGAAAAATGAGCTATCCCAAAAATCGTGACCTCTTTGAATATATTTATAAAACATATCATTTTCAGCAGGAGCTTCACCAAAAATATTTAAGTTTTTTTCAATCGGGTCAGGATTGTAAAATGCGTGGGGAGTTTGGACTAAAAATATTTTAGGAACTTTCATAAACCAGCCGACTGTATTTTGTAGAAAATCTTTTGTGGGAATATGGTCACAATCCAAAATTAGGACTAAATCGCCGTTGGTAACTTTGAGGGCAGAGTTCATATTTCCAGCTTTTGCGTGATTATTCAAAGCTCGGGTTAAATAATCTGAACCTGTTGTTTCAGCAAATTCTAAAAACATTTGTCGTCGTTCTCGGGCTTGTTGGGCTTTTGTATGATTTTCATCATTACATTTTTTATCAGTTCCGCCATCGTCGAGAATATGAACGGCTAGATTTTCGGGAGGATATTCAAACATCAAAGAAGCTAAAACCGTGTCAGCAACCATTTGATAGGGTTCGTTGTAACTTGGTACAAAAACATCGACGGTCGGTAATTCCTTATTTGGAATCCCCTCTAAATTTATAACCCGCCGACTTAAAATCATAATTGAGGTAAATAGACCTAAAGTAAAAAGGATTGTAGAATAAGTTTCGGAAATAAAAATCAAAAGTGTGCCTAAGAAATTCAGGAATCCGTCGTAGGCAATTGATTCGGTGACTCGCCAATATAAATATCGATAAACCATATAAATTGCACTTAATTTTATAAAAATATCGACAAGCTGACTTTCATTTTTGGTAACCATAAAGAAAAACATCAATCCTAAAATCACATATCCGAATGACATTTGAGAATAAACATTATAATGTAAATCCATCATCGAAATTAAAAATAGAATAACTCCAATTAATAAAGTGTATAAAAGTTTTTCACGACGATAAAGATAATGAACAATTTTTCTATCCCAAATAAAAAATTTATGAATAAACCAATCTTTTGTTAAAATCTTGCCTGAATATGTTTCTCGCGGGTCATCTTCATATTCTGTATTTACCCTTAGAAAATCTGCGGGTCTTCTGTAAAAGCATTCTGAAGTAAAATCACACTCTTTTGTTGGTCGGGCATCACCCCTAATAATTCCTGCTCGGCTCATTTATTTTATTAATCTCTTTTTTTTATAAATAATATCATCATCAGAAAGCAATTAAAATCGTCGTCCCATCGTGAATTCAAACTTGGAAATATCATCGCCAACTTTATCATTGAAAGGTCTTGAGAAAATAAATTGGATTGGAGCCATTGGAGAAATCCAATCGATTGAAACTCCGTAACCACCACGATTTGCCATTTCAAAATCATCTACACCAATCCAACCATAATCTATAAATCCAGTTAATCTCAATTTTGACCGTTTTGAAATTGGAATACTTGCCTCGACACTATTTGTAAAGCTTCTTAAAGCCCGAACATCTTTATATTTTTTTATATCTCGATTTGGAAAAGAGTAGGAATCATATCCGCGAACACTTCCAACCCCGCCCATATAAATTGATTCGTAAAGAGGAATATTATTTTCCCCTAAGATTCGAGTTTCGCCGATTGAAGAAAGTTTAGATTTATATCTAAGAATTAAATCGTAATCGATGTAGTCTTCAAGACCTTTGTAAATATTAAAAGATAGAGTATTTTTAACAAATTGGGCATTTCCACCGACTCCTGCAAATTCAATATTATCAGAAAGAACTACACCTTTTCGTGGAACATAATAATCGTCGGTTGAGTCATAAGTTGAACCAAATGAAATTGCACTTTTAATATAAGAGTCAGTCGCACCATCTCTATAAAGCAGGTCTGAATCAATATCTGAATATCCAATATCGCTATATCGATAGCTGACATTTCCGCGAATATTTCGGGTGAATCGTCGTCCGACTGACAAACCAAAACCCATATCTTTAACTGTATATTGAGAATATTCCATTTTGCTATGATTAAGTGAAATACTTCCGTTATAAAGTGAATCGTTGATTCTAGGGTTTGTTAAAGTTAAAGAGTAGTTTGTAGAGATTTTTGAGTATTGCAGAGAGAAGCCAATACCCATTCCGCTACCAAAAACATTTCTGTCATTAATTCCAGCATCAAAAGTCAAACCTAGATATGAACTGTATCCGCCTCCGATTTGAATCATTCCAGTTCTGCCCTCTTTGACTTTAACTATTAAATCCATTTCGGTGTCAGAAACTCGTTTTTCCTCAATTTGAATATCTTCAAAATAACCTAATCGACCGAGAGCATTTTTAGAATCCATTAAATCTGTAAGATTATATAAATCGTTTGGAGCAAGATAAATTTCTCTTCGCACAACTTTATCCAAAGTCACCCGATTACCAGAAATTATGACATTTCGGATTTTAATTAATTTATTTGTTTTAATATTGTAGGTAATTGAAACTTTTGAGTTTTCACTATTTTTATCTAAATCAGGCGAGATTTCAACATAAGCATAACCTTTGTCGGCAACAAGTGCTTTCAACTTTTTTAAATCTTTTCTAAATCTTTTGATGTTGAATTTATCGCCTTTTTGTAAAAGTAACGATGAGGTAGCCTCATCAATATTTATCACTTCATTATTAATCGTAATTCCAATATCATCGACAGAATATTGCTTACCCTCTGTAACTTTGAATTTTACAGAAGCTCGGTATCGGTTGAAATCAATATCAGAAAAAGGTTTTGAAACTTTTACATCTAAAAAGCCATTTTCTAAATAAATTTCTTGGATTCTTGAGCTGTCAATTTTAAGCTCTTTGATTTTCATCTCTCCGCTATTTCTTCCAAATAACCAACCAAAACCCTCTTTCTCTCTATTTGTCATCACATCTTCAATATCATCAAAATCAAGCGATTTTACTCCATCAATTTTTAAAGAATCGATAACTATCTCTTCGCCCTCTCTTGCGATAAATTCAAGTTGCACAGTTTTATTATCTAATAATTCCTGTTTCACTTCAACCCGATTATCCACAGTTCCTTTAAAATTCATAGCTTCAATTATTTTATTTTTTGTATTTTCTACTCGATGTTTATCAAGAAATGAACCTTTCCTAATTTCTAAAAATGCTTGTTGCTGTTTTTCATCAGAATCTAAAAAACCCTCAATCGCCACTTTTGAAATTATCTGCTTTTCAGTAAAATTAAAAATTATTTTTTCATCTTTTTCAATGTAATCTACATAAATATCTGCAAAATAGTTTTGCTTAAAAAGTTTTTTAATTGATTTATCTATTTCTCGCTCGGAAACATAGCTATTTTTCTCAAACTCTAATAATTCCATTGCTGAATTTTGTGAAAGGTGGTATAAACCTTTGAACTCAATATCTGAAACTACGATAGAGGCTTGAAGTGTTGTCCAAATTGAAAGGACGGGCAGAATCTTTTTCAAATAAAATCACCTTGTTTTGTCTAGTTGTATTAATGTAATTTTATCTAAAATTCTGTTTGTTTTTTAATAGAGCTTATTAAATTCATTTGCACCTTGACTTTTAGAAAAAGTATCTGTATAATTCCGCCACTTATCCAAATAATAGTGTCAAGGTAGCTCAGCTGGTTAGAACGCTGGTCTCATAAGCCGGAGGTCGAGGGTTCGAGTCCCTCTCTTGACACCACTCTTCAAAAATATTTCTTAATTTTATATTCAAAGGCAATTAATTATGGCAAAAGACACAAACGGAAACGAGCTTACAAGCGGAGATTCAGTTAAAACAATTAAAGATTTAAAAGTTAAAGGTATGCCAAAAACTTTAAAAAGAGGCGAAACCATTAAAAATATTCGAGTAATTTCAAGTGAAACTGAAGTTGAATGTCGAATTGGAAAATCTACAATCGTACTAAAAACTCAATTTCTAAAAAAAGTATGACAAATAAATCAGATGAACCAAAACTAAAAAAAATTGTTGAAGGGGCAGATTCTCTCTCACTTGGGATTTCTATCGTGGTAGCAATTCTGTTAGGTGTTGGTTTGGGCTTATGGCTAAAGTCGATATTTGATTCAGCAATTTTTTTATGGATTGGTGTTTTTTTGGGAGTTTCAGCATCAGGATTAAATATATATAAGGCTTATAAAAAAGAGCTTTTGGCTTTTGAAAAAATAGCTAAAAATCCTAGATATAAAATTCATACAGAAAAAAATTCTGATGATTAGTTTTTTTGTAGCAATGGTTTCAAGTATTTTGATTCTGTTTGCTTCAAAAATTAGCTATCGAAATTATGTTAATCGTGAAAGTAAGAATTTTTCTGAAAGCGATGACCGTGATATTTTAGACAAAATATCAGACCCATATGATTTATATTCTGACGATGAGGTTTTAGAGGAAGCTCCAAAAAAACACTCTATTATAGAAAATAAGAAAGAAATTCTAAAAGCTGTTCCTATTTATTTCTCAATTTTTAGAATATTTTCATATATCTTTTTAGTTATAGGGTTTATTTATTTGCAAGATAATAATTTTATGGAAATTGGTTATTATCTTCTAGGAATTACCGTAGGAATTATTTCAATGGTTTTAATTACTAATCTGAAGAAATTAGGGACTGACTAAATATAGATTATCGGGATTAAAGCCCGATAAATAATAATTAGCCCGTTATCTTCTTTGTGCTTGACATCACATTATTATTAGATTTTCTATTCAGAACCTTTGTATATTTCACCTCTTTTAAGAGTTTTCGACTCTGATTTACTTTTAACTTTTACAAGACCTTTTAGGTTTTGAATGTATTGTTCTCCATATTTAAAATCTAACAAACAAGCTGAATTATTTAAAAGATTAATGTCTGTTTGATTCACAAGATGTATTGTTGCGGTTGAGCTATAACTTGTCACAATTTTATCTTTGACACCGATTTGGTAGCCTTTTGTTGCTAGAAAAGTATTTTTGCCATTTATCAAAAATACAGTTCCTGTAATTTCTACAATTTCACCGAGAATCTTAATATCTGCTTCAAACATTTTTTTTGTAATTTCTAGAGTTTCACCCTCATTTAAAATAAAAGTTTTTCCTTTTGCAGAAATTGCAATCGTCCCTTTAACACATTTAACACTTTCGCCTTTTCTTCCAATCTGTCCTTCAAAAACAGTTCCACGAACTCCGATGGTCGCTGTTTTAGTTTTTAATTTAAAAGAGTCTCTGGATATTTTTCCAATTTTTCCTGTTACAGCTTGAAAGAATCCTGATTTTGCTTTAAATTTAGCTCGTGAGTTTTTTGTTTTATCAAAAAGATAATCTTCAATCTCAAAAATGGAATTTTTTCCAACTGTAATTCGTGTATTATCTTTGAAGACTAATTTAGCTTTTGACTTATCTCCTGTTACGATAATGTCTTTTGACATAAGCTTAAATCCCTTTGATGAGTCCAAAGTTTCAAAGTTCCGAACAACAAAAACATCATTTCTAATATTTTTTATAGTTCCGATAAAATCGGCACTTAACATAAATGTAATTAAAACATTCATTATTATAAAAATTCTCATTTAGACTTCTCCTCTTAATTGATATGTAATATCTCCAGCTCCAAAACCGATAATTAAACCTTTTGAAATTGATGTATCATCAAATTTAATTTTACCCTTGTGAGTAGAGATTTGATTTGTAAAAATTGGTGAATATTTTGAAAATAGTTTGTGGAAATTAATTTCAACTTCTTGCTCTCCAGCTTTCCAAACAGGCAAAATAATAAGTTTAGAAACTCCTTGAAAACAGTTTTGAAAATGTTCTAAATTATCTAAAGTTCTGCTATATTTATGAGGTTGCCAAATTGCAATAACCTCATCGATATTCATCATTTCGGCATATTGACAAGCTGATTGCAGAGTTAATTCTATTTCTGTTGGGTGATGTCCGTAATCATCAATCAAAATAAAGTTCTCAGTTTTCTGTAAAATATCAAACCGTTTTTCAATTCCTTTATAATTTAGAAGATTTTTCTGAATTTCTGAAATTGAGACTCCGCTATCAATCGCTGTGAGAATCGCTAAAGATGTATCAATCGCAATATGTTCGCCAAAACCAAAAACTGAAAATCTACCAAAATCTTTGAAATCAAATTCTAAATATGGCTCATTTTCAATTAAAATATTTTTCATATTTCTAATATCTTGAGATGGAAAAAGCGAAATTGCATCTAAATCAAATTTAGCTAAAAATTCATCTTCACGATTTATCACTCTAACTTTTGCCATTTTAAGAAAATCATAATAGGATTGATAAAACTTATCGTAATCGTAATTATAAAACTCCATATGCTCAGGTTCTGTATTTGTAACAATCGCATAATATGGATTTGAATTCAAAAAACTACCATCGCTTTCGTCGGCTTCAAAAACTAGATTTGCAGAACTATTTTCATAATTTACATTTGAATTATAGATTTTATTGTAAGCTCCAATAATTGATGATGAGGTGATGATTGAGGACAGAATCGCACTTGTCGTACTTTTACCGTGAGCTCCACAAACTGAAAAAACTTTTTGATTGTGTAAAATTTGAGGTAAAGATTCAGCCCGAGAAAATATCTGTATCTTTTGCTGTTTAGCTTCCAGAATCTCAATATTATCATTTTTAATAATTGCGGAATGAATTATAAAGTCTTGATTTTGAATTACCTCTATATTATGTGGAGTGAAAATCTCAATTCCAAGTTTTGATAAATCTTGAGTTATCCGATTTGCTTTTTGGTCTGAACCACTAATTTGGTGACCTTGAAAATGAAGAAATCTAGCAAGTCCTGAAATGCCTATTCCCCCAATTCCAATTAAATGGATTTTCATAGTTTAATTTTCTTGACTTCCTGAATTGCCGTTTTGATAAGATGAGCATTTTCGTGCAAAAACTTATTAGCAGAATCAAAAAAGTAGAGAATAAAAAAGCTTTCGTTTGCACTTTCCATTTTTTCCATATCCACAAATTCTGCTAAAAACTCTTCAAAAGATATGTTTTTCAAAACTGCAATTAAATGAATTTGCATAGCACCTTTGAAAATATTATCATCAGTTAGAATTGATAGAATAATAAAAATCTCTTTTGCTTCGTGAAGTAGGTTTCCGCTGTATTTCTCAATTGCATACTCATAAATTGCTCTAAGAGAATAATGGTCAGTTTCAATATTTAAATCAAACATCTGCTCATTTTCCAATTTTAGATGTAAAATATTGAAAGCCTCTTCGATAATTGCCCCGTAGAGTTTATTTACTCGTTGTTTTGTATCGGATTCAAAAAGCAGTAGAGAATCTAAAATATCATACAAGTCAATAATGCTTTTATTTTGAAAAGCTTTGGATTCTCTTTCTAAAAGTTCATTTAGGAAAACTGGGTCATTTTGAAGATTTTTCACCTCATCATCAGAGTAATTCATAATCCACCTATTTTTTCTGATATTTTAGCAAGAAATGATATTAAACTTAAATATTGAATATTGAATTTTATAAAATTTTTCTATAATTTCATAAAAGGATTTTTATTGGAAAATAAATATTTAGTATTGGAAGCAAATGCAGGAAGTGGAAAAACTTTCAGTTTGGTTTCAAGATATTTAAACTTACTCTTTTTGGGAGTCCCACCGAAAAAGATATTTGCTTTGACTTTTGCAAAAAAAGCTACAAAAGAGATGTTTGACAGGGTTCTGCATTCTTTACAAAATCCACACACAAGTGGCGAAATATTAGAAATTGCAAAAAAAATGAATTTATCTGATATTGAAATTGAGTTGCAAACTGAAAAATATTTGACAGAATTTATTAATTCTGATGTAAAAATTACAACTTTGGACAGTTTGGAGCATTTGATTTTAAAGAAGTTTGCTCACTATTTAAATATAGTCCCAAACTATAAAGTTATTAATGAGATTGACATCGAACGGTTTCAGTCACTCTTTCTAGAAAATATATCTAAAACAAAATATAAACATAATTTATTAAAACTTGAAAGTCTAGATAAAAGGTTAAAGCCCTCATCTATTTTAAATGAATTAAATAATATTTATAAAAAGCAGATTCAACTTAATAAATTTCAAGAGCATTATCTCAAAATTGAAACAGAGGATAAATTAGCGGAGCTTGAAATTTTCACTCTTGAAATCACAGATAAGATTTCAGAATGGTTATTACAACCTGAATTCAAACTTTCAAAAAGTGCAAAATCTGCTTTGAATTTTAAGAATATTGAAGAGCTTCTTAAAAAAGGTACAACTTGGTTAGCTAAAGATAATCTTGAAAATTACAGCCTTTTTAAAAAAGCTTTTAAAAATACCTCATCAGAATCTACGGCGAAAATAAATCTAGAGTTTCAAAAATTGAAATATTCATTAACTCGATATTTTGATATGAAAATTGAGATGATTTTCAAGAATCTTTTTGAACTGTTTCAATTCTATGTTAGAGAAAGAGAAACTTTTATTAAAAAAGAGCATAAATTCTCATTTGACGATATAAATCATTTTTTGGTAAAGCTTATAATAAATGATAAGATTGATTCCCAGTTTATATATTTCCGCCTTGACTCTAATATTGACCATCTTTTAATTGATGAATTTCAAGATACAAGTTTGCTTCAATATAAAGTTTTAGAACCAATAATTAGCGATATTTTATCTGGTGGGAGTCAAGAGCATAAAACTTTTTTTTATGTTGGGGATAAGATGCAATCTCTCTACCGTTTCCGCGGAGGCTTTAGTGATTTATTCGACCATTTGCAGATTCAGTTTCCAACTTTAAAACATAAAACTTTACCTAATAATTATAGGTCAAAAGAAAATATCGTTAATTTTGTAAATCAAATGTTTGGAACAAATCAAAAAATAGGGAATGCAAATCAAAAGGGCGGTAATGTAATTTTAAAAGAGTTTCCAAATCCTGTTGAGAATGCTGTCGATGAGGTTTTGGAGTTAATTCAGAATGGAATTAATTTAAATGAGATTGCAATAATTAGCTCAAAAAACAGTGAAATATCTCAAATTTCTAAGGAGCTTGTGGCTAGAGAGATAAAGGTAAAAGTTGAAACGACTCAATCAATTATCGAATATTTGCCTGTTCAATCTGCGACCCAATATATTTTGTATCTTTATTATGCAAAACATAAAAATTCTAGTTTTTATCTAAAAAACTTTCAAGCAAGTATTGGCAAAAATCCAAAAAATATATGCAAAGATATTATCGATTTAGATATTTCTACACTTAGCTTATTTGAAATTGGTGTTAAGATTTTTCAGCATTTCAAACTTTTTAATGGAGATGAAAATAGTTTGAAGTTTCTTGAAAGCCTCGAAACTGACTATCTTGACATTACAGATTTTGTGCATAATTACCAAAGAGAATCTCTAAAAATCAGTCAAACTAAAACAGATGGAATTAACTTATTGACAATTCATAAAGCGAAAGGTCTTGAATTTGAATATGTAATATTTGTAGATTTTTCATCTACTTCATATGGAAATAACAAAAATTCAAAACTAATTCAATCTTTTGATAAAATTGAAGTGGAAAATATCAGCTGGAATCTGGGAAATTCATTTAACTCAAATATAGCAAAAATTATAGATGCGGAACAAAAAGCTAATCAACAAGATACTATTAATAAATTATATGTAGCTTTAACTCGTGCTAAAACTTCTTTGATAATGTTGAAGAAAGTCCAAAAGTCGGCACTTGATTTACTCGATATTTCAAAGTTTGATTTTTCAAAACAGACTAGCCATTGACATTATTTGGCTTGACCAGATAATCTCTATTTAGTTAGTTCCATTAAACTAAATATAACGATAAAAGTGAAAGTAAGACAAGAGGTAGATTTATTGCAAATTCAACAAGCAGGTTTCCTGTAAAAGATAATTTTATCAAAGCGAATAGAGTTCCCCATAAAAGTAGAGATGAAACGATTCCTACAAAAACAAAGAAATTTACATTTGAAAATCTTGAACTTGTTGGCATTAATCTAAAAATTACAACGATAAGTAAAGGGGCGAAAAAAGGATAAATGACAATATTATATAAACTCACTTTCAATTTATCGATATTGAAATTTTGAGAAAGCATTAATTGAATTGCATCGATTAAATCTAAAAGGTTGAAATCCATATCGCTCTCATAAATTTTATCCAATATTTTAGGTTTAAAACCCTCCAAAACTAGAAATTTTTCTCGGTTTTGAGTAGAAAAAGCCTCTTTGTTTAATTCAATAATTTCATTATGTTTAATAAAAGTTGCAGATTCAATAACCCAGCGATGATTATCGTAATAAGCACTTTTAGCTTGAATCACTTCAGATAACTTATTGTTTTTATCTAAACTGAAAAAACGGACTCCCTCGGCTAATTGTTGAATTGGATACAGTTTTGAAAAAAATATATAATAGCTTTTTTGGTCTAAATCATATTTGAAAAATAGGTTTGAACTATTTTGTCGAACACTATTACCTTTTAAAATTTCGTAAGCCTTACCTTGAGAATATGCAAAACTCGTAGTAAAAAGAGAAATATAAATTAGAGTTGCAAAAAGTGAGGTCATAAAAACGGGGGTCAAAATATCCTTATCAGAATATCCAACCGAATATAAAGCGATAACAGAATTATTTTTTACTAATTTTGCGAAAGTTAGAACTGCACCAAAAACTAAGGAAATAGGAAATAGAATCGAAGAAGCGTGAAGCAATTTATAGTAAAAATAGAGAATTTGGAGATTCGCAGATGATGGTAATTCTTTACCAACTTGCATATAATCGATAACGACAAAAAAAAGACTTAAACCACCTAAAATTATTATAATAAATTGAATATAACTTTTCGTTATGTAAAGTGTTTTACTTCCTACCATCTGGACAAATATCTTTTATAGATTTTTTAGAGTTTTGTGAAGCGACTTTTTGCCAACTTCCACTTTTCAGAATTTTTACAATAGAATCTGTTGCGGATTCAACCCAAATATCAAAACATCTGATTTCTACCTCATCGAATTTTGAAAGCACATAATTTGATATATTGTGAAGTTCAGGTTTGCCAATTCCCATTCTGATTCTCAAAGCATTCTCTTTTGAAAAATTATCTAAAGATTTTAATCCATTATGTCCGCCCGTTCCTCCGCCAACTTTAAAGCGAATTGCTCCAAAAGGTAAATCTAGTTCGTCGTGAATTATGATGAGGTTTTCAATTTTAAAAAAATGTTTGACCGCATTTACAGATTCACCCGAAAGATTCATAAAAGTTGATGGTTTGAGAAAAAAGAGATTTCCATCTCTGAAAAGTTCTCCCCGAAATGAGGAGTTAGAAATCTCTTTTGTGCTGAATTTGGAAATAAGAGAATCGATAACTTCAAAACCGATATTGTGTCTAGTTTGCGAATATTTCGCTCCGATATTTCCAAGCCCAACAACTAAAGTCATCTATTTAGCTTTGATAATACTTAAAATAGCAACTCTATCTGATAATCGAATATCTAAAGTTTCATTTTCAGGAATATCTCGCACAAGAACAGAATCGCCAACCTCTAAAGGAGTAACATCGATATTGATAACATTTGGAAGGTTCTCAATAGTTGTTTTTACTGGAAGTCGTTTTTTAGACACCATTAAAACACCTTTATCTTTGATACCCGCAGCGATACCGTTCGCACTTACAGGAACTTGGTAAAGAGTTGGAACATTTGATTGTGCAACAATTAAATCTACATGAAGTAAATTATCTTTAAGAGGATGAACTTGGTAAGCTTGAACTACAACTTTCATCTCTTTATCGCCAATTTTTACATCAAATGCAATAGTCTCTTTGCTTTTTACAGCTCTTAAATATTCGCCCATTTTGAAAGCAGCATTGATATTGTCAAGACCTTTCCCATAAATATTTGCGATTAGATAACCATCTCGTCTTAAAGCTTTTGTAGCTTTTTTGCCGATACTTTCTCTAATAATTCCTTCTAACATTAATAATCCTATATTTTTTTGAAATTCTATCTAAAAATTGAGAAGTAGGCAATTTTCATAACAATAACTCGTGTGTTATACTAACAAGAAAAGATTTAAAATGAAAAATATAATCTTAGCGGGAATTATAGATTTAAATATATCTCCAAAAGATACAAAAATCTCGACCTCATCATTAAAAAGTTTAGCGAAAAAGATGAAAGAAAACGGAGTCGTAAAATATGCGATGCCTCAAATTGAGCAAAAAATTGTTTCAGATTCTCAATTAACTTTATTAGAATCTTTGGATTCAAATCTGATTCAAACCATTTCAGGAATTCACGAAAATGGTTTAACAGAAATTGCCACTTTATCAAATCGAATTTCGGCAATATTTATAGAAAGTGATTCAGACAAAAATCTTTTAAGAAGAGTTTTTCAATATGCAAAAATGAAACACAAACCAATTATCTGTAAAATTCAGAATCGAAATTTAGATGGGGACGGTATAGTTTGTGATAATCCAAATAGTTTTTTTCTCGGACTTCCTACAAAAGATAGATTAGCAGAACGAATTGAAACCGCATCAATTATTGAAATGGTAAAATACTTTAATGTTCCTACCTTAATTCAGAATGTTACAGATATTGAATCTATTGAATTAATCGATTCTGCAAAAAAAAATGGAGTTCCCCTATTGCTTGAGATGTCAATTCATCATCTGATTTTTGACGACTCAATTTATACAACTTTTAATAATTATTCAAAAATCAATCCACCTTTTCAATCTAAGAATGGAAAAAACTCACTTTTACAAATACTAAAAGATGGTAAAATAGATATGCTCACATCTTTACATCATAAAGTTTCAGAGTCTGAAAAAAGCGGTTCTTTCAAAGAAGCAGATTCTGGAGTGGTAGGATTGGAATCTATTTTTGCAATCTATTATACTAAACTTGTTCTTGCAGGTTATTTAGATTTAGAATCTCTTGAAAATCTTATTTCAAAGAATCAAACAAAATTTTTAGGAATTGAATTACCTCCTAAAATAGAAGTGAGTCTTGAAACTCCTGTCACAATTATTGATAAAGATTCACTTTATTATCAACAAACTCTTTTCGGTCAAATTAAAATATAAAAAAGGTACAAAATGAAAAATATTAGAAACTTCTCAATTATCGCACATATCGACCACGGAAAATCAACTTTGGCTGATAGACTAATTCAAGAATGCGGAGCAGTTGAAGATAGAGAACTCTCAAAGCAGATGATGGACACAATGGATATTGAACAAGAAAGAGGAATTACAATTAAAGCTCAATCTGTTCGTTTGAAATATGAAAGAGATGGAGAAATCTATATTTTAAACCTCATCGACACCCCCGGGCATGTTGATTTCAGTTATGAAGTTAGTAAATCTTTAGCTTCGAGCGAGGGAGCTTTATTAGTAGTTGATGCTTCACAAGGTGTCGAGGCTCAAACTATTGCAAATGTGTATATCGCGGTTGAAAATGATTTAGAACTTATTCCTATTTTGAATAAAATTGATTTGCCATCGGCTGAACCTGACCGAGTTGCCGATGAGGTTGAATCCACTATCGGAATTGATTGCACCGAAGCAATTTATGTAAGTGCAAAAACTGGGGTAGGAATCAAAGAACTTCTTGACCAAATTATCGATAAAGTTCCAGCACCAAATGGAGATGCTGATAAGCCGACAAAAGCCCTAATTTATGATTCTTGGTTTGATAACTATTTAGGGACTCTAGCTTTAGTCAGAGTTTTTGATGGAAAAATTTCTAAAGGTCAAACTGTTCAATTAATGAATGAAAAAGAGAATTTTCAAGTTCTGAATTTGATGTATCCGCACCCGAAAAAAAGACTTGAAACAAAACATATCTTAGCAGGTGAAATCGGGATTGTAGTTTTAGGAGTTAAAACAGCTTCAGTTATTCAAGTTGGAGATACAATCACAGATGCTAAAAATCCGACCCTTGAACCAGTTGGAGATTTTCAACCTGCCCGACCTTTTGTATTTGCAGGAATCTACCCAATCGAAACTGACCGATTTGAAGATTTACGAGAAGCTTTAGAGAAATTGAAACTGAATGATAGTTCATTATCTTACGAACCTGAAACTTCAATCGCTTTAGGTTTTGGTTTTCGAGTTGGATTTTTAGGAATGTTGCATATGGAAGTTGTCAAAGAACGACTTGAAAGAGAATTCAACCTTGACCTTATCGCAACCGCTCCCTCTGTTGTTTATAAAATAAATATGACGGACGGTTCAAAAATCACAATTCAAAATCCATCAGAATTTCCTGAAATTCAGAAAATTGAAACGATTGAAGAACCTTATGTAAAAGCTACCGTTTTAACTCCGACCGACTTTTTAGGAAATATTATAACTTTGATGACAAATCGCCGAGGGGTTCAAGAAAAAATGGAATACATAAACGAGACTCGAGTTATGCTTGAATACTCTTTGCCGATGAACGAAATTATTCTTGACTTTTATGATGTTTTAAAAAGTTCAACAAAAGGTTATGCGAGTTTTGACTACGAACCTATCGATTATCGAGTTGGTGATTTAGTAAAACTTGATATTAAAATTGCGGGTGAAGTTGTTGATGCTCTCTCTCTGATTGTTCCAAAACAACATTCTCAAAGTCGCGGTCGAGCTTTGGTAAAACATATGAAAGATTTAGTTCCTCGCCAACTTTTTGAAGTCGCAATCCAAGCCAGTTTAGGAAATGTTGTCGTCGCTCGTGAAACTGTAAAATCTATGGGAAAAAATGTAACTGCAAAATGTTACGGTGGAGATATTACCCGAAAAAGAAAACTTCTTGAAAAACAGAAAGCTGGAAAAAAGAGAATGAAATCTATCGGACGGGTTGAACTTCCTCAAGAAGCATTTTTATCTGTTCTTAAATTGGGAAGCGGAAGCTAAAAACACTAAACAAAAATTATTTTTTATCGATTGTCGGGTTAAGCTCGACAACAAACCACATCTTCTAAAATTGGCTATAATAAATCACTCTATTTGTTATTATCGGGCTTGACCCGATAATCTACTCAACACTACCTACTTACAAAATAATATCTGCTAAAATATATAATAAAAAATAGGAGTTTAAAATGGAAAAAATTAATGGGACAGAAAACGAAAATTTAATTAAAAAGATTTGTCGAGAGCTAGAAATTACCCAAAAACAGTTAGCAAAACAAACTAAATTTTCTGAAACTGTAATTTCAAGATGGAGTAAAGGCTCAAAGATTTCTGAATCAGCCAAGAATCATTTTCACATTTTAATGGAGAATAAAAAGTTAAAAGAGCATTTAATAAAAGATATTGTTAAATAAATACTTGACAATATGAAATAATTATATTAATATTGTTGAATTGAAATAGAAATTTCAGGCTTCAAACTTCATTTTCTACTTCAAAACAATACAAAGGAGATTTTTATTAGATGCAAATTATATCTAAAACTTACAATAAGATAGAAGTACTTTTTTCAAATAACCTAGATAAAAGCCTTTATATTAATGCTTCAAAAATAGCTAAGGAATTTAATAAATTTCCTGCTGATTGGTTAAAAACCAAAGACACAAAAGAATATATTCAAGCTATTTCCCGTTATGACAATATTCATAACGGCGATTTAGTGGTTATTATTAGAGGCGGAAATGACAAAACAGCTCAAGGAACCTGGATTCATAAAAAATTAATTATCTCTTTTGCTCGATGGCTTTCGTCTGACTTTGCAGTTTGGTGTGATTTACAAATTGAGGAGATTCTCAATAATAAACCTGTTCAAAAACTACAAACTCAACTTTCGGAACTTCAAGAAACTTTAGATTTTATTGATATTTTTGAAAAGCTTTCAGAAAAAACAAAAGGTAAATCAAATATTGAACTTTTGAAACTTGATTCTTTTTTGACAAAATCAGGCAAAAAATCTGTTTTGGATATTTTGAATTTGGACTTGAAAAACTCATATTTTTCAGTTTCTGAACTAGGAGAGCTTTCAGGTCAAAAAGGTTCTGAAATAAATCAAGCTTTAGTAAAAGTTGGTTTTCAAATTTCAGAAAATGGAGTTTGGAAACTTTTAGAAAATGGAAAAGATTTTTGCTTTGAAACTCAAAATAGTTTTTCTCAACTCAAATGGAAATTTTCAGTTTTAGAAAAAATCTAATTGTAAATTATCACATTTCTCATTCTCGTGTTTGACACGGGAATCTACTCAAAACACACACTTACAAAATAATATCTGCTAAAATATATAATAAAAATTAAGGGGTTTTTGTGGAAAAACAAGATGAAAATCTAGTAAAAAAGACTTGTCGAGAATTAAATATTACTCAAAAAGAGTTAGCAAACA
>Ga0256826_1000126_pt1 | contig 39461 bp, 48 predicted proteins | sample CV79metaG_FD_185975 | JGI IMG/M metagenome (GOLD analysis project Ga0256826, IMG submission 185975) | Hydrothermal vent microbial communities from East Pacific Rise, Pacific Ocean - CV79 | ecosystem: Environmental > Aquatic > Marine > Hydrothermal vents | place: Pacific Ocean: East Pacific Rise...
TAATCCTATATACTCTGTTTGGAATTTGTTTTTTTTCACACTGGCATTTTGCCTTAATCTTCAAATTCCGTCTACCTTTTTTCTCTCTTTCCTTTTTTTTCTCTTTTATTTTTGGCGACTACTGAAACTTAATACAACACTCTTATTTCTTAAAATCTTCAATATCATTGTCTAGTTTTAGTTTGATATTATCAGTTAACCAATATTTTCTTTGTTGAGGTACTCGAAAATTATATACTCTATTCTTTTCTTTTAAAATAAAACCTAACTCTAGAAGTTCTAATGCATCTTCAACTTTTTTATAATTAATGTGTATATCTTGTTTTTTTAAAAAAGTTTGAATATCAGATAAATCAAAGGTATCATATTTCAACATGGAATAAACAATAATTTTTGTTAAAAGTTCTATTTTTTCATCTTCCTCTTCTAATTCAATCCATTTTCCTATTTCATCTTTAAATTTTCTATCTTCAAAAGATTTTGAAATATCTTTTTTTGTAATATAATAATTATTTGATTTATTATTACTTATCTCTTTAACAAGCAGACTACATGTTAAAGAAATAAGTTGAGCTTTTTGTCCTAATTGATAAATAATATATTCAATTAATTCTTCATCTTCGAATTCAATATTCATGCTTTGCATAGGTTTTTTAATAAAATCTTTACATGCTGTAAATTCTAACTCTCCAATTTCCATACTTTCTCCAAAGTTAAGTAATGGAGATTTTTGTTCCCATTTGGATTTATAAAGTTGCCAAAAACCTGCTAAGAGGAAGAATGCATACTTTTCTTCACTCATCTCTCGTAATATTTTTAATGTGTGATAGTTATTTTTTTTATCCATTTCAATAAAATCATCTGTTTCATCAATTAAGAAAATATAAGATTTATTTTGTTTTTTTAAATAATTTTTTACCTCTTTAAGTGTGCTAATATTTGTAAGGTTCAATACATCTATAAGCTTTTCTTCTAAAGTTTCTTGAGAGAGAGCAAAATAATAAGATTCAATAGTTTTATTATCTTTTAATTTTCTATATATTGCTTTTAATAAAGAACTTTTTCCTACTCTCCTTGCTCCCATAACTAAGTAGTTTTTGATTTCTCTTTGTGTTACTTTAGTTATTTTATCTTCTCTTCCAAAGAACATAGAAGAGTCATTTATACTTTGATTAGGTTGATATGGAGAAATGGAATCGAGTCGAAGATGTCGAGAAAAAATATCTGATAATAATTTTAAAACTTTTTCTCTACTCGGATTTAAAAATATTTTGGTAACTTCATGAGCTTGTGGAGCAATAAATTTATCAGTTTTATCTAAAGTTTTTTCATATAAATTATTTTGTGCTTCTCTAGTTTTTGTTGTAATTAAAATAGTAATTTGATGTCCATTGAATAAACTTTTTATAGTTTTATAATCTGTTTCATTTGAAAAATGAATAATAAATTTATCAATTTTTAATGGAAAATTATTATTAGAAACTTTGATTAGATAATAATTACTCTTTTTTTCAAAAGTAGTATTGATTTTTTCAGAAAAAAGCCTAATCATGTTATCAAAATATTGAGGTGTTTTTTTTGAAAAAGCATCTTTTACTGTTTCAAAAGATTTTTTCTCTATCTCTAAACTATTAATAACAGAATCTATAGATTTAGTATTTTGTAGCTGTTTATAGATAGTATGTAATTTTAGAAATGAGTAGTCATATAACTCTATAGGACTAGCAAGAATATTTTTAACTGTGGGTAAGATATTTTTATAATTTTGTGCATCGACCTCTAAAAGTCCTTGTATATTTTTCTTTTTCAGGAGACTTTTTTGTAAAAGTGAAATTTTATATTTATATTTTTCATTGTTTAATTCTATAATATTATAGAGTTCTAATTTTTTTAAATAATCTTTAATTTCTTTACTATTGATATGGATAGCATACTCGTCTAGTAGAGTTGCCACATCTTTTAATGAAAAATATGATTTTTTTATCATTCCATATATAATGAATCTTTCTAATGTATTATCAAAATTGTCTAAAGTGTCAATATAGTTTAAAACTTTTTTATTATTTAAGACTTTTAGAAAGGTTTCTTTACTTATAAGCTTTTCATTATAATCTATTTGCTTAATTAGTTTATGACAAATTAAGTTAATTAATTCTAAATTTCCTCCTGTCTCAAAAATAATATCATTAATAATATTATCTGATTCAAAGTTTATATGTAATATTTTCATATAATCTTGAATCATATCTCTTGCTACTCTTGAGTCTAAGTATGTAGATATATTTTTTTCTAAACCAAAAGATTTTAAAGGAGACTTTTCTTTTAAGTTGAGTTCTTTGTAAAGCGTCCAAAAGCCTGTCATTATAAAAAAAACATTTTTTTGTGAATGAAGCTCTTTAAAATAGTCAAAAATTTTATAAGTATCTTTATCTAAAATAAAATTATCAACATCATCAATTAAAAATATTATATTATTATTTGTTTTTTTGACCTCTGTATAAACAAATTTATACATCTGCTTATAGTCAGTTTTATTAATAAAGAGAACAGTATCTGTTGAAGATGTTTTTTTTAGGTTTTCGGCTATCCTTTCTAATAAATAACTTTTTCCACTTCCATTTGCTCCGATAATAAATAAGTTTTTTATTTTTTTTGAGGTTAAATTATTAAGAATTCTTTCTTTCTTTTTGTCAATATATTGGTATTTTGATACTTTTGAATCAAAAGGAGAAATATGTTTAGGAGCTATATAGTTAACCAAAATTTTAATTAATGCTTTTTCATAATCTTTTGCTAATAAAAGTTTCATTATCTCTTCTATAGTAGGAGTAATAATTTTATTATATGGTATAGAATCTTTTTCATATTTTTCTTTACAAATATCATTCTTTCTAATGATTTCTCTTTGTATTTTCTGTCTTTTTGAGATTATAATGGTAATAAGATTTTTATTTCTCATTGATTCCATCTCTCTTAAATCATCATTCTCTTTTAAACAAAGATAGAGTTGACTAATATTTAATGAGAATTTCTTTGGTAAACTGATAAGATATAAACCATCCTTTACATCAATACTCTTTATATTATTTTTCAACCTTTTTTTGAAAAAATTATTATCTTTGTCTAATTTGTTTTCTAAAAAATCTATAGTAAAGTCCACTTGTTCTGTTGATATATCTGCTTGACGGAGTAATTTATGATATGCAAAAGCTATTGAGAGGAATCTTTTGTTTCTTTTTAATTTGTAAGGAGGTATCTTGAATATATAGTCTAGAGTTTTTTCTATTTTATTATGAAAATAAAGAGTATAGGAGATATATATGACTACTAATAGTACGAAAAAAATCCATAAGAATTGATTTTTTGCTTCATTCTGATTTTGTTGTAATATCTTTGGTATAGATTCTTCATAAAGTATAGTTTTATTAAAATCCCATTGATTATAAGGAGGATTTAAATTTAAAAATGTGCCATTAATAGAGCTATTTTCTTCTTTATCAAGATTTGAAAGATATATTTTCTTAGTTTGATTAATATTTATTTTTCCTTCTCTAGGAGACTCATTATCAATAAAAACTTGAAATTTAGTATTTATATTACCGATGTTTTTATACAGTATTGGCTTATTTTCATTTTCATCTATTGTTATTTTTTTTACTTCTAAAGCAAATTTTTTTATAGAAATATTAGAAGAATAGTTATTTGCCACTATACATTCATCAATAGTTGCATTAAAAATTAATTTCTTTTCTAGAGAATTCTTATTCTCTCCTACATAGAGAAGAGTTAAGTTTATTTCGGCTGTTTTATTAGCTTCTAATATTCTTAAATTATTTGGTTTTAAAATAAAATTTGAATCTTTTTTCAAAAAAAAATGTATAAAAGAGAAGTTTTCATTCGTTTTATTTTTGATACTAATATTAATATTAGTTTTTATTCCTTCTGTAATATTAATCTCTTTAGGAAAAGTAATTTTTATACGATTCTCATCAAATATATTACAATTGATATGTTTTTTTTTAGACCAAATTTTGCTACTATCTCCTTTTGTTATTTCCATTTTCTCTTTATCTATAGCTATCCAAGAACCATCATCTTTATCTTTGAAAATTTTTGATAAATTTCCATCTTTAGTAAATATATGAATATTCCCATTTTTATCTGCAATAGTAAAAAAATGATTATTGGGACTTATTTTAAGAAAAGTTTTTTCTATTTGATTCCTTGGAAACAGGGTAGTATTTACATCTTGACTTAAATCAGTTAATTTAATTTCTTTTTTCTTATTTTGATATAAATGATAATTTTTATTCGTACTTATATCTAACATTTTATAGTTTTTAATGATGCCGACTATTTCTTTATAAATAAATTTCCCATATAGGTTACGATTAAACTTGTGTATATAGTATTCAGTTGTATCTAAAATTTTTAGTTTAAAATCATAAAATTTCTCTTTCTTATTATTAACAGCCTTATATATGATTCCACTTTTATAAAAATAAAGCCAAGTTATGTCATATGTTTTTTTATTACTGAATTCATTAATCTTATTTATATGATGTACATCGTGAATATCCCATATTTTAATAAAATCATCTTCACTTCCTGTAGCTAAATATTTCCCGTCTTTACTTATATCCATGAATAAAATTTTCTTATTATGAGCTGGGATGATATTGACTAGTTTATTTTCTTGTATATCCCACACATGAATATACCCTGTATTTGTACTGACAATTATATATTTTGCATCATTTGTAAAAAGCATATGGGTTACAATAGGTATTGTGTGATAAAATGCAATTAAGCTTTTATTTAAGATGTCATATATTTTTATTTCGCTATCTTTAATAATAAGTAAATATCTTTTATCTTCATTTAGTGTAATAGATTCAATAGTAGATTTATTTTCCTTTATACTATATAGCTCCTTCTTTAAGCTATTGTTATGTTGGAAGTATAAAGAGTACATATCTTTATTGTATATTAATAGATAGTTTTTTCTAATTAAAAGAATATGTTTATTTTTTTGATTAGAAAGAATATTCTCTAGACTGCTTTGCTTAATTATGGGTATGTTAGTACCCAACATGTTTATTTTTTGTAAAGTTTTATCTACGTTATAATATATTATATTTTCATTATATACTATATCTGTCATGTTTTTTATAATCTTATCTTTTATCCATTTATTTTTAAATTTTTGATTATCTATAATTACTTCTTGAAAAATTTTTTTATCTTTATTCTTATTTTCAACTTTATTTTCTATTTCTAATACACGAGATATTGTATTGTTTTCTTCTCTATAAAAATCAATAATAGAATAATTATTATCTATATAAAAATTTCGTATATATCCATTTAAGTCTAAAATCTTATCTTCGGTGTTTAATGTATCTAATTGATTTATATTGTCTACTTTATATATAAATCCATTACTATCTCCTAAAAATAAATTCTTTTTAAAACTTCTAATAGCAGTTATTTTATAGTTCTTCTTTATAACTTTTTTTATTTCTTTAGTTTGCCTATCAAAAATGAATATTTTGCTTTCTTTATTATTAAATTTATTATGAGCTATTCCAATAAGATATTTTTTATCTGAAGTTAAAGAAGCTAATCGGAATGTTTCATCAAGTGTTAAACTATGATTCTTTTTGAGATTAAATGATAGTTCATCTTTTGTTATTTTGTTTTTTGAAAAAACAGGGCTAACTTCTATTATTTTACCTACTAAAGTATACGTAAATAATAAATAAATAATTATGTATCGCAAAATAAATCCCTTCCAAGTTCCCTAATAAAATTACTTCTCCATATAAGACGACCCTTATCTATCCTTAATAGATTATCCCAAAAGAGACTTCGTATAAATTTATCTCTGTCCCAAGAATTTAAATAGACTCCTAAGTCTTCTTCTTCTAGGTATCGGCATAATTTTTTTTCATCATAACCATTAAAAATAGTACGATTTAGATTGTGTGTTCGTAAGTAGTTTTTGTATTCTTCATGAGAATTTAAAGTTATTTGATTGCATAAGCTATTTAGTTTAGGATGGTTACCTGTAAGTTCAACTATCTTATGAGATAATTGATGTATTTGTTCTTCCCACAACCACACATCATGAGCATTTCGTAAAAGAGAAGTCTTTCCACTTCCATAAACTAAATGAGCTAATCTTTTTCCTCCAAAGATTATAAGATAAAAGTTTGGATAATTGCCATCATCTGTAAGGTTTCGAAGTAATTTTGCTACTCTTTCTCTCTCTTCTTCTTTTATAGATTCAAAGTTTTTGACAATTAATAAAATCTTTTTATTACTTTTTTCTATTTTTCGTGGTAAAGTTCTTTCTATTGGAAAATTTGTTTCAAGATTAAAAATTATTTGTATTTCACTTTTTATATCAAATTCGGCATAATCCCAAATTTCAAGTATTTTTACTGTGAAATCTTCTCTCTTTAAGAGGGTTGATGCAACGAGTTTTTGATAATTTTTAATATTGATGTAGCGTCTAGATAAAATAATTGAAAATTTATATTTATCCACAATATTATGGATAGCATTATAATTTGTTTCATGTTTTATACTACTACTATTTATCTTTTTTTCATCATGGATTATACAGGCTTTACTTATAGGTATAATATAAGTAATGTTTTCTTCTTTACTTCGACTAATAGTAATACCACAAAGTTTATTATCTAGTATAACAGGCGAACCACTATATCCTTTTGAGATATAACCTCCACTTTCAAAAATATTATCTTGATTATTTGTAAATCCAGTAATCTCTTTAGATTGTTGATTTATTTCTCCATTTTGGTTTTTGTATCCATAAATGGTAACTTTTGAACCAACTTCAATATTATTGTTAAATATTAAAGGGGTAATATTATAATTTCTTTCAAGTTCTATAATAGCTATATCAACATGTGTACATCCAGTTATCAATTTAGAAGAAATAGTTAAATTGCCTTTATTTGGCATGTCATCAAGAGTAATTTTTTTTTCTTGAACTAGAGCTTTTTCTATGACATGCTTAGCTGTTATTAGAGTATGATTATTGATAAAAAAAGCTGTACCGATAAATCTATCTTCTATGAGTACTCTAACAACAGCTATATTCATTTTTAATTATCCTTCTTCCAAATAGCTTTTACTTTGATTCCAGCATTACTTTTAGCAGAAGTAATATAAGGAATAGCCAATTCTCCTGCAAAACTAAAATTGACTTCTACAGAAAATTCGTTAGGTTGATTTTCTTTAAAAGACTCTTTAACTGTTTTGGCAATATTACTTAAATCATATTTGATGAGATCCATTGACATTTTTACATCATCAAAGAGACCAACCTCCTCTGCATCATCAGCTAAACCATCCATTTGTGACGGTTTAGAGAATTGTTTTTTCATCTTTTCTCTAACTTCATCTGAAATATTTATATCTACAACTTCTACAAATATATTGTTGTTATTATCTAATGCTATGGCTTCTATTTTCATATTTTATTCCTTTATTAGCTATTATACATAAATATATATATTAATATATAAAGTATAATTTTATTTTATATATTAAAGTTCTTTAAAAGTTTTTTTTAATTATATAATATTACTTAATTTTAAAAAATATAACAGTGTAACGGAAGTGTATAGTGAAAATATATTAGAATGTTTATTAGACTTCTTGTATCTCTATTTAAAATTAAATGAATACTGAGATTTATACTTTCCAAAATGGGATTAAACTCTCTTTTAAATAACTATCGTTATAGTGCAAAAAAGGATAAACAATGGAATATATAACACTTTTTATAGATGCTTTGATTGATTTAAGTAATGCGATGGCAATCTATATTTTATTTGGTTTGCTTTTTGCAGGGGTTTTGCATGAGCTTGTGCCTGAGAGTTTGGTTACCAAACATTTAGGAAGTGAGACGATTGGGTCAGTTATAAAATCGACAGTTTTTGGAATTCCTCTGCCTGTCTGCTCTTGTGGGGTTATTCCTTTGGCAACAAGTATCAAAAAATCAGGAGCTTCCAAAGGGGCAACCCTCTCTTTTCTGATTTCTACGCCGATTACAGGAGTGGATTCTATTATGGCGACCTATGGAATATTTGGATGGATATTTACCATTTATCGAGCGATTACTTCCATGATAATTGCTATGGTAGCAGGGGTTTTGACCAATGTTTTTGATAAAGATGAAGCTGTAAAAAAAACAATGTTTTCAACGTTTAAGCCCACTCAAGAGACAAGTAGTTCGTGTTGTTCTGACTCTTCTTGTTGTGATTCCAATAGTAAAAAAGAGAACTCTTTTTTTAAACGTGTTGTGGATTATGCTTTTGGAACACTTTTAAAAGACATTGCCAAACCTCTGTTATGGGGGTTGATATTGGGGGCATTGATTACTGTTTTAATTCCTAAAAATCTTTCATCTATTTTAATTGAGTATGCATGGCTTTCGTATGTAATTGTCATTATTATAGCCGTTCCTATGTATGTTTGTGCAACAGCTTCGCTTCCTATTGCAGCAGGATTAATGCTTTCAGGTGTTTCAGCAGGGGCTGCATTTGTCTTTTTATCAGCAGGTCCTGCAACCAATACCGTAACGATTGGAGTGGTTAAAAAGATGTTGGGTACACGCTCTTTATATATCTATTTAGGGAGTATCGTTATCGGAAGTATCGTTTTTGGTTTAGGTTTGGATTATATTTTTACAGCTTCGGATATAGACCCAAAAGCCTTGATTCATCTGCATGAAGAGGTAGGTATTCTTACGCTGTTGAGCAGTATTGTTTTATGGATGTTTTTAGGATGGTTTATTCTAAAGGATTCCGTTTTTTATAGTCGTTTAAAATTGTTTTAAAATCATCTAAAAAAAGAGCCAATCTATCGCTTGGTATGCCTGCATAGATTTTATCTTCGATGTAGATAGAGTTGGTTTTACTGGCATTAAGAGGCAGTTTGAGCCAAGGGTTTATCAGTTGCTCTCTTGTTAAGCCTTTCTCTTTGAGTGAATATGCCAAGAGAATGACAATATCGGGATTAGTGGCGATAATGTTCTCCATATTGAGGATAGGTTGCCCTTTTCGTTTGGATTGCAGAGCATTTTGATTTCCAGAGTATCTAATAATCTGATCAAAATAGAGGTTTTGACCTGCTACAAAGATATTTTTGCTCAAGGAGGTATTATGTCCAAAGACAATAAGAACTTTTTTGTTTTTTATAATATTTTTAGTAGATGCCAGTGAACTGTTAATGTCGTGAACGATACGATATGCATTTGTCTCTTGATGAAAGTATTTTCCTAATTCCATAATAGAGGTTCTAATAGTGTCAAGAGTATCTATCTGTATCATTTTAGTATTAATATTTAAGCGATTGAGTTGACGTTGCAGTTTATGGTTGTTTTTTTGCATCAAAACAATACTTGGGTTGAGAGCCAGTATTTTTTCGATACTCGGCGAAAAATAACCACCCACTTTTGGAACAGAGATCGTCTCTTTTGGAAAGAGACAATATTCGGTGTTTCCCACAATCTCTTTGCCCATACCAAGGGCATAAACTATCTCATTTAGAGAGGGGCTAAGCGTTACAATACGCTCTTTTGCATGCATGCTTAGGGTTAAAAGAAGCGTTAAAAGAAGTTTCATAAAGGTACCTCTATTGGATATCTTGAATACCTTTAGAAATGTCTTCAAATGAATTTCCAGCTCCTTTAAATACCTGTTCAATTTGTCCATCTTTTATCAATAGGATATATGGCAATATCCCCATCCATCCATACACATCTCGTAGATAGATTAAAATACTTTTTGCTTCATCTTGGTCAACAATAGGGTAGTTCATATTATGTTGTTGAATAAGTCGTTGGGCTTCTCCTTCTGCCATAGGAGGGGCAGATTGAATTCCAATAACAGATATTTTGTCTTGGTAAGCAGATTGAAGTTTAGTAATGGTTGGCATCTCTTCAAAACAGTAGTGACAATTTTTTCCAAAAAGTTCTAGTAAAACTATTTTTCCTTTGTATTGTGGAAATTCAAAACCTCGACTATGTTCTCCTAATGTGATATTTCTTCCTTGAACCGTTCTCATTTGACGATATTTAGTTTGTGGTACATAGTGAGACACAGCTTCAGTACTTGCTACTATTGGTGTATTTATTGTCTCTGCTTGTACCGATGAATTTTGAACAATGGGTAATGTCTTATTCATACAACCAGAAGAGAATAGAGATGAGAAGAGAACTAAAGAGGATAGGATGAGGTTTTTATTCATAAAATAGCCTTTTGAAATAGTTTTATTAAATGAACAAAATATATTTTTTTAAAATTAAAAAATATTTTGTCTATTCTTTATTAATTATAGCTATTCTTAATAAACAGCTGATAAATAATTTATTTTAATTGATAATTTTATACTAAATTTTAAAAAATCTGTTACTAAAATAGGCGTTATTAAAATTTAAACGCTTTCAAATAGAAACTTTTCTGTAATATTGAGCTTAAACAATAAAAAGTAAACAGTAACTAAGGTATACTTTCAGAATTTATTTTAAGGATAGAACAGATGAAATGGACACCAAGCTCTTGGAGAGATTTTCCTATTAAGCAACAACCCACTTATGAAGATGAGAATGCACTCAAAGATGTAGAGGCTGAGCTTAGTTCATATCCACCACTGATTTTTGCAGGAGAAGCACGAACACTTAAAGAACAACTTTCAGCTGTTGGACGTGGAGAGGCATTCTTATTGCAAGGTGGAGACTGTGCAGAGAGTTTCTCTGATTTTAACACACCAAACATTAAAAACTTTTTTAAATTGATGTTACAAATGAATATGGTTATGATGTACTCTACAGGTAAACCCGTAGTTAAAGTTGGGCGTATTGCAGGACAGTTTGCAAAACCACGATCTTCTAATTTTGAAGAGATTAATGGAGTAAGCCTCCCTTCTTATCGTGGAGATATTATTAATGGTATTGATTTTACAGAAGAGGCTCGTATTCCAAACCCTCATAATATGATTCGAGCATACAATCAAGCATCTGCAACACAAAATCTTTTGAGAGCCTTCTCACGAGGTGGTTTGGCAGATTTAAATAAAGTGCATAAGTGGAACTTAGACTTTATTAAAGGCAATGCCTTAGGGAAACGATACGAAGAGTTAAGTGATAAAATTGACAAAGCTGTTAAATTTATGGCTGCTTGTGGACTCTCTAGTGACCAAGTTCCTCAACTTCATCAAACAACGATATTTACTTCTCATGAGGCATTGCTTCTGAATTATGAAGAGGCCTTGACTAAAAAAGATTCTGAAGGCGATCAAAAACATTACGACTGCTCAGCTCATATGTTATGGATTGGCGATCGAACGAGAGAGTTAACTGAAGCTCATATTGAGTACTTTAGAGGTATTGCAAACCCTATTGGTTGTAAAGTTGGTCCAACGATGGGTGAAGATGAGTTGATTGAATTGATTGATGCACTAAACCCAGAAAATGAAGAAGGTAGATTAAACCTTATTGTTCGTATGGGTGCTTCTAAAATCCAAGAGTTCTTCCCTAAATTACTAAAAAGAGTAAGAGATGAAGGACGAAATGTAGTTTGGTCTTGTGACCCAATGCATGGAAATGTAGAAAAAAGTTCAACAGGTTATAAAACAAGAGATTTTGAGAACATTCTTTCAGAAGTAGAACAGTTTTTTGCGATTCATAAAGAGATGGGAACGGTTGCAGGTGGAATACACCTAGAGATGACAGGAAATGATGTAACCGAGTGTACAGGTTCTGCATCGTGTGCCATTACAGCAGAAGACTTAAAAAGTCGTTACCACACTCAATGTGACCCAAGATTAAATGCCAACCAAGCTTTAGAGCTTTCATTTATGGTTGGAGATATGATTAATAGTTAAAAATATCTATTAATCCCGTAGGTAAAGAGCCATGTGTTTACCCTTGTTTATGATGATTGATACAAGAAAAAAATAGAGTAAACTCCTATGATTTTGGGGTTAAAACAGTGCTAAAATGTTGATACTCCACCTCATTTATGGGGTAGAGTATCCAGATAGCATAAGATAAAAAGGTATAGAGATGAAATTTACGGCAAATCCTAAAAAATATGATGATGTAAGAACATTGAGTGATAGTGATTTAATCTGCTATTGTTGCAATACAGATAAAAAAACAGTTGTTAACTCTATTAAAAATGGAAATAGAACACTAAAAGCGATAAAAGAGACAACAGGTGCTTGTATGGGTGATGAGTGTGCAACGTTGAACCCAAATAAGCGATGTTGCTCTAAAGAGATTCGTCAGCTTATTGAACTTTGGGAGCTTGACAACTCCACCCCCTAAAGGAGGTGGATTCTTCTGAACTCCAAACTGATGTTTAGATATTTAAGAAGCTTTCTCCATGTGTCCCACGGTATTTAAAATATTCAAAGAGGCATTCAAGTCTGCATTAAGTTTAAAATTACATTTAATACACTTGAATTTACTTTGACTTTTTCTATTCTCTTTAGATATATAACCACAACAAGAACATTTTTGAGAAGTGAATTTTGGGTCAACCTCAATAACCTCTCCACCTTTTCTCTCTGCTTTATATTTAAGCATCTCAAAAAAGAGTCCCCACGATTGTTGACTAATTACCCTATTTAATCCCCGTTTTCCACTTGATTTTTTAGGCTCTTTAACTGTTCCTGTTGCACTTTTAGTCATATTTTTTATCTTTAACTTCTCTATCACTATAGTTTGGTTCTCACTTGTGATTTTATTTGAGAGTTTATGTAAAAAATCTTTTCTTCTGTTGGCTATTTTTAGATATGCTTTTTGTAGTTTTTGTTTTGCTTCTATTATTTGAATTTTTCTTTTTTCTTGAAAGAGACTTTTGAGCTTTTTTCATCTTTTTGATGACTTTATCAAGTTTTAAAGGCTTAATCATTTTTCCATTGCTTTTTGATATTTAATATTATATCTAAAAACACTAAAACAAACAAAAAAAAATATTATTTTATTTGCAATTTACGCTTTCATCCACCACCTGAAGGAGGTGGTTTTTCGCTATTTTGTGATAAATAGTGATATATTTTATGCGAATCCCCTCTTAAACACCCAAATAGCCTCTTTAACCATCTTTTCGTAAGACTCTTTTCCTAATTTAAAAAAGCCTTTATGAAGTGCAATGCCATCTAACATAGAGACAAAAACTCTTGCCAATGCTTGGGAATTAATGCTTTTGTTTATGACTAATAGTTTAAAATTCTCTTGGTAAAAATAAGCAATCTCTTCAAAAAATGCCTCATACTCTTTTATAAACGAAGTAGTATGAAAACTAGGAGAAAAAGCTTCAAAAAATATGGGAATAAACTCTGTATCTTCATCGCTAATCATAAGAGCTTTTTCTACATGAGCAAGTAGGGCATCTACACTATTAAACGGTTTACTAGGAATCAAACGCTCTTTAAGTCGGCTAAAGTGAGCGTTGCTAATGTTTTGTGTTAGCTCCTCTTTTGAGCTAAAGTAGAGGTAGAGTGTTCCTTTAGCTATTCCTGCTTCTTTGGCTATCTTCTCCATAGTGGCTTTGTGGAAACCATATTTTAGAAAAGCATTAAGAGAAGCTTTTAAAATATTCTCTCTCATCTGCTCTTTGTCTACGATTTTTGGCATAAAAACTCCTTGGTCTAATTTTAATGACTTTTCGGTCATAAAAAGATTAAAACCCCTTGACTTTTAGAAAAAATAGCGTTAAACTTTTAAAATGACCACTTGGTCACTAAAACAAAAGGATAGATTATGATAAAAGAACTCGCACAAAGTACCGACAATGTTTTTGCTTTTGAAGTTACAGGTAAAGTAACCTTAGAAGAGGAGAAAGCGTGGATAGAAAAATTAGATAAAGCCTTGGAAAATCAAGATAAAGTCTCTGCCATGGTCATTTTAGGAGAGAACGCTTCATGGGGAACATGGGCAGGGATAGAGGACATAAAGTGGCTCTTTAAAAACTACAAAAAATTTAAAAAGATAGCCATCGTGACTGAGAGCAGTGTTTGGAAATGGCTTGTTGCTATAGACAGTCAGTTTGCCAAGTTAGTTGGGGTTGATGAAAAACATTTTGAGGCTCATGAAGCCAAAGAGGCTTGGGAGTGGGTTAACGTTTAGATGAAAATATCGCTTCTCTACTATTCGGGTGCAGGTAATACGAAGTTTATTGCAAAAACATTAGCAAAAAAACTTAAAGAGCAGTCGCATGAGGTCAAGTTCATTAAGATTACTGACAGTTTAGCTCAAAATTTTGACCAATCATCAGAGTTATTTATAATTGGCTTTCCTGTGTATGATTTGACCTCTCCTCTCTCCGTTAGAGCATTGGTCAATAACCTTGAGATTTCTAATAAACCCATCGCTTTTTTCTGTAGCAAAGCTTTTGCTTCAGCTGATGCCATTCTGGAATTGGCAGAGGTAAGTGAGAAAAAGGGGATGAAAAATATTGCCAAAACAGAATTTTATATGCCAGGAACAGACCTACTTGGGCTGTTTGCTAAAAAAGACTCTAAAACAGAGAAGGTAGTTAAGTTCTTTCATAGTAGAAATATTGGTTCTAAATTGGATAGATTTATTAAACAGATAGAAGAGCAAAAAGTAGAGAAGTTTTCAAAAAAGTGGTATGTATATTTATCTCCATTTATCCCTCAAAAGTGGAAAGATGCTTTCCATAACCAATACAACCGTTTTGTGCCAGAGTTTTTCTCTATAGATGACCGATGTATAGAGTGCATGAAGTGTGTCAAAGGCTGTCCAAGAGAGAACATACGCTTTGATGAGGGTATTAAGTTTGAAGTTAATTGTGATATGTGTCTGCATTGTCTACATCATTGTCCTACTGATTCTATTCAGATTGGAAAGTTTACGGAGGGGACGGTTCGGTATACGAAGGTGGAAATAGTTTAGTTTAATCTCTTTAAATAGAAAATTATTAAATATTAGCTATACTTTTACCAAACAACCGTTTGGATAAAATATGGCAATAGTAAAAACATCACGAGAAGAGATACTTCAAAATGCAGTAAAACTTTTCAAAATAAAAGGCTACTACAACACTTCTATGGCAGATATAGCCAAAGCCTGTGGGCTTCTCAAAGGGAGTCTCTACCACCATTTTAAAAGTAAAGATGAAGTAGGGCTTGAAGGCTTAAAATATATTCATAACTACTTTGTAGATGAAGTCTACTCGATTGCTTATCAAGAAAATATATCTATTCAAGAACGAATAGAGCTTTACATTAAAAAGATAGATAATTACTTTCTACATAGTGAAGGAGGGTGTATCTTCGGTAACTTTGCTTTAGAACTCTCTTCTGAAAGTGTAGAATTTAGAGAGGTCATTCGTGAAGACTTTTTGGCATGGACTGACTCTTTGGCTTTTATGTTAGAAACACGCTACCCCAAAGAAGAAGCTCTTGCTTTAGCTAAAGAGTATGTGGCTTTGACCCAAGGCTCTATTATGATGATGAATCTGTATAACGACTCTAGCGACTATTTAAAAATTGGTCAAAAAATTATAAATCTATTGAAAATTTAAAAAAAGAGAGAAGGGAGATTGGTTTTGATTAAAAAAGATAAAGAAAAAATTATAGTTTCATTCCAAAAACTTTTAGAAGAAATTTCATCAAAAAAGAAAAAAGAGTGGTGGGAAAAATATATGCGAAATGTTATTAAATTTCGTGGGGTTGGTATACCTGATATTAGAAAACTACAACTTAATTGGTATAAAGAATATCTACAACATTTATCGTATGAAGAACAAATTGAAATAGCAATAGAATTTTTTAGAGAAGAACTTGCAGAAGATAAATTGGCAGGTGTCTTGTTGTTTCAAAATTATCTTTTCGATTCCATGCCTACTGAATATATGTTAAAGCAGTATGAAACGATTTTTGATGAAAACTTGATATATGATTGGAATATTTGTGATTGGTTTTGTGTTAGAGTTTTAAATCCTACGATTAAAAGAGATGCTATCAATGCCGTAAATATTATCTCATCATGGAAAGATGAAGTTAACTTATGGAAAGCACGAGCCTCTGTTGTTTCGTTTATTGGACTTACAAAAGATAGCAGTTATTATTCTATTATTTTTGAAAATTGTTCAACTTTAATTAAGAGAGAAGAGAGGTTTGCTAAAACAGCTGTTGGTTGGATTCTTCATGATATTTATAAAGAAGATGAAGAGGTTGTATTTGAATTTATAAATAATAATATAAGTTATTTTGATAAAGAGAGTCTTAAAAACTCTTTGAAATATGCTGATATAGGGGTTCAAAAAGATTATTTAAAAAAACTAAAGGATTATTGTGAAAAATAAAAAATTATTAAATTCTATAATTATAGGTATTGTATTAGGAGTTTTAGAAGGAGTTTTAATAACATTTGGTGACCCAAATGCTAGTACTTTAGTATTAATCCAAAGTATACTATTTTGGTTTAGTGTGGGTGTAATTATTAATATTTCAGATACTGGACTATCAAACTATGCACACAGTATATTTATTGTTTTATTTTTAAATATACCGTGGTATATTAATTTGACTGTTATCCCAAATAAATTAGAACATTTACCTCCAATGGTAATAGTTAGTGTGTTATTTGGGTTGATTTCAGGTTTTTTATCTAAAAAATTAACAAAAATATCATACTTAAAGGATTAAAATGCAAGAAGAAAAAAAATTACCCCTACCACCATTTAACGAAGAGACAGCCAAACAAAAAGTACGCATGGCAGAAAATGGATGGAACAACAAAGACCCACAAAAGATTGCTATGGCATACTCTGCTGATAGTCAATGGAGAAATAGAGGCCTTTTTATAAATGGTCGAGAAGAGATAGCCGAGTTTTTAGAAGCCAAATATGCCAAAGAGTTAGAGTACAAGTTATGCAAAGAGCTTTGGGCTTATACTGACAATAAAATTGCTGTGAGTTTTGCTTATGAGTGGCATGATGCAGAGGGGCAATGGTGGCGAAGTTATGGCAATGAAAACTGGGAGTTTGATGAGAATGGGTTGATGAAAGTTCGTTTTGCGAGTATTAATGACTTGGCTATTGAAGAGGGTGACCGAAAGCTCACTTGGGAAGGGGCTGTTCGTCCTGATAATTTTGCTAGGTTGAGTGAGCTGGGGTTGTAGGTGAGATGAATATTGAAAAACTGAAAATCATAGAAGAGCATTTTTTTGAAGTTTATCCTAAAGGCTTTGAAGATGATGGTTTGGCTAAAATTGTCAAACGTCATAATGTTGCTAGAGTTACAGAGTTTGCACAAGAAGCCTTTGCGAAAGAGAAGTTTCTCAACCCTCAACAGATAGTCGATGATATGGTAAAGGTAGTCTCTCGCTCTTCTCTTATTTCTCTTTTTGATAAGCCTAAATTTAGAGATGCCATAAAAGTTATGAGTAGCGAGCGTAAAGAGTTATTAACGATAGGGTTAGAAGAGATGTTACACGGAAGCTATAAAAATGGCTTCAATATTATGTTAGATGTACTGATAGAAGATAAACTAGGTAGATGGTCTCTAATCTCTGTTATTCCCTACTACTATGCACCTAAAAAGCATTTTTTTATTAAACCTACAACTACAAAAAATATACTAGAATATTTTGAGATAGAAGAGTTGGTCTATAAGCCAAGACCGAGTTATGAATTTTATGCGAAGTATAAAAAGGTATTGGGGCAGTTTAAAAAAGAGGTGAATAGAAAGTTATCTGATGACAATGCTAAATTTACTGGCTTTTTGATGATGGGTATGGAGCCTATGGGTTATGAGTAGTATATTTGGAGAAAGAGAGATTATAAAAAATCTTGATAATCTCTTTTATCTCTCTATTTTATAAATACTATTTTCAATAGAGACAGCAATCTCTTCGGCAATCTTTTGGTCATTAACAGCACGGGCAAGAGTAACACCACCAACCAACATGGCAAAATTAGCCCAAACTTTATCTAGGTTTTCTTTGGGAACATCTTTGCTTGCAAGTTCAATTATTTTTTTTAACTCCTCTTCATAGGCTTTTTTTGTTACTTTATCAAAACGTGCTACTTCAGGGGTAATACTTTGTAAAGTACAACTTTCCTGTAGGTCGCAGGTTCGTTTATGCCCCATGTAAACCTTTGCAAATTCACTCCACCATGCTTTACCATGTGCTTTTTGTAGATGGAGTACAGCCTCTTGTACTTCAATAAGACCTGCAACAACAGATGCTTTAAATGCTTCGGCTTTGGATTTAAAGTGAACATAAAATGCTCCCGAGGTAACACCTGCTTTTTTTGCCAGTCCATCAATACCTATTCCTCCATAGCCTCCCTCTTTAAAACTTTGACTCGCCGCTTCTAAAATACGTCTTTTAGTCTCTTCTTTTTGCTCTTTTCTTTGTGACATGATTTACTCCATATATATTAATCTACTGGAATTAATTTCAAAAGCCTATTTTATGGGTTTTGGAAATAAATTAAGTAAATTATAGCATTTTTTTGTAAAAATACTTGACAAGATAACGATAGTTATGTATAATTCACATAACGTTCGTTATTTAAAAAAGGATAAAGATGCCACTAATTCAAGTAGGAGCACCAAAAGGTGCAATGAGTGAAGAGAAACAGAATAAGTTTATGAAAAAGCTTTCTGATGCCGTCATGAAATCAGAAGGTGCAACCATTGGAGATAAGGATGCAGAGTCTTTGGTTTGGGCTTATTACAATGAAATCCCTAAAAACTCATGTTATGTAGGAGGGCATATTGTAGACAAACAACCGATATACATAACAATTACTTCCCCTGTTAATGCGATTTTAACAGAAGCCAAAAAAGTACTGACTAAAGAGGTACAAGAGATGGTTAATGAAGCCATTGGAGAGTATGACGGAAGATTAAACTACTGGTTACTTTTCTTAGACACAGAAGCAGATGATACTTGGGGTGCAGGTGGAGATTTATTTACACTCAACCAGATTCAACAAGTTATGAACATAAAATAAAAAATTAAATTTAAAAGGATAGAAAATGCCATTAACACTAACACTTACAAAGGGTGCGATTCCCGAAGGAACAGAAAAACAAGCAGTAAAAGAGTTAACCGATTCAATGTTGAAACATCATGGACTTACAGGAAATTCTGTAATGACTCCAAATGTTACAGCTATGGTCAATATTCAGTGTGAAGATTCAACTTTTTCAGGTGGAGAACTCTTTAAAGGGGTTTGGGTTGAGTGGAAAGTTCCCTCATTTGCTTTTGCTTCACGAGAGATTCAAACAGGCTTTTGTGATGATGCTGTAGAGATTATTCAGAGACTCTCTGGTGGAGAACAGCCAAAAGAGAACATCTATTTTAATGTACTACATACAGTAGATGGTTCATGGGCAATGAATGGTCAAGCGATGACCAATGAAGAGTTAGGTGCTGAAATAGCTAAGGGTTAATATCCAAATATAAGAAATTAAATTACAAATTAAGGATGAAAAATGTTAAGAAGAAATATTAAAAAAATGATGATGGTTGGTGCTTTACTCGCAACTACAACAAGTGCTTTTGCAGGTCAATGTATGGAGATTGGTGGAACAGCAATGGGTAACAGTGTAAGTGAGACAAGAATTGTGGCTACTTTAACAGGGAGTTTTTCTGGTGCGAGTGCTGAGATTTTAAAACAGACAGAGACTAAAACAGGATTAAAACTTGATTTAGAACACTTCTTTGTAAACCCTAAAGGTGGAATGATTCAAACTAGAGATGAAGCAACACTTACAAATGTTGTTGGTAAAGAAGGTGTCTATATGCTTGAAATTCACTATAACATTGTAAAAGGAACAGGTGCTTTAGAAGGGTACAAAGGTGACTTTAAAAGTTATGGTCTAATAGATTTAAACCAAGGAAAAGTAGCTCTTCGTTATGAAGGTGAGCTTTGTAAATAGTATTAAAAAAGCTGTTATAAAGAGATAGTTATGCATTTTTAACATAACCATCGTGATTTAAATTAAGAAAATAAAGGATAAAAAATGAGTTTACTTATACTCCCAACCGTAGAGAATGCAAAAGATGAGGTTAAAGATATTTATACACAGGCATTAAACAATTTTGGAATGGTTCCAAATGGTTTAAGACTTTGGGGCGTGAGTCCACAGAAGTTGAAAATGCAGTGGGGCAACATGATGAACGATATGTCAAAAGACCCAGAGAACCTAAAGCTCAAAGTGATTATGAGATATATCTTAGCTAATAAAGATTCTTGTGAATACTGTATAGGATTCAACAAGGGAATGCTTATGAATATGTTTAAAATAGAAGAGAGTGTTATTGATGGTTTAGAAAATGACCCCTCTACAGCCCCTTTAGATGAAAAACATTTGGCTCTGTTGCTTTTCTCTTTGAGAGCTTATAAAGATGCACATAGTATTCAAAAAGAAGATATTGATATGTTGAAAAAACTTGGAACAACAGAAGAAGAGATATTTGACGCTGTTTATGCAGCGAGTTATACTCATGTAGTCAATACGTTATTTGAAACATTTAATATTGAAGCAGATTAATTTCTGTAAACCTTATCTTAAAAGATAAGGTTTGAAAAGGAAAACAGTATGTTAACCCCAACACTTATGGTAGTAATTGGCTCTCTTCTTACACTCTATGGCTTCTATGTCATTATCTTTCATCAAAAAATTTGGAACAGCTGTATGGAGAGGGTTAAAAATCAAACTGTACCTTCATTTATAGACAAAGCCCGAAACTGTAGTAAATTATCACGTCAATTAAACCGTTTTATTCTTGGACCTTTTATGATTATTATTGGTTTGGCTTTGGTCTATTTAGTAGTAACCGAAAAAATATATATCTAAAAAAGGAAAAGAGATGTTAAATTTCAATTTTTATAATCCAACAGAGATTATCTTTGGTAAAAACCGTCTGGATGAGCTTGATAAGCATATTCCACAAAATGCAAAAGTACTTATCACCTATGGTGGTGGTTCAGTCAAAAAGTATGGAACACTTGAAAAAGTAGAAAAAGCTTTAAATAGTCGAGAAGTTTTTAAATTTGGAGGCATAGAAGTAAATCCTAGGTTTTCTACACTTCTGCAAGCTGTACAAATGATTAAAAATAACAATATAGACTTCTTACTTGCCGTTGGTGGTGGTTCTGTTTTGGATGGAACAAAGTTTATAGCCCTTGCTTCAAAGTACAAAGGTAAAAATATTGAAGATTTGTTGCATCATGGATTCAGTGCTGTACCAACAGACGAGGCTTTGCCAATGGGAACAGTTTTAACCTTACCTGCTACAGGTTCAGAGATGAATTGTGGAGCTGTAATTTCTCATAAAGAGGGAAAATATCAGGTTATTAGTCCATTGACTTACCCTAAGTTTTCGTTTTTAGACCCAACATTGACTTATACCCTCCCAAAGAAACAAGTGACAAATGGTGTGGCTGATGCTTTTGTACATACCATCGAGCAGTATTTGACTTATCCTGTAAATGCACAGTTTCAAGACCGAACAGCAGAAGGTATTTTAAAAACACTCATAGAGATAAGTGATGATGCTCTAAATAAGCCTGAAGATTACAATACCCGAGCCAATTTGGTTTGGAGTTCTACCATGGCACTCAATGGTCTCATTGGTTCAGGAGTACCACAAGATTGGGCAACACATATGATAGGTCATGAGTTAACAGCTGCTTTTGGAATTGACCATGCACGGACGCTTGCCATTGTCTTACCTTCACTTTTACGAGAACGTAAAGAACAAAAACGAGAGAAGCTTTTACAGTATGCTAATAGAGTTTGGAGTATTACTAAAGGAAGTAATGAAGAGAAGATAGAAGAGGCGATTGTTAAAACAGAAGCATTCTTTTTAAATCTTGATATTCCTGTGAAGTTTTCTGCTTACGGTATTAAAAAAGAAGAGATTGAACAAGTAATAAATGGACTAAAAGCTAAAAATATGAATACGCTTGGTGAAACTGCTAATTTGAGTTTTGAGGTTAGTCGTCGAATTTTGTTGAGTGCTTTTTAGCGTTAAAAGATGATGCAATATGACATCAGCTTCTAGCCTTTAGACCAATCTATATAAAATCCTAAATCGACTATTTGAAATTTTAGATGCTTTGTTGTGTGCTTTCATTATTTATCCTTTTACGATTTTTGTAATGATAATGCAAATTTTCATGACATTTTATCTTCTTATTTGGGAAAGTATAGTGTAATTACTCTAAAAAATCAAGATTTGATAAAATAATTTGCTAGAATTGTTATCTAAAATTATGATACAATTTTGGAACTTTTAAAGTTTGAATTTACCCATGGATATAATATGACACATAAAAAATATTTACGCTTTCTAATGTATTTGGATTGGGAAAATAAAGCCTAAGATATGACCTTTATAGTACCCAATTACTTTTTAGAAGAGCAACCTCATAATGTGATTAGTTCAGACTCCATTTTTACGGTTACTTATTCTAGTAAACGTAGCAATGAGAAGATTGCTATTCGTAACATTACGCATGTTATGATACTCCTTGTTGAGGGTGCTAAACGTTTAAAGTTCAAAGAAGAGGAGCTGAAACTTCAAGAGGGAAGCATCTTCTTTTTGGCACAAGGAAACTACTTTATGAGTGAGGTGGTGAGTGAAGGTGGGAAGTATGAAGCGATTATGGTCTATTTTGATGACAAGTTTATCTTGGACTTTGTAAAAAAGTATGAAGTAGATTTAGCTACCTCTCATGAAAAGCGTGTGGTGACTTTTTCTTCAAGTGTTGTACTAAAACTTTTGGTTGACTCTTATCCTCTATATCTTAATCAAGTTTTAGAACGTAAAAATGAGATTATTAAGCTCAAAACCGAAGAGATATTTCTGCATCTTCTCTCTGAAAAAGGGGAGCAGTTTAGACCTTTTTTAAAAGGTATTGTTAACTCTTCAAAAGATAGATTAAAGTACATTTTAGAAGCCAATATTGACATGATTGAGAGTGTCGATGACATGTGTAAACTTACTCGTGTGAGCAGAGAGGAGTTACGAAAAGAGATGAAAAAATCTTTTGGTATGCAACCTAAAGCATGGTTAGACTCAAAACGTTTAGAACAAGCCTCTCAACTTTTAACAAATTCAGATGAGACTGTTGCCTCTATTGCAACAACTTGTGGTTACAGTACGCTCTCTTGGTTTGGGGTACAGTTTAAAAAAGCTTATGGGGTTACGCCAAAAGTCTATCGTGAACAAAACCGATAATATTTAAAACTTTTCCAATACTTTTTTATTTTCTAAACCTTTATACTTGTAGAAATATAAAGGATTTAAAATGAAAGATTGGTTCTACACACTACAAATATTGTACCTCTCTCTCTTTAAACATTCTAAACTCTTTGAAAAGATTAATGAACTCCCTTGGTATCAAGGGCTTTTACATCAGTGGATAGAAGATGAAAAAATAGAACCACAAAGTAAAGTTTTAGAGATGGCTTCGGCTACAGGAGCATTGAGTGCTTATCTTTCTACATGTTATGAGCTAAGGGCTATAGACAATAATCCTAAAATGATAGCAAGAGCCAAAGAAAAATATCCTCATATTACATTTGATGTGGCTGATGCTCTAAATCTTCCTTTTAAAGAGAACAGTTTTGATGTGGTTTTAGCCTCTTCGCTTATGAATGTGTTGGATGATAAACAAGCATTACTTAATGAGATGTTACGGGTTTGTAAAGAGGAGGGAAAAATAATGTTGCTTTTTCCTTTAGAGGGGTTTGCAGATAGTGATTTTGTAAAACTTGGTTTGGATTTGGAGCTAAAAGGCTTTTCTAAAATGGCTTTGAAAATAGGCTGTCGAAATATGCTAAAAATAGCATATTAAAATTGGCTAGTTTTTGGATTATTTTAAAACTCTACAAAGTACCTATAAATAGTACTTTTAAAGATATTTTTATATCCAAAAACTAGAATCCAAAAAACGGTAAAAAAACCGTTTTTTCGACACCCTACTTTGAAAATGTGGCATAAGTTGGCTAATAAGATGAGTTTGGAGACCATAGAAGAGTTGTTAAAAGAGCGTGACTTTGAGGTAATTTCTACTAAAATGTATTTAGGTAGTATGGTGGCTACCGTGGTTATTGAGCGTAAAACCGATATAGTTTAAACTTTTTCTTATACCTTTTTATCTAAGAATCTCCTATACTTTGAGCATAGGAGCAAAAAATGAAACAACAAAATTGGAATGCCGAAGATTATGCCAAGCACTCAAAAGGTCAAGAAGTTTGGGCAAGAGAGTTAATAGCCAAGTTAGGTTTACAAGGAAATGAGAATATTTTAGATTTAGGCTGTGGCGATGGCAAAGTCACAGCTCTTTTGGCAGAGGCAACAAGTGGAAAGGTAGTGGGTGTAGACAAGAGTGAAACTATGGTTGAGTTGGCTCAAAAATCTTATGCTAACATAGCTTTCCAACTGATGGATGCCACGACTTTAAATTTTGAAAATGAGTTTAATGTGGTTTTCTCTAATGCTGTTTTGCATTGGATTTATGACCATAAAGCTATGGTTCAGGGGATTTATAGGGCTTTGAAAAAAGAGGGAAAGATTTTGTTGCAGTTCGGTGGTTATGGAAATGCCAACGAGATATTGTCTGTGATGGATGCTTTTATAGCCAAAGAGTATGCACCTTGTTTTGAAGATTTTGAGTTCCCTTATAGCTTTCCTCATTCTGATATTTATGAAACTTTATTAGAAGAGCAGGGGTTTAGAGAGGTTGATGCCAAGCTTATTCCAAAAGATATGGTACATGATGATATAGAGGCTTTTAAAGGGTGGATTCGTACTACTTGGTTTCCTTATACGGATGTTTTAGATGAGCGTATGAGAGAAGCGTTTATAGCTGGATTTGTTGAGGCTTATTTGGGGCTGAGACCTTTGGATGATGAGGGTAGGGTTCATGTGGATATGGTTCGGTTGGAGGTTAGGGCAGTTAAATAGTAATGAAATTTTTACCCTAAATAGATAGCAAGTCTACGTTGAAATGCTATAATCCTTAAAAGTTTCAAGAAAAAGGAATAAAAAATGGCAGTAAAATTTGAAAACATAAACAAAGCACATAAAGAGTTCATAGAGAAACAGAAGATGTTCGTCATAGGTTCAGCAGGAGTAGATGGGTTTATAAACGTGTCGCCTAAGGGGATGGACTCTTTTAAAATTATAGATGAAAATACCGTAGTTTGGATGAACCACACAGGTTCAGGAAATGAAACCTCGGCTCATGTTCAGGAGAACGGACGCATGACCATAATGTTTAACTCTTTTGATAAAGCACCCATGATTTTAAAGCTCTATGGAAAAGCAACCGTCATACATGATGCCGATGAACGTTGGCAAGAGCTGAGTTCTTATTTTGTGGAGTACATAGGAGCTAGACAATTTTTTGAGTTAAAAGTAGAGTTGGTGTTGACCTCTTGTGGGTTTGGTGTTCCTCAATACAAGTACATTGGAGAGCGAAACAAGTTACAGAAATGGGCAGAGAAAAAGGGTCGAGATGGCATGAAAGTTTATTGGGCTGAAAAAAATGTTGAGACGTTGGATGGGGTTAAGACGAATGTAATGGAGTTAAGTAAGTAGAAAAAATGACCTAATCCTCTTTTTTGTTCGATAAAATCGAATCTACAGATATTTATATAATTTTTTAGGATTAATTATGCAATTAAAAAATATTGTCCCTTGGGGCAGAACACTTCAAGAGTACAAAGATATGTTTCTTTTGAGTGAAGAGAATTTAAAACAGGAAATTTTAGGCTGTGGTGATGGACCAGCTTCTTTTAATGTAGAGGCTAGAAATTTGGGTGCAAAAGTTACTTCTATTGATCCTATTTATAGCTTTAGTAAAAATCAATTACAAGAACGTATTGATGAAGTAGCTAGGGAGGTTATAGAGCAAGTTAGAACAAACAAAGAAGACTTTGTATGGAAAAATATCCAAGATGTAGAGGCACTTTATCAGCTTCGTATGGGTGCAATGAAAATATTTTTAGAAGATTATGAAGAGGGAAAAGTTCTAGGTTCTTATCAAAATCAAATGTTACCAAATCTTGACTTTGAAGAGAACCGTTTTGACTTGGCATTGAGTTCACATTTTTTATTTTTGTACTCTGAACATTTGGATTTTGAATTTCATTTAAAGGCTATTTTAGAAATGCTAAGAGTGGCAAAAGAAGTACGAATATTTCCTCTAATGACTTTGAAAAATAAAAAGTCACCTTATGTCGAAAAGATTATGGAAGAGCTTAAAGGGTTGGGATATACTGCTCAAATAGTTAAAACCAATTATGAGTTCCAACAGGGAGCTGATGAGATGTTAAAGGTCGTAAAAAATGGCACAAATTAAAATATATGGAATCAAAGAGCATTTAAACCCTATAAAGCAACAGCTTTCAGAGCTTATTCATGCTTGTGTGGTAGAGGTTTTGGCATTTCCAAAAGAGAAACGCTTTCATCGGTTTTTTCCTATGGAGCATGAAGATATGCTTTATGGAGTAGGACGAAGTGATGCCTATACCATTATAGAGATTATGATGATAGAGGGTCGAACGGTTGAGACTAAAAAACGACTTATCAAAATATTGTTTACACAGATAGACGCTGAATTACAAATAGACTCAAAAGATATAGAAGTCTGTATTCAAGAAGCCCCTGCATCCAATTGGGGATTTCGAGGAATGACAGGCGATGAGATAATGTTAGATTATAAAGTTGAGATTTAAGATGCAAAAATATTTAGAAGCCACAGAGATAGTGGACTATGACAATGAGCAGTTGGCATTTGAGCTTGGAGAGCATGAATTTGATTTAGAGGGTGTCTTGACAGAGCCTTTATGAAAGCATTACTCCTTTTAGATAATAAAATAAACCTATCAAAAAAACAACTTAAAAAGTTATCTAAGTATGAAGTAAGACACTATAATATGCAAGAAAAGGAGCTTGAACTGTGGCAAAAAGCAAAGGTTATTTTGCTTCATTCAAAATTAAGCGATGAACGAATAGAACAATTAGATGAGTGTAATTATATAGGCATACGAGCTCACAATTTAGATTATGTGAATCAAGCTTTAGTAGCTCAAAAAAACATAATGCTAAAAGGCATTTCCCCCGTTGGTCAACAAGCTGTGGCAGAGCATACTTTTGCTCTCATTTTTGCTGTTGCCAAGCAGTTAAAAAAGTCTCAAAACAATTTAGAGAACAATTTGTGGAGAGAGGGGCTAGGTTTTAATTTTCAATTGTATGGTAAAACTTTAGGGATAGTAGGAAATGGAGCAATAGGTCAAGCTATAGCCAAGATGGCAAAGGCATTTGGGTTAAAGGTTTTAATCGCTCAAAGAGAAACAGTAGATGAGGTGCTTAAACTCTCTGATATTGTCTCTTTACATATTCCTTCTAATGCTCAAAATAAAAATTTTATAGACCAAGAAAAGTTGGCATTACTTAAACCCTCTGCCATACTGATTAATACTTCACGAGGAGATATTTTAGATTATAATGCTCTTGATATTCTTCTTCAATCCAAAAGGTTAGCAGGTGTAGGATTAGATGTTTTTCCTACAGAACCATCTTTGAACTTGGAGCTTTTAAACCATAAAAATGTAGTGGTTACTCCTCATGTGGCTTTTAATACATCAGAGACGGTGGAGGAGATGAACGAGGCTTTGGTTGAGTGTTTACTGGAAGTTATCAGAATTAATTAAAAGGAAGAAACAATGCAAATAGAATTTACAACACAAGAAAAAGAACTATTGGTCCAAAAACTAAAACACTACTTCACAAATGAACTAGACCAAGACATAGGACAGTTTGACGCTGAGTTTCTGTTGGAATTTTTTGGAAAAGAGATGGGTGTTTATTACTATAATCGTGGGTTGACTGATGCACAAGATATTTTTAAAAGTAGGGTAGAGAGTATTACAGATGCTATTTATGAGTTGGAAATTCCTACTGAGTTTTCGGGATTTTGAAAAAGTGTGTGAACTTAAAGAGATAATCTCAAAAAGTATAGAGGATTTATAGTGAAACAAACAATTAAAAAAATAACCATAAACACTACAGAGCAATATATTATTGTGAGTGGAATACCTGAGGAAAATAAACCCGTACTTCTTTTTCTTCATGGAGGACCTGGAGTACCAGAGCTATTTACCATGAAAAAAGAGATGCAATACCTTGAGGAGAAATTTGTAGTAATCTATTGGGAACAGAGAGGTGCAGGAAAATCTTATAGAGTTAAAGATTTAACATTGGAGCAGATACTGTTAGATACAGAGGCTTTAACACAATGGCTTTTAAAGGAGTACAATCAAGATAAACTCTATCTTATGGGGCATTCGTGGGGAACGCTTTTGGGAATGTTGGCTATAGAAAAATCTCCTCAACTCTATTATGCTTATATGGGAATTGGTCAAGTAACCAATCAATACGAAGCTGAACAGAACTCTTTGGAATGGATAAAAAAAGAGGCAATAAAAAGGGAAGATAAAAAAGCTATCCATAAATTTTCAACTTTAAATATGCCTTCTAAAAATGCATCAATCAAAGAGTGGAGTGATTTTTTAAATCTACATAGAAGCTATCTTTGGAAATATGGGGGCTCTTTTTATAATCCTAAAGGCGTATTACCAAGATTGATAAAAAACTTTCTTTTTGCAAGAGAATATAGCATCATAGAAAAAATCATGTTTCTTCCCTCTGCAATATATTCACTCAAACAGTTATGGGCTGATGTGGTTGGCATTAATCTTTTTGAAGAGATTAAAAAGGTAAAAGTGCCTGTATATATTTTTCAAGGACTACATGATTATCAAGTCTCTTATGCCCTCGCAAAAGAGTTTATAGATAGATTAGATGCTCCTACAAAGAGATTTTTTGTTTTTAAGAACTCTGCACATAGTCCACATATTGAAGAGAATGATAAATTTAATGAATGTATAGATAGAGTTTTAGATGATAGGCGTAATAAGTGAAATTAACTATCTATACATCTAGAGTATTGCTACTACTTTAGAGCAGTTGAGATATTAACCCCTCAGCTTCTCTTTTCAAACTCTCCTCATCAAAAAAAGTAGAGATAATTTTATGATAAATGCCTCTCTAAGCTACTCAATATATCTCTAAACTGCTCTTCATTTTGATTAAGATGGTAACTCATTAAAGCCCCTTCATACGTTGCAATAATCAGTTGGGCTTTGGTTTTAGCATCGGTATGGGTTTCTTTCTCTAAAATCTTAGTAATAAGTACTTCAAAAACCTCGTAAGCATGAGAAAGAAGCTGTTTAAACTCATTGTCAATATAGAGCATCTCTTGAGAAAACTTATTTAGTGGACAGCCATAAGGGAGGGTTTTAGTAGCAGAACGTAGAGTATCAAAAAGCTTTAAAAAGCTCTCTTCCTCCTCTAATATTTTACTATATTTATCTACAAGCTTTCTCTCTATTCTCTCTGTTACTACAGCCAAGCCAAGCTCTTTTTTTGATGTAAAAAAGTGATACATTGAGCCTTTGTTAATGCCAACATCGGTTAAAATAGTTGCTATGTTTGCTCCTTGAAAGCCCTGCTTGTAAAAGGTTTGAAAGGCTGAATCTAGTAGGAGTTCTCGGGTGTCTTTTTTCATAAGTCTATTATATCAAAATTTGACTATATGGTCTATAAGAGTTCGATATAGCCACGATGCAAAACTACCTCTCCCTTATCTTCAAGCTTTTTCAAAACCCGAGAGACCACAGAGCGAGAGGTGTTCATACTTTCTGCTAGTTTTTGGTGGGTAATGCTAACGGTTCTTTTTTTATTGTCCTGTAAAAAGTCCATAATGCGTTCATCAAGATTTTTAAACTTGATACGTTGTATCATCATTGTAAGTTCAACCATCTTTTTTGAGTAGAGATTCATAATGTACTGTTGATAGATGGGGGTCTCTTTCATAAAGCTCTTAATATCTTTTTCGTTGAGCAGGTAGGCTTTTATCTCGGTCTCTGTGACGGCTGTTCCAATGGTTTTTGAGTGACCTAGTACAGAGGCTGTATTGGCAAGACACTGCTCTCCTGCTTTGAGTCTGTAGAGGGTTACCTCTTGGTTTAGTTGAATTATAGCTGTAAAATTTTTTGGGGTTTATTACATTGGTCACAGAAAGATTAGTAATTAAGATTATTAAAGTAAAATAGATGAAATATAATTTATACTTAAAAGGTATAATAAACTATATTAGTTAATTTATATATATAAAAAAGGTAAATTATGATTGAATTCATGACTCCATTTGATATTATGGAGAAGTTTGTTAATGTTATAGAAAAAGAGAGAGTTAGAAAAGATATGACACAGGTAGATTTATATGAATCAGCTGGTATGTCTTCAAAGTCTTATGCAAACTTTATGCGTATGAAAACAACTAAATTTGAAAATATTATTAATATTATGATTGCGTTAGATATGACTTCAAAACTTGAAATGCTACTTAAGCAAGAGAAATTTATTTCACTTGATGAGATTAGAAATGAAAAAATGCAGAAAGAGAGAAAGCGAGTAAGAAAAAAAGTAAAAAAGGTTGAGTGATGGAAGAGATTAATGCATATATCTATGATAAAAAAATAGGAACGATGGTTGAACATAATGGAGTTATCTATTTTGAATATGATAAGGAGTTTAAAATGGAGGGTTTAGAAATATCTCCTATAAAACTTCATACAACAAAAACAAAAAATGCATATACAAATAGTGAACAAACAACCCTTTATCGTGGTATGGCAGGTGTGTTTTTTGATTCTCTTCCTGATAAACATGGTATGCCTTTTATTGATAGATATTTTGAAAAACAAGGACTTAGACCATTTGAAGTAACTCTATTACATAAACTCGCATTTATTGGAGATAGAGGTATGGGAGCTATAGAATACTTTCCAAAAGAGGAAGATATTCTACCAATTCAAGATGTCGTAATTAATGCGAAAGATGCCTATGAAGAGATGAAACAGGGATTAAAAGAGGAAGATGCTTCAATCGAAACCTTAATGAACATTCGTGAAAGTGTCTCTCCTTTGGGTGGAGGAAGACCTAAAATGCTTGTTCAATACAATTATACTACTGGGGAGATTAGATTAAATAAAAACAGATTATATATTGGTCATCAACGAGCCATTATCAAGTTTGATGAGATATATGATTATGTAGGAAGTATAGGTTTTACACATCTTGAATACATATGTATGAGTATGGCAAAAGAGCTAGGGATAGAGACAGCAGAGTTCCAATTAATTAAAGAAGGTAAGGCAAATCATTTACTTGTAAAAAGATTTGATAGAGATGAAAGTGATAAAAAAATACATATGTGTACAGCATCTGGATTAATGCATACCGATATTTCAATTTTAAAATCAACATCTTATGAGAACCTGTTTGCATTGACTAGAATGGTCTGTAAGTCTCAAAAAGAGATAGAGGAGTTGTTTAAAAGAATGATTCTAAATACTTTGATTTTTAACTTTGATGACCATGCCAAAAACTTTGCTTATTTAATGAATAGAGATGGAAAGTGGAGATTGTCTCCTGCCTATGATATTACATATTCTAAAGGTTTAATGAAATCACACACAACAACAATAGTAGGAAAAGATTTGGATATTACAAGAACTGATGTGCTTAAGATTGCAAAAGCACAATCAATTAAACCTGCTGTTGCTACAAAAATTATTGATAACTCTATAGAGATAGCAAAAACTTTTGAACAAAAAGCTAAAGAGCTTGAACTTGATGAGGATACTCTTGATGAGTGTAAAAAAGATATTGATAGACAAATAGAGTTGTTTAGGGTATAAAATTAAAGAGAAAAATTCATTCTATTTTTTATTTAAAATTTTAATTGCTTAGTTTAACTTTTCTTTGCTACATCTGTTAGCAATAGAGCTACTTGACTTTATAGTCAACTATTGGCTAAACTTTCAACTTGACTATAAGGTCAAGAAAGGATTTTACTAATGAACCCCATACAAACACCCATAACAGGCAATGAGAAAAAATTTGATAATACCATGCACGAGGCTTTAGTAGAGTTTTATAAAGCTTTTAATGGAAGAGACTTTGAACTTATGCAAAAAAATTGGCTAAATAATGAAGAGATAGCTATGGACAATCCATTAGGAGGAATCAAAAGAGGTTGGGATGAGATTAAAAGCATCTACTCACGTATTTTTACAGGACAAGCCAAGGTCTATGTGGAGTTCTATGATTATACCATTGTACCTATGGAGGGTGGTTTTGTTGCTATTGGTCGTGAGCGTGGTTGGGTAGAGACAAAAGGTCAAAAACTTGATTTAGCCATTCGAACAAGTAGGGTTTATACGTTGGTTGATGGTAGCTACAAGCAGGTGCATCATCATGGGTCGATTGAAGAACCTGCTTTGTTAAAAGAGTATCAAGAGTTGGTAAAGTAGTAATTTTCTATTTCTATTTTTAGCCTTTCCTTTATTCCATAGTACTCTCCCCAAAGCCCAAGAGTGTGTAGCCACAGTACAATGCTAAGAACTTTTAAGATAAATTCTTAGCAAACGACTATAGACTAGTTCCCTCTAAAATTCTTTTCTAAATAAATCAATCATCTCTTGTTTGGTAACTTTTCCATCTCGATTTCCATCTGCTCTGTTGAAGTCCCATTTTTGATACTCTTCGATGCTCATTCCTTTCTCTTTTGCCTCTTTTGCTACATTGGTATCAGAAGCATTTTTTAGATATTCACTGTAGTTAATATAGCCATCATTATTGCTATCCATATCTTGATGCATCCCTTTTATCATTGAGTCTGAAACGAGCATTGAACAGCCACTAAAAGTTCCTATGAGTAGGATAGCTAAAACTATTTTATTGTTATTATTCATGATTTATCCTTCGTTTAAAATTTATAAGAGAGTCCAATCATAACCTTGTTTTGGTCAATGGTTGATGTTTTGTCTATCGTTTTGTCATCAAAATTATCAAAACCTGTCGAGGTCGCTAAATAACCTAATTGGAAATCTAAATTTTCATTATATTGATAGTGTATTCCAAGACCCAAACTCCCTTCTCCTGCTTCTGCCCCATCTATGGTTTTGATTTTGCTAGAGGTTGCTTTTCCTCCACCAAAACCTAGTAGTAGATAGGGGGTAATGGTTTCAGAAGAGAGAGATGAAAAAGCCCATTCATAATTGATTCCAACTGTTTCGGTTGTAATGTCTCCTGCTTTGGTATCTAGGTTGTTATTTCTATAGTAAAGCTCCACACGATTGCCATCAAAGTGTTGGTATCCTACTTTGATCGCACCGTGACCACTGTCAATATCTTTATAGGTTTGTGTACTTTTATCTTTGTTTGTGATTTTTAAAGATTGGTCTCCAAAACTAGCCAAAGTAACATCTGTACCAATGTAAAAACCATCACTATTGGCATAAGATATACTAGTAACTAGAGTTAGAAAAGTAAGATAATGTAAAAGTTTATATGTTTTCATTTTAAATCCTTTGTGTTTAATAATGTTATTCTAATCAAAAAATATGTGAGAAAAATGTGAAAGGGGAAATTTTATAAATTTTGACTAAAATAGTTTATGCAAAATAATTTTTCAAACTTAACCTTACTGTATGTCGAAGATGATGAGATTATTCGTAAAAATGCTGTGGAGTATCTAAGTAGCTACTTCCAAGAGGTATTCCAAGCCAAAGATGGCAGGGTAGCACTAGAGATATATAGTGATAGAAAACCAGATATTATTATCACAGATATTGAAATGCCACGACTCGACGGCTTGGAGATGGCAAAACAGATTAGAAAAAATGACAAAACGACCCCCATCATTGTGGCTACTGCATTTACCGAGACCTCTTATCTACTACAAGCTGTAGAGTTGCAACTGATTAAATATATGACCAAACCTATAAGCTCCAAAAAATTAAAAGAGGCACTTAATCTTGTTTGGGAACATCTCAATCTAAATAATATTATAAAGCTTGACATAAAAACCTCTTATGACAAACTCAACAAGACGCTCTTTATTGACAAGAGTTTAATAAAATTAACCAAAAAAGAGCTTCAACTTTTGGATTTACTGGCAAGAAATAGCCATAGAGTTGTTAACTACGAAGAGATAGAGGGGCTTATTTGGTATGATGATGCGATGAGTAAAGATGCCCTTAGAGCTTTGATAAGAACACTTCGGAAAAAGCTAAAGGGAGAGTATATCGAGAATGTTTCGGGGTTTGGGTATCGGTTGATAGTAAATTAACATTTCCTTCACATTATTTTAAACTATACTAGTAGCATGAAAAAGTTTATTTTGATATTAACACTCTTCTCTACACTGCTTTTAGCCGAAGGAAAAAACCTTCTACTTAAAACCTATAGCACCAATGTAGATATAAATATAAGCAATATTGCTCAATACTCCTCTATGTTCAAAAAAATTCAAACTCAAGAAGAGAGTGATGATGAGTTTGAGATTTTATGGGATAGTGAAGAGCCTTCTACTTTGAAGCGAGATGTTGAACATCGGTTTCACTGGATAATGATGGAGTTCGATAAAAATCTTAGTAGTGGAAATTACTGGATAGAGCATACGGTTTTTGAGTTTACAGAGCATAGTTTTAAGCCTTGTCAAAATGTAGATAAATTTTCCCTACTAGGAAGAAAACTTTTCTCTTTTCATTATGATAATACCCAAGATAGCCAAAGATACTTTTTAAAGGCTCTTCCTTTACAATCTCATATTGTTCCTCAAGCAACACTCTATACGGCTCAAACATTCTCTGTTTGGAGTAATCAATATAGTGTAAAGGTAGTTATTAGCTTTTTTCTCTTTGGGCTTATCTTTATGACTGCTATCTACAATGGGGCTTTGTATCTTTATAATCGTGAAAAATCTTTTCTTTATTATATGCTGATGCAGTTGTTTATGATAGTGGTTTTAATTTACCAAACGGATATTATTGAGACCTATGTAAAGGGGCATATAGAGGATGAAGAGATTGCTATCTTTTTCTATTTTATTATTGTTGAGACGGTTATTCTTTTTATTCTTTTCTTTGTACGCTCTTTTTTAGAAACCAAAGAATATCTACCTTTTCATGATAAGGTTTTACGGTATATTACACGCTTTGCTATTTTTGATTTGGTACTCTTCTTTTTTCCTATTATGCTGATATTTCAACTCTACTCTTTTCTTCTGCTCTATGTGATATGGGTAGCTTGGTTACGTCTAAAACAGGGCTACAGACCAGCACTCTTTTTTCTGTTTGGTTGGTTTGCCTTGATGTTAGGTGTATTTTTCTCAGATTTTTTCCCTGAAGAGATGTTCCCTTTTGAGCCTATTTTAGTAGGCTCAACTATCGAAGCTTTTTTTCTTGCCATTGCTATCTCTTATAAGATGCGAGAGGTTAAAAATGAGAAAGAGGAGCAGAAAGAGATTTTGGTACATCAAAGTAGACTTGCTTCTATGGGAGAGATGCTTGGAAATATTGCCCATCAATGGCGACAACCACTAACTCGTTTGGGTTTTATTTTGATGAACATAGAGCAAAAAGATAAACAAAATCTTCATGAAGAGAAGCTAGCCGAGGCAGAGAGTCAACTGGAGTTTATGTCTCAAACCATTGATGATTTTAGAAAATTCTATGCACCTAATAAAGAGAAAGAGTTTTTCTCTTTGGCTAAAGAGAGTCAAAAAATAGTCGATTTATTCTCTTTTAAAGAGATTGAATTAGAGCTAAAAATTGTGGAAGATATAAAGATTTTGAATTATAGAAATGAGTATAAACAGGTACTCCTCAATCTGCTTAGTAATGCTAAAGATGTACTAATAGAACGAAAGATAAGCTCTCCTAAAATTACCATAGAGATTAATGGTGCAGAGGTTACCGTAAGCGACAATGCAGGAGGGGTTAGTTCCAAAGATATTCATAAGATATTTGAGCCATACTTTAGTACCAAAGAGCAAGGGTTGGGAATAGGACTCTATATGTCAAAGATGATTATAGAGAAAAATATGGGTGGGGTAATAAGCCTGTCCAACGGTAAAAATGGGGCTATGTTTAGTTTGAATTTTTAAAAGAGTTAAATTTTTAGAAACGTATTTCATGGTCTATAATGGATAGTTTGTTTCTTTTCGTTATAATTCTGAAAATTTATAAGGACAACAATGAATAAAATAATAATTTCAACACTTATGGTGGTACTGCCACTTAGTTTGATGGCAAAGAAACCAGCTCAATATGAAGAAGCAACGAAAACGTGTGAAGCGTTTAATAATATGAAGCATACGTCAAATAGTAATGATGTTTCGTTAAAAATTGGGAAAGAGTATCGAATTTTACAAGAGAATAAGGGGCAAATTCTTATTTTAGTTGAGGGCGAAAGAGTTGCACAGCGTTGGGTAGATGCAGGGTGTTTTTCAGATATAAAAATTCAAGAGAGTAAAAGTGAACCTAAAAAAGTGGAAGAGAAAAAGGGTTTTAGTCTCTCATCACTTTTAAAATCTATGAAAGATAAGGGGACGACTAAACAGATACACAAATCTACTTCTAAACAGAATTTGTTGGCTATCTCATGGCAGAATGCTTTTTGTCAGACGCATCAGTATAAAAAAGAGTGTAAAAAGATGACCTCTAAAGATTTTGGAGCGTTTGAATTTGTGCTTCATGGACTTTGGCCACAACCTAGAAACAATCAATATTGTAATGTAGACAAAAAACAAGTAGGTATGGACAAAAATAAACAGTGGCATCGACTAAACAAATTGGACTTAACCTCAGAGGTACGAACTAATTTGGCAAAATTTATGCCAGGGTACGGGTCTAATTTGCATAAGCATGAGTGGATAAAACATGGAACGTGTTATGGAACAAATGCCAGTGATTATTATGCTGATGCAATGAATCTGTTGACCCAAGTAAATTCGTCTAAAGTGGGGCAGTTCTTTAAACAGAATATTGGAAAAACCATTCGTCTAGAAGAGGTTCGTAAAGTATTTGATAAAGAGTTTGGTACAGGAGCAGGAAAGCATGTAACCATGAATTGTCAAAGAGGGCTTGTTACGGAGCTATGGTTGCATTTAGGAAACAAAGGGAATACCCTCTCTGAGTTATTCAAAACAGGAGAACGCCCTAGCAGAACCTGTCATAAAGGGCGTATTGACGCTGTTGGGTTTTAGCTCTTAGAGCTTTTCCCAAAGTGTCCCTTGGGCTGTATCCATCAAAGAGATTCCCATTGCTGAAATCTCTTCACGAATGGCATCGGACTGTTCGTAGTCTTTTGCCTTTTTAGCTTCATCTCTTTGTTGGATTAGGGATTCAATTTTAGTTTTTGTCTCTTCATCAATTCCAATTTGAAAATAAGAGAAAGGTTCTTTGCCTCCAAAACCTAAAAGTTCATCTACAAACTCTATATTGGCTAAGGTCTCTTTTTTGAGCCCTTTGTCTTTTGGATTTTCATTAAACTTATCGTTAGTAGAACTTATCATCTCATCAATGGTGGCGAGGGCTACAGAGATGTTTAAATCGTCACTCATTGCACTCATAATGGCTTTATAAAAAGCTTTATTTGGTTTAGAAGCTTTGGTGGGGGTAACTCTTTTTTTAAGTCGATAGAGTTTATCTAGGCGTTTTTTAGAGTTGAGCAAATCCTCTTCGTTAAAGTTGAAATCATTTCGGTAGTGTACGGAGATAAGGTAATTTCGTAAAATCTCTCCATCGTACACTTTGAGAGCATCTTTGACAAAAAAGCTGTTTCCTAAACTCTTGGACATCTTTTCGCCATTGATGTTGACAAAACCATTGTGCATCCAGTACTTTGCCAGTTCGTGACCTGTGGCACAACGGCTTTGTGATGCTTCGTTTTCATGATGAGGAAAGAGTAAATCTGCTCCTCCTCCATGAATATCAATGCTGTATTCATCGTTACCTTTAAAATGTTTCTCTATCATTGCAGAACACTCTATGTGCCAGCCTGGGCGACCCTTTGAAAAGGCAGTGTCAAAACAGATGTCTTCGTCTCCATTACATCGTTTCCAGAGTGCAAAATCTTTTGGATTTCTTTTTAGTGAGGTGTGTTCTACACGGCTTTGATTGTCTTCATCATCGCCTACCATTTTAGAGATAGCACCATATTTTTTATCTTTGGAGACATCAAAATAGACATCGCCAGACTCTACAACATAGGCAATATCTTTGTCGATTAATCCTTGAATCATGGACTCCATCGCTTCAAGTGATTCGGTAGCTTTGGGTTCAATGTCTGCGTCTATTACCCCTAAGGCTCTCATATCTTCTTGATAACGTTGAATGTAATGGGTGGTTATCTCTTCTAAACTTTGCCCTGACTCTTGAACTTTTTTAATGATTTTATCATCAATATCGGTAAAGTTTTTACCCATGGTTACTTCATAGCGTAAGGCTTTTAGGGTACGAGATAAAAGGTCAAAACTAAGGCTACTTCGAGCATGTCCTAAGTGTGCATCATCATAAACCGTAGGTCCACAGATGTAGATAGAAGCTTTTCTTGGAACAATGGATTCAAAAGGAAGTTTTGTTTTTTGGACGCTGTCGTAGATGTGCATAAGAGGTTAACCTTGTGTGGATATTTTTTGGGATTATATCGTATTAACCTATAATCTCTTTTCTAAAAAGAAAAGAGACTCTATTCATAGAGAATTACTCTTTGTATGAACTGGCTCCTGGAATGATAAGTCTATCACCTATAATAATTTGTAAGTTTTTATTAATTTTGTCTTTGTTGGCTTTATAGATTCTGTAGTATTGAGTGTTATCATGATAATAAACTTGTGCATAGGTTGATAGTGATTCATTGTTTTGTACTTCAATAACAACATGATCATCAAAAACTTCTACCTCTTTGATTGGTTTTTTAATAAGTGTCTGTTTGTAGACTTTAGATTTTTTAGGTTGAATTTTCTTAATCGTTGTTTTGACGAGTTTAAGTTTCTCTTTTCCTTCATTAGGTTTTTTATTAGAGAGAACTTTTACCAATGAACGCAGTTCTGTAATGGTGCTTTTGTTTGCTTTTTGTTTCTGTTTGAGTGCTGAAAGCTCGGCTAAAATACTTTTTAGTTGCTCTTTAATCTCATTTGAGTCCTCTTCATTATCCAAATCTTTTTCATCAAGTTGTTGACTGGTTGGAAGTTGACTAAGAATGACATCTTCGGGTTTTTTAGAGCATGTCATCTCTTTTTTCTTGTGATCACTACACCCTACAATCGGACCTTTTTGGAACAGAGCTGACTTCTCTGATTCATCCACCAATTGAATGTCTCCTAAAGCATCCAATTCATTTGCCACTAAGTGTGTGCTATATAGTGCTATCCCTGCTATAAATAACATTTTTTTCATTACATTTCCTTTTTAATAGTATGATAACTAAAAGTATA
>Ga0256826_1000127_pt1 | contig 39375 bp, 31 predicted proteins | sample CV79metaG_FD_185975 | JGI IMG/M metagenome (GOLD analysis project Ga0256826, IMG submission 185975) | Hydrothermal vent microbial communities from East Pacific Rise, Pacific Ocean - CV79 | ecosystem: Environmental > Aquatic > Marine > Hydrothermal vents | place: Pacific Ocean: East Pacific Rise...
ACCAACTAAAAGAATCATTAGAGTACTACAATAAAGCACTCGAAATAAATCCGAACTATATCCATGCTCACTATAATCGTGCCTATGTCTACCTTATGCAAGGTGACTATATTAAAGGTTTCGATGAATATCGTTTTAGATACCATCACGAGATAAGAGGAGATAAACTCGGTGGTGTTGCTTACCCACCTACACTCTTAACCCCTAACGATGATTTTACAAATAAGACTCTCTATATTAGTCATGAACAGGGTCTTGGAGATACAATACAATTTATTCGATTTTTACCTTTTTTTATAAAAAAAGCAAAAAAAGTTATTGCTTATGTACCTCCATCACTAGTAAAACTCTTTACGCTCAACTATCCTGAGATTGATTTTATTACACCAAATAGTAACATTAGCTTTGAGTACAATTTTCCTATGCTTGAATCAGCTTATTTATTGAAGATGGATTATCAAAGTGTCCCCTATCAAAATAGCTACCTTCATCTTGATACTCAAGACCTACAACATTTCCAAGAAAAATATAACTTCCCCAAAGAAAAGATTAAAATCGGAATCAACTATAAAGGTTCTCAAGGTGTTGATGCTGTAAAACATAGATCTCTAGAACTAGAGGAACTCCTACTAAGCCTATCCAAACTTGATACAAAATATAAGCTATATTCACTTCAATATGAACGAACTTCTCAAGAAGATAAACTCCTACAAGAAAATAATATAGAAAACCTCGGAAAAGATATTGAAGATTTTTATGATACAGCTCTTATGATTCAATCTATGGATATAATTATCACAATAGATACCTCTTTCTTGCATCTAGCAGGTGCACTCGGAGCAAAGACATTTGCATTACTAAAGTTCGATCCAGATTGGCGCTGGGGACTCAAAGAAAACCAGAGTCACTGGTACAAAAATGTCACACTAATGAGACAAAAGTCCTTTCAAGACTGGGAATCCATTCTAAACAAATTACCCTTGCAACTGGAGAACAATCATGAATAAGTGCATCGCCATCATTCCAGCACGAGGTGGTAGTAAACGAATACCTCGAAAAAATATAAAAGATTTTTTTGGTAAACCTTTAATAGCCTACTCAATAGAAGTAGCACTGCAAAGTAATTTATTTCAAAAAGTAATCGTTTCAACTGATGATGAAGAGATAGCAGAAATTGCACGAAAGTATGGAGCAGAGACTCCCTTTATTCGCTCAAGTAAGTTAAGTGATGACTTTACTACAAGCGGTGATGTTATCAAAGATGCAATCACACAACTACAGCAACTAGGCGAAGATTTTGATTTTGTATGTACTATCTATGCGACAGCACCTCTTCTTCAAAAAGAGTATCTCATAGAAGGTTTCCATACACTCCAAAACTCAGATGCACAAATGGCATTTAGTGTCACATCTATGCCTTTTCCTATTCAAAGATCATTTAAGATTACAAAAAAATTAAGATGTGAGATGTTCACTCCTGAACATTTCACATCTCGCTCTCAAGATTTAGAAGAATCTTATCAAGATGCAGGGCAATTTTACTGGGAGAGAGTAGGAGTAAAACCAAAAGATATTCCATTTGGAAGGGATAGTATTCCTATAGTTTTACCTCGACACTTGGTGCAAGATATTGATACTTTAGAAGATTGGAAAAGAGCAGAAATACTTTACGAAATGAATTTATGAGATATATTAAACAAAACAATAAGGAAGGAGAGTAATGTCTACTCAACTTAAGAGTAAAGTAAAAAAAATGAATATAATTGATAAATTATATCAAGAATTTACAATCAATGCCATAAAAAATACTAACTGGAAGAAAGGAACTCAAAATCCACTTATAGTAGAGTTAGACCCTACTGCTATATGTGACTTAGCATGTCCTGGCTGTATCAGTGAAGATATCATTGCCACAGGAAACAGTTTTACTAATAAACGTTTATTAGAACTTGGAGAAGAGTTCAAAAACAATGGAGTAAAAGGTGTCATTTTAATAGGAGGAGGTGAGCCTTTAGCACACCCTGCTATAGGAGAGCTTATTGAGTATTTTGGTAAAAATGATATCTCTGTTGGAATTACTACAAATGGAACATTTATTCATAAATATATGAATGAGATTGCACAGTATTCGCATTGGACAAGAATCTCTATTGATGCAGCTAGTGAAAAAATATTTGAAATTTTAAGACCCACTAAGGGTGGTGGTTCTAAATTTAACCATATCATTCAAAACATGAGAGAGTTAGCAAAAATAAAAAAAGGTAAGTTAGGTTTTTCATTTTTAATACGCAGTGAAATAGAAGATGATAACATTGTATCGAATATTCATGAGATTTATGCTGCAGCAAAGTTAGCAAAAGATATTGGTTGTGATTACTTTGAAGTCAAACCTAGTTATAATTATAAGGATGATGTAGCCCATAGTTTAGTCCAGTATCCGGATAAACAAATAGCAGAAATTAAAGAAGAGTTGGTAAAACTAGAATCCCTTGTTACAAAGAATTTTTCCATAGTTAAAGCGATTACTCTTGATGAATCTTTAAATGGTACACACAAGAAACAGGTCAAAGAGTACCACTTTTGTCCCAGTACACAACTACGTACACTCCTTACTCCTGTTGGAACATTTGTATGTCCTTACTGGAGAGGAAAGAATGACTTCAATATAGGTGATGCCAAAACTACAAACTTCAAGGATTTATGGACAGGGAAACAACGACAAGATGTTGAGAAGTGGTTAGACCCTTCTATTCACTGTGCTTCTTTACACTGCTTAAGACACGAAACAAATTTAGAAATTATTAAAATAATGGATGACATTACAAATAACAAAGATATTAAAATAATAGAAAATTTTGATAGATTTATTTAAGGAAAATTATGAAAGTTTTATTAATAGCACCATATCTTGATGATGATGGTCATAGAAATGACTTTTTACCATCAGGAGCATTATTATCATTAGCCTCTGTATTAAGAGAAAATACTCATAGCCCAGTCATACTTGATTTAAACAATAAGGAGACTTATGAACAAGAAGACTCAACAGCTTTTTGTCATGCTTTAATTCTTGATACAATAGAAAAAGAAAAACCTGACTTCATTGGAATTTCCTGTCTGTTTTCTGGTTTTTTTGAAACAGTATATATTTATGCACAGCTTATCAAGTCCAACTATCCAGACCTTAAAATTGTTACAGGGGGAGTTCATGTTACAACATACCCAAAAGAGATTCTCTCGAATTGTCCAGAGTTTGACTATATTGTTTTAGGTGAAGGGGAACTTCAGTTAATTAAATTAACAGAAAGAATAGAACAAAATGACTTAACTAACTTAGATGATATTAACTCCTTTGCTTATCGAGACAGTGAAGGAAATGTAAAAATCAATACAGAACGAGAATGGTTAGATTATGAAAATTTACCAATGCAAGCTTGGGATATGGTAGACTTTACTAAGTTTGAGATGGATCTAAGTGATTATTCAAATTTCAAAGAACATAAAATAAAAAATGTCGTTCCTGTTATCTCTGAGAGAGGATGTCCTTTTAAATGTACCTTTTGCGATATGTACATGGTACAAGGAAGAAAAGTAAGAAGAAGATCATCAACAAAATTTGTAGATGAACTAGAGTTTTTGTATAAAGAGTGTGGACAAAACTTTTTTACATTTATGGATGACAACCTAACTATAAATAATACACATATACTCGAAATTTGTAATGAAATAGTTAAACGTAACCTAGACATACAGTTTACAACAGCTGGAGGCCTAGGAATGTCTAGCCTAAGAAAAGATGTCATTGATGCTATGGTAGGAGCTGGTATGACTTCCGCTCTCATAGCTCCTGAACATGGTTCTGACTATATTAGAAATGAAGTAATAAAAAAACATCTAGACAGAGACACCATCTATGAAGTTGTTGAAAATCTAAAAAAACATCGTGTAAGTTTAGCAGGTAACTGGATTATGGGTTTTCCAGAAGAAACAAATGAGACTATGCAAGAACTACTTGATATGATTGATGACTTACAACTTGATAGAAACTGGGTTGGTACACTCATTCCTTTTCCAGGAACACCTGTTTTTGACCAGTGTGTAAAAGATGATCTTTTTATCGAAAACATTGATGTAAATATGTTGTGGAAAACACCTGTAAGAGCACATCAAAGCGGTAGTGTTATAAAACCATATAACATGAGTTTAGATGATCTAGAGCGATGGAGAAAAACCTTTATAGATATTCGCTTTAAATATATGCGAAAATTATAAGGACGAGAGTATGGACTATAATACTATCAATCAAAAAATACAAAATTTAAATATCGAAAAAAGGGCTTTTATAGATGGTCAATATCTTGAAGCTATTGACCAAAATACTATATCAAAAAAGAGTTCAATTGATGGTAGAGACATCTCAGGACTAAGTGCTTGTAATGAAAAAGATATTAACCTTGCTGTTACAGCAGCACTCCGTACTTATAAAAATAGAATATGGATAGATTTAGAGGTTAAGACTAGACAACGCATCATTTTGAAACTAGCCGATTTAATAGAAGAAAACTTAGAAGAACTAGCACTTTTGGATACACTTGAGACAGGAAGAAGTTTAAAAAACTACTATTATGACTCTATTCCAAAGGCTATTGAGGTTATGCGATGGTTTGCACATGCCGTTGATAAAGTATATGACAACTGTAGCTCTCCATCAAAAGATGTATTTGCGAAGATGACAAGGGAACCTTTAGGGGTAGTAGGAATCATCACTCCATGGAATGACCCTCTTGTTGTTTCATTTTGGAAATTAACACCAGCTCTATTAATGGGGAATAGTGTTGTTTTAAAACCTGCAGAGCAATCTTCATTTTCAATTTTAAAAGTTGCAGCATTAGCGATTCAAGCTGGTATTCCAAAAGGGGTATTTAATGTAATTCCAGGGTATGGAAATATCGCTGGAAAGGCTTTAGCATTACATAATGATGTGAGAGGTATATTTTTTACAGGCTCAACATTTGTTGGTAAACAAATCTTACAATATTCTGGACAATCAAATATGAAAAAGGTAGGACTTGAATGTGGTGGGAAAAGTCCTTTTATAGTTTCTAATTTATCAAATCAAACACAAGAGGCTGTTAAAGTCTTAGCTAAAAATGTTTTTTATAATCAAGGTCAAATTTGTTCTTCCCCTTCAAGACTCATAATTCACAAAGATATCAAAGATGAGTTTCTGACATTACTGATAGAAGAGAGTAAAAACTATACTCCTCAAGATCCTTTGGATCTTAGAAGTGAAGTTGGAGCTGTTGTTAGTGAAAAACAGAAAGAACGAATTAAGAGTTATATTCAAGAGGGTATCAACAGTGGTGCTACAGTTGTTAACAATTTACAAGAGAGTTTACCTTATCAAAATGGTCAATATATTTCCCCTGTGATATTTGATAATGTCGACGTAAATGCAACAATCGCTCATGAAGAGATTTTTGGCCCTGTTTTGGTTGTTTTTACTTATACAGATATTGATGAGGCAATTAGCCTGGCGAACAATACTAAGTATGGTCTTGCTAGTTCTATTTGGACAAATGATTATGATGAAGCACATTATGTATCCAGATTACTTGAAGCAGGGATTGTTCATATTAATAGCTATGGTGATGATGATAATAGTGTTCCTTTTGGTGGTATAAAAGAGTCTGGACTCGGTAAAGACAAATCGGTCTATGCCTTTGATGAATATAGTAATTTAAAAACTGTTTGGATGAAGTTTCAGTGAGTAAAAAAGTTCTCTTAATTGCCGGAGGTAGTCATAGCGATATACCGATGATTGAATCTGCTAAAAAACTAGGCTACTATGTAGTAACAAGTGGTAATAATCCTAATGATGTAGGACATAAGTATGCCGATGAAATGTGCTTAGAGGATTTTTCAAATAAAGAGGCTATGCTTCAACTCGCAAAAAAACTAAATATTGATGCCATTTGCTCAAGTAGTAATGATTTTTCAATTATTACATCATCTTTTGTTTCAGAAAAATTAAACTTACAAGGCTATGATTCATATGAGACTACCCTTTTAATACATCATAAAGATAAATTCAAAAAATTTGCGATAAAAAATGACTTTTTAGTTCCAAACTCGCAAGCATTTACTTGTCTAAAAGATGCTCTTAAAGCTATCAGTACTCTAAAATATCCATCAATCGTTAAACCTATTGATTTAACAGGTGGTAAGGGTATTACAAAAATCAGTACGGACACAGAAGCTAAGAAGGCAATTGAGAATGCTTTTAGTATTTCTAGAGCAAAAAAGATTGTTATTGATGACTTTGTTGCAGGTTCTCTTCACAGTTTTTCAACAATTATCCGAGATGAAAAAGTTGTTTTTTGCTTTGGAGATTCAGAATATTCTTATAAAAACATGTATCTAGTATCTACCTCAACTACACCTTCTCCAAATTTTGAATATATTAAAAAAATTTTAATTGAACAAACAGAAAAATTAGCAAGGCTTTTAAACTTAGTAGATGGTATCCTTCATATGCAATATTTAATGAATGGTGAGGATATCAATATTATTGAGTTTACCCGGCGAATGCCTGGAGACTTGTACTACAAACCTGTTTTATATGCAACTGGTATAAATTATGCTGATTTCATAGTAAAAGCTTACTGTGATTTAGATATATCTGATGTAACTATTCCAAAGCAGAGTGGATTTTACTCACGACACTGTGTCATGAGTAAAAAGAATGGAGTTATAAAAAATATACTTTTTGATAGTAGTATTCGAAAAAATATTATAGACAAGGAACTCTGGTACCAACGAAATGATATAATTGATAATTACTTAACATATAAGGCTGGAATAATATTTTTAAAATATACTTCAGAGGAAGAGATGATAAGTAAAACCCAAGATATAAATGAATTAATCAGGATAGAATTAGATGATACCATTTAACAAACCATCCCTCACAGGAAATGAACAAAAATATCTATTAGAATCTATCAATAGTTCTAAAATATCGGGGGATGGACCATTCACTCAAAAATGTCATCAATGGTTTGAAAAAAACTTACAATGCAAAAAGGCACTTCTTGCCACATCATGTACTCATGCACTAGAAATGTGTGCTATTTTATTAGATATAAAAGAGGGTGATGAAGTAATTATGCCTAGCTACACCTTTGTTAGTACAGCAAATGCTTTTGTCCTTAGGGGTGCTAAAATTGTATTTGTAGATATACGACCAGATACTATGAATATAGACGAAACAAAAATCACACAAGCCATCACAAAAAATACAAAAGTGATTGTACCTGTTCATTATGCAGGAGTATCTTGTGAAATGGATACCATAATGGCTATAGCAAACAAATATAAGCTTATTGTTGTTGAAGATGCAGCACAAGGTATGATGAGTACTTATAAAGGCAAAGCGCTAGGAACCATAGGTCATTTAGGGACTTTTAGTTTTCATGAGACGAAAAACTATACAAGTGCAGGAGAAGGTGGACTTTTAATTATAAATGATACGCAGTTTATCAACCGTGCTGAAATTATAAGAGAAAAAGGAACCAATAGAAGTCAATTTTTCAGAGGAAAACTAGATAAATACTCTTGGGTAGATATAGGAAGTAGTTATCTTATGAGTGATGTCAGTGCTTCTTATCTTTGGGGGCAGTTAGAAAAAGCCGATACAATTAACCAAAATAGATTAAGAAGTTGGCATATATATAAGCAAGGATTACAAGAACTTCAAACACAAGGTTTACTTACTTTACCCACTATTCCAGCTGAGACTGTTCATAATGCACATATGTTCTATATAAAGGTGAAAGATATCAAACTAAGAACAGACTTACTAAAATATCTAAAAGAGAAAGAAATAAATGCTGTTTTTCATTATGTACCTCTGCACTGTGCTCCTGCAGGAAAGATGTTTAGCAGTTTTTCAGGGAAAGACAACTACACGAGCCTAGAGAGTGAATGCCTTATAAGGCTTCCTCTCTATTACGGTATACTTGAAGATGATGTAAACTACATAATTAAGACTCTAAAACACTACTTGATAGCTTATTATAAGGACGAGAATGATAGACAATAATAATATTCAACTTTTAATAGATGATTTATCTAAATCCAATATACAAGTAGAAGGTGTTCCCCTCCATACAATTATTAAACAGTTTATCCAAGAAGCCAAGATAACAGATATAGATCAACTTATGTATATTTTAAGTATGCAAGTTGATATAGCTTTAATCAATCAGAAAACTATTTTTCTGCATTTAACAGAGTATTTTCTCATCAGCAATAATTTTTATTCAGCACCAAAATTTACTACAACCCCAATTACAAAAAAAAATATTAAACTTGTTAGTGATTATCTATATAATGAAAAAAGTTTATTATATAACGAACAGATATCTCTTTACTGGGCTGCAAGTGCTCACTCCTTTAGAGAAAACATACATATAAATAAAGATATAAGAGAGATGTATACCTATCTTTTGGAAAAAACAAAAACAGCTTTCAATCTAAATTTACAAAATGAAAATAGTGACAAACGTGTCTTTATCTTTCTAAATCAATATGTATCAGAACTGCATGCTCCTACAAAAATAGCAAATATTTGGTCCGAGCAATTTACTCAGTTTGGATATGAAGTCATAATCATTGTTTCTACTCCAAAACCATTTAAGTTTCCATATTCAAACCACCCATCAATGATATTCAATAAACTCTATAAAACAGGGGAAATTTATTCTTTTAATGATCAAGTAGCCTTAGTTGATGTTGGATACTGTCCTAACCAAGCCTATGTTGACTTTCTTGAAAATATTAATATTGCACACTCTGATATTTTCTTATCCGTGGGTGATTCTAATCTGCATTTTGACTTATTACCTACAACAAAAAAATACAATATTCCTACTGCAGTTCAAAAACATACAATACTGACTAATGCACAATACCTGCTATACAATGATGACACTATCAAGTTAGACAATATAGAAGGAAAAAAAGTCGAAATTCATAAAATATCTAGTGATTTTACAAATGTCGATATAGAGTTTAAAATTAAAACTATTACACTAGAAGATACTATTAACTTAGTCGTAGTTGGTAATAGACTCGACTCGGATATAGACTTAAATTTTTGGTCAGCTATAGAGGATATTAACACTAAAATAGATTCTATACGACTTTATATTATAGGGGAATACAACATAAATGATATACCTCTAACATTAAGAGATTCTGTTACACTTCTAGGTTTTCAAAAAGATTTAGCCAAAGCAATGGCTCCTATTCATTTTTTTATTAACCCAGATAGAAAAGGGGGCGGACAAAGTGCTCTTTATGCTTTAAAACTTGGTATTCCAATTATTACCTTACCTCATTGTGATGTGCATACAAATCTATTAAAGAAGTATCATATCAACAGCTTAAATGAGATCAGTAGTTTCATTTATGACTACATCATAGATACACAATTTAAAGCCAGTATCGACAAGCAAAATCAAGAGCTATATGAATACTATGCTAAGAACAAAAAAGAGATGCATAATTTTATTCAAACTTTAATAGATTCAAAGCAGTCTATCCAATGAAACTAAAGAAGTCAAAAGTTAAAAATATACTTTTTCGGTCAGACTCTTCATCAACTATAGGTACGGGGCATACTATGCGAGACCTCGTTCTAGCGGCACAGTATAAAAATGCTAAGATTAATTTTGCCACTCAAGCTCTCCAGGGTAATATAAACCATAAAATTTTAGAAGCTGGACACAATTTATATAGCTTGAAGTCAGACACAACAAAAGAGCTTATCAAACTAATACAAAAGCTCAATATAGACCTCCTAGTGATTGATCATTATGAGATTGGATTTAAAGAAGAACAAGATATCAAGAAAAAAACAGGTGTCCAAATACTCTCTCTTGATGATACATATGAAAAGCACCACTGTGATACTCTCTTAAACCATAATATAAGTGCGGATGCTAAACGATATAAACATCTCGTGCCTAAAACTTGTAAAGTACTATGTGGTGCTAAATATACACTACTACGTGAAGAGTTTTATAAATATAAGAAGAAAAACTACAAAAGAAAAACTACAAATACAAAAGTTCTTTTAGCAATGGGTGGTGCTGATACAGCCCATCTAAACATCAAAATCCTAAAATCACTCAAAAAATCTCAAAATATAGAAGTAGCAGTAGTAACAACAAAAGCAAATAAGAATCTCAAAAAACTTCAAAACTATGTGAATGGGGAAAAATGGATAAAACTCCATGTAGAAACGAAACATATCGCAAAACTAATGCAACAAAGTGATTATGCAATTATAACTCCAAGTGTCATACTCAATGAAGTTATATTTATGGATCTTCCATTTATAGCTATTAAAACAGCCTCTAACCAAAAAGAAATTTACAAATACCTTCAAAAGAATAATTATCTGTGTCTAAAAAAATTTCATATAAAAGACTTTCAAAAAAAGATTGAATTGTTAAACAACTTATATCATATACAACTTAGTAATTTTTCAAGCCTTTCAGTAAAGAAAAAATCTAAAATTCTAAAATGGAGAAATCATTTTTCAATACGAAGATGGATGCATAATAAAAAGATTATAAAGATTAAAAACCATTACAACTATATAAACTCTTTACAGAAAACAGTAGATAAACAGTACTTTTTAGTCTCCATTCATAAGAGAGATATTGGAGTAATTAATTTAACAAATATTACTAAAACAGAAGCAGAAATTGGTCTTTATAGCAAACCAAACTCTATAGGGTATGGAAAAATACTTATGAATACATTACTTCACTATAGTTTTAAAACACTAGATCTTAAAGTGCTAAAACTAAGTGTTTACAAGGATAATAGAAGAGCAAGAGAATTTTATAAAAAGTTCCATTTTATAACAAAAAAAATAGGAAAAAAACTAATCTATATGGAGTTGTACAATGATTATCGGTAATTTTAACTTACAAAATGAAGGTGTCTATATTATTGCTGAACTTAGTGCTAATCATGGTGGGAGTTTAGAGACAGCAAAAAAAACAATCTTGGCAGCAAAAGAGATAGGTGCAAATGCAATTAAACTACAAACATATACAGCCGACACCTTAACACTTAACTCAGATAAGGATGATTTTATTATAAAGGGTGGTACACTTTGGGATAATAAGAGACTGTATGACTTATACAAAGAGGCCTCTCTTCCTTGGGAATGGCACGAAAAACTTTTTTCTTATGCTAAAGAAATAGGTATTGATATTTTTTCATCACCATTTGATAAAAGTGCAGTTGATTTTTTAGAAACTTTTAATCCTGTTGCCTATAAAATAGCCTCTTTTGAAATTACAGATTATGAACTTATTCGATATTGTGCATCAAAAATGCGACCTATGATTATCTCTACAGGTATAGCTACGATTAATGAGATTCAAGATGCTGTAGATATTTGTCGTCAAGAAGGAAATGAAGATATTGTTTTACTTAAATGTACTTCTGCCTATCCTGCAGCACTTGAAGATGCTAACCTCAGAACAATCCAAAACTTAGCAGAGACTTTTGGGGTTATGAGTGGTTTCTCAGACCATACATTAGGGATAACAGCTCCAATAGTTGCGGTAACACTCGGTGCACAAGTGATAGAAAAGCATTTTATCCTTGATAAGTCCATAGGAGGAGCTGATGCAGACTTCTCTATGGATAAACAAGAGTTTAAAACCATGGTACTTGCTGTTCGTGATGTTGAAAAACTTCTCGGGAAAGTAGACTATAGTATGAATGAAAAAAAGAAAAAAAACAGACAGTTTAGTAGAAGTTTGTATGTTGGAGAGGATATTAAAAAAGGAGATATTTTTACAGAAAAAAACATACGAAGTGTTAGACCTGGATATGGTATGCATCCTAAACATCTTCAAGATATTCTTGGGAAAAAAGCAAAAAAAGATTATAACTTTGCAGAACGATTTCAATGGTAGATATACACACCCTTATCACACAGAATTTTGAACAAAATATTCATTATCTTCAACAGAATCATCCAAAACTTTTTTCAAAACTATCTGCTTATGAAAATGCTATAGAGAAAGGACTTTATACTCAAAAGTATGAACTCATTTATGAGAAAGAGAACTTTGATGTACATGAGCTCTCAACAAACACCAATCTCTATTCACTTCAAAGTAAAGAGTATACAAAACTTGCGACAGAGAGTGTAACACTTGATTCAGATAATGATTGCTTTAGAACACTTCCTTTGGAAGATGAAGCACTCTTCTCAGCAATAGAACAAGAAAAAATCATAAAATATCCTCTTAAGACTCTTCAGAAATTTATCTTTTTTGGAACAGGTTTAGGGCTTCATATAAATACAATTATAGAAAAGTTTTCACTTCAATCTGTACTAATAATAGAAGACGACTTAGAACTGTTTAGACTTTCATTATTTACTACTAACTACAAATATCTTTCAAAAAAATGTGAACTTTACTTTTCAATTTTTGAAGAAACTGCAGAATTCCTCCCTACATCAAGCACATTTTTAAACTCATACCACTACTATAATACAACACTCAAATTTTTTACAATGCTTAACCATACCACTAGCAAAATACAAGAGTTTCAGCTAGCCATCAGTACACAAGCACACCTAACATTTTTATATAAAGATTTTTTTTTACAACTTCTTCAACCTTTAGAAAATCTCACCAAAGGCTATAAATTTTTAACAAGAAAATCCTCTTTTGAGCAATTGAGAAAACCATTTATTTTACTTGGAGCAGGACCATCTCTTGAAGAAGAGATTATACCTCTTAAAGAGTCACAAGACTCCTTTATTATTGTAGCTGTTTCAGCAACTTTAGCATATTTAGAGTCTCAAAATATTCATGTTGATATTATCATCCATCTTGATGCTTTTGAAAATGCTTTCGCACATTTTATGAAAATAAAGAATAAAGAATATTTTTCTAACTCAATTGTTTTTTGCTCAGCAAAAACACCTCATAAAGTTCTAAACTATTTTACAAAAGAAAATATTTACCTTTTTGAAGATACTATCTCTTATAAAACTGATTCTTTAAAACCTGCATCACCTTGTGTTGGATCATTAGCCTATCAAGTACTTTTACTCCTAAAAGTACCTACAATTTACCTTTTAGGGCTTGACTTAAGTATTGACACTCATTCTGGAGCTACACACTCTGCCTCTCATAACTATACAAAAATATTAGATATTAATAAGAAGGTAGAGGAGGTAAGCCCTACAAGTTACAAAGAATATCTCTTAGAAATTGAAGCAAATCAAGGTGGTATAACACTCACTACTCCTCACTTTTTGTACTCAATTGAGACCATAAATTTATCAAGTAAACTGCTGAAAAAATCCACTGTTTACAATCTTGGAAATGGTGCAAAGTTTCAAGATATACAAACAAAAAGTTTTTCTGAAATACTACTGATGGATTTTACAGAGTCTGTATCTATTCAAGGAAGTCTATTTACACTAGAAGACAAAAAAAATCTTAAAAATCATTTATCTTTATTTCAAAAAAAATTTCCTAAAACAGAAGAAAAAACTTCTTTAGAAATATTAATATATATAGATAAATACTTTTCTAAATCAGAACTTTTAGCAAAATATCCTATAGCTAAATTTATCAATCTCTATCTTGCAACTGTTCTTCCACCCCTCTTTGATCTTGTAAATAGAAAAGAATATGCACAAATAAATATTCAAGAAATTCAAGATATGCTTTTAAGAAATATCTTACAAAAAACATCACTTTACACCCAAGAGGTAAATAAATCAATGAAATAATTATTCTTCAAAAAAGCTGTAGCATGTTATAATACAAAAAAATAGCCACTAACTCAGGCAAAGGGTATAATTAATGATACAATCGTCAAAAATATACTTCCAGGTAATTAAATGGCTGATTTAAATGAAATTATCACAAAAAACTTTCAAGAAAATATTTCCTATCTTGAAAAAAATCATAAACTAGTTTTTGATAAAATTGTTGCTTTAGAAAATGCCATTGAAAATGGATATTACCAAGAAAAGTATGAATTAATCTATGAAAATGATGGCTTTGATGTTGGAGAGATTGGCTCTGAGTATTCACTTTACCAAAAAGAGAGTCTTGCACATACTCTTATAAGCACAAATAGTGTTAATTTCAAAACAGATAATTATACTATTGAAGCTTTTGTGAAACATACCTACTCTAAAACTATAAAAGAACAACTCCTTACAAATACAGACACTTTTGAATCTAAAAAATATATAGTTTCTCTCCTTGACAAACTCCCTTTTCAAGAACAAAAAGAGCTTAAAAAAATTCATAAGTTTATCTTCTTTGGTGTAGGTTTAGGTTTACATATCACTCAAATCGATCAAAAAATAGCTTCAAGTTCTTACTTTATTGTTGAAGATGATTTAGAATTATTTCGATTATCTCTTTTTTGTACAAACTATTTGGAACTATCATGTAAGGCAAACCTTTTCTTTAGTATTTTTGAATCCCAAGATGAGTTTATGAGTAGTTCTGCCTCTTTCTTAGAAAGTGAATACTACTACAACCATTATCTTAAGTTTTTTCATCTTCAACATCAAAAGGAAGATAGTATTGAGAGATTTCAACAGGCAGTATCTTCTCAACCTCATTTACGATTTTTATTTACAGATTTATTATGCCAAGTTACACAACCATTAAAATATTTGTCTAAAAACTTTTTATTTTTACAAAATTCTTTATCTTTTAGTAATGAAAAAATGAAAAAAGCACCTGTTTTATTACTCGCATCAGGTCCATCACTACAAACAGAGATACAATGGCTTAAAGAAAATCATCAAAATTTTCTTACAGTGGCGGTCTCTTCATCTTTAGCTTTTTTACAAACTCATAAAATCACACCAAATATTGTTATACATATGGATCCCTTTGAACAATCAATCATCTCGTTTGAAAAACTCAAAGGCTTAGATTTTATACAAGAATCACTACTATTTTTTAGTGCTTCAACACCCAAAAGTATTACACAACTATTCAATCCAGAAAATATTTTCTTTTTTGAAACTGCAACAAATTATAAACAGGACTCTTTTAAAACATTAGCACCCTGTGTCGGTTCAACTGCTTATCAACTTTTGCTCTTGCTTCAATCACAGGAACTCTACCTTCTAGGACTAGATTTAGCTATTAATACAAAAGATGGTGCTACACATGCTGGAGATCATCAAGACAAAGAGAAGCTAAACAAAGATGGACAAACACATGATTATAAAAAAGGCCTTCTACGAGTAGAAGGAAATTTTACAAAGGAGGTTTATACTACTCCAGATCTTTACACTTCTCTCTTCGTTATTAATCAAATAGGAGAGTGTCTAAGTAAAAACACACAAGGAGTCTATAACCTTAGTAATGGAGCAAAAATTTTACATACTCATACTTTAGAGGTAAAAAATCTCACTACTACTCCTTTTCAAAAAGTAGCTATTAACTTTGAAGAAGCTAAAAAACAGATTCAAAAGCATACAACTTCGCACTGCACACAAGATGAAATGGCTCATATACAAGAGCAGGTGCAACATGCCAAAAGTCTTAAAAAAAGGCTCTTGGAGCTCGAACTCTACAACCTACAAACAATACAAGAGTATATTAACTTATTTATTTGTAACACTACATCTGATAAAGATTTAGCATCTTATAAACTTTCTACTATTTTAGACTCTTATTATCACTATATATTTAGTTATATTATGAATTCTTTTGATGAGAATAAAACTTTAAAATTCCAATCCATACTGCCTATTCATAAACTTTTATTAGCAAATATTGTAACAATAATCGATTATTATATAAACTCTTTACAAAAGGTATAACATGCAAAACATTGAACTTCAGGCCATACAAAATTATGAACAAAACTTAGCTTATTTAGAAGAAAAGTTTCCAGAGATATCTAAAAAAATATCACTCTTAAATAGCGCTATAGAAAATGGCCAATATAAAGAAAAATATGCATTAGAATATGTCAACGAAGGCTTTGATGTCTTAGAGTTAGAAAGTGCCAACTATTTATACTCCAAAGACACTACTCAAATGTCTAAAGATTTAAGTAAGCAAGTAACTTTCAATAAAAACAGTTACTCCTTTGAAGGTTTTCAGATGTATCATAACTTTGAAAACTATCAAAATCATGATGATAAAGGCTTAGGACTAATGGGTGTATATCCTATTATGAGCTACTACTTAGATATCATACAAGAGAACCAGGAAATGAAGAAGATAGATAAGTTCATCTTTATTGGTATAGGACTTGGAATTCATATAGAGAGTATAGATACAAAAATTAAAGCTAAAGAATACCTTATAATTGAAGATGATTTAGAACTTTTTAGACTTTCACTCTTTACAACCCCCTACTATAAGATTTTCCAAGGAAAAGATATTATTTTTAGTATAGCAGATAATGACACTAATTTTGCTACGAAGATGAGACGCTTTTTAGAGGAGAGTTTCTTTCAAAACCGTTATCTTAAATACTCTTATTTTCCTGCACATTCAGATAATAAAATAAAAATAATACAAAATGTTCTCTCCTCTCAAAGTTTTGTCAATTTTCCTTATGCTACGCTACAGAGTAAGATTCTCAGACCCTTAGAGTACCTCAAAGAGCAGTATAAAAATATTCAACTTAGTAAAGGTTTTGAAAGTGGGACATTTCAAAAGTATCCCACTCTTGTTTTAGCCTCTGGACCATCTTTACTTCAAAATATAGAATGGGTTCAAGAGAATCAAGATAAGTTTATTGTCATGGCTGTTGCTTCTAGTTTAAAAATATTGCACAAATATCATATTCATCCAGATATTGTGACACAAACAGATGGATTTGAAGTTTCTTCAGCAATTTTAGAAGGTTTTGATGCTCCAAAATTTTTAAAAAATAGTATTGGTATTTTAGGTTCATATACAACACAACACATTAGAGAATCTTTCCAAAAAGAAAATGTTTATATGCTTGAAGACACTACAAGTTATATAGACAAAAACACTACTGTAAATGGCTCATGTATTGGCTCTTCAACTCTTTACTATGCAACATTTTTAAGAAGTTCAGAAATCTATTTACTAGGACTAGACTTAGCCCTTAATAATGATGGTTTCACTCACTCTCAAGGCCATGTTACTGCAAATACAACAGTAAATACAGATACGACTTTAAAATCAGAGATGGAATTCCGTGGTACCATTTTATCAACAAAAGGAAATTTCACTCAAAGTGTACACACTATTCCTTTATTTAATGTTTCAATAGAAGATATTTACAATAAACTTCCCACTCTTAAAGCAGAAAATCAAAAAATCTATAATTTAAGTCATGGTGCTTATTTAAATGCTACAACTCCCAAAGAGATAACAACAATAGATACACCGCACTTAAATACTATCAATAAACAAGAACTTTTCACATCACTAAAACAAGATTTAGATACAAAACAGAGCTATTTTACCGATGAGGACAAACTCTCTTTAAAAGTGAAGCTAGAGTACCTCAAAGAATTAAAATCTACTATCAGTAACTATCAGAATAGTACGTCTCACACTAATATAGATACATATTCTTACCATCTATTTGGTCTTGTGAATGATTTATGTGCAGGAAGAGGTAGAGAAAAACAAAATATTTCTGAAGTTTATTTCTCTTTCTTTAGCTATACACTCCCTATAATACTAGATTTATTCAATACTAAAGATTTGAAAAATAGTAAAAGACATATTAAAAAGCTTGATAAATTATTAGTAAGTGAGCTATTAAAAATAGAGCAGAAATTTGAAGAAAAGATAGAGGCATACTTACAAGACTAAGTCCACAAAAGGACTTAATCTGTTGTATCTAAAACACAAGAGCAAAAGCTCTTTTACTTATCTACTGAAGTAGACGAAGTACATTTTGTTGTACAGCATTTGCTTGACTCATAGCATATGAACCAGACTGAGCTAAAATATTGTGTTTTGCAAAGTTTGCAGACTCAGCAGCAAAATCAACATCACGAATATTAGATTCAGCAGCAGCAATATTTACCTGTGTTACAGAAATATTTCTAATAGTAGACTCAAGTTTATTTTGAGCCGCACCAAGAGTTGCTCTGTTTCCATTTAGTTTAGTAAGACCAGTATCTATAGTTGCAATTGCAAGTTCTGCATTTGTTCTTGTATCAACTTTAATACTTGCAACAGCTTTACCAGTGATATCAGAAACACTATTTTTACCAATAGCAACAGTTTGTGTTTCATCTGCATAAGCACCAACATGGAATGTAAATGTACCAGATTTACCACCTGTACCATCTAAAACAGCAGTACCATTAAATTTAGTAGTAGTATTAATATCTCCAGCTTCAGCTAAAAGTGCATTGACTTCTTTTGTAATAGCTTTACGAGAATCAGTATCTTGAGTATCATTCGCTGATTGAGTTGCTAAAACACGAACTCTTTGTAGAATACTTGTATACTCTTCAAGAGCACCATCTGCAGTCTGAATAAGACCAATACCATCATTTGCATTACGGATAGCTTGTCCAAGACCTTGAGACTGTGCAGAAAGCTTATCAGCAATTGCAAGACCAGAAGCATCGTCAGCAGCTTTGTTAATTCTTAAACCTGAAGAGAGTGAGTTAAGACTTTTATCAAGTCCAACATTATTCATAACTGAGTTTCTGTGTGCATTCATAGCACCAATGTTTGTGTTAATTCTAAATCCCATAATAAATCCTTTTCTATGGAGAGCCTTTCGCTCTTTTTGTTTTTTGTATCTTAGCTTCCTTGCCTTGATAATAATAATATCGGTAAGAGAAAAAATAACTTTAATTTTTTACAAAAAGAATTTATATTTTCACTTTTAATCTTTTTTTGATACACTTTCGCAATTGAAACATCTATACTACTATATATAGGAAAACTATTTGAACTTAATTATCGTGGAGTCACCGGCTAAAGCTAAGACTATAAAGAACTTTTTAGGGAAAGGTTATGAGGTTATTGCCTCTAAAGGTCACATTCGTGACTTACCTAAATCTCGTTTTGGAATCACACTTGATGAAGAGAGTGGACACCTTGTACCTACGTACTCTGTTGCAAAAGAAAATGCAGCCATAGTTAAAGAGATAAAAGCACTTGCCAAAAAAGCAGATACTATCTATATCGCGACCGATGAGGACCGCGAGGGTGAGGCTATTGGGTGGCACATTGCTCATGCTATGAAGAAAGATCCTGCTACTCTACCACGTATCGTGTTTCATGAGATTACTAAGACTGCTATTAAGCATGCACTAGAATCTGCTCGTACACTCGATATGGACATGATAAATGCGCAACAAGCTCGTCGTATGCTTGACCGTGTTGTTGGGTATAAACTCTCTCCACTACTTGCTTCTAAGATTCAAAAAGGTCTTTCCGGTGGTCGTGTTCAGTCTTCAACCCTTAAACTTGTAGTTGATCGTGAACGTGAGATTCAAGCTTTTATTCCTGTTGAATACTGGTCTATAGATACTGTTTTCAAATCAAACATCGATGCAAATCTTATCATCCATAAGGGTGACAAGCTTAACAAAATGAGCATTGAGAACAAGACCCAAGCTCTAGCAATTGAAGAAAGTGTAAAAGCTGATAGTTTTGTTATTTCAAAACTAGAGACTAAACAGAGAAAATCTGCAACGCCTCCACCTTTTATGACTTCAACTCTTCAGCAAACTGCATCAAGTAAATTAGGCTTTACTCCTAAACGTACTATGATGATTGCGCAAGCACTTTATGAGGGTGTAAAAACTCCTGATGGAACTTCTGGTGTTATTACATATATGAGAACAGATTCACTTAACCTTGCAAACGAGGCAGTTGGTGGTGTCCGTGGCATCATTGAGAGTCGTTATGGAAAGAAATACCTTCCAAAAGAGCCAAAAGTTTATACTAAAAAATCTAAGGGTGCACAAGAAGCTCACGAGGCTATACGTCCTACAATGCTTGCATTTACTCCTGAGGTAGCTCAAAGTTTTTTAAAAGCTGACGAAATTAAACTTTACCGTTTAATCTATGAGCGTTTTATGGCTTGTCAAATGGAAGATGCACAGTTCGAACAACAAAGCATCATCTTCAAAGGAAATGAAAATCAGTACCGTGCAAGTGGTAGAAAACTCATTTTTGATGGTTTTTATGCAGTTACAGGGACAGAAGACAAAGATAAATTGCTTCCAACTCTTAAAGAGGGTGATACAGCTGAGATACAGACTCTCAAACCAGAGCAGCATTTTACAGAGCCACCAGCTCGTTACTCAGAAGCAAGTCTTATTAAAAAGCTTGAGTCTGAGGGTGTTGGTCGTCCATCTACTTATGCACCAACGGTTGCTACACTAAGTCAAAGAACTTATGTAAACATAGAGAAAAAACAGATAGTTCCAACAGAGATGGCATTTACGGTAACTAAGATACTTGAAGAGCACTTTGCAAACATAGTTGACATATCTTTTACTGCAAATATGGAAGAAAAACTTGATGAAGTAAGCGAGGGAAAGACGGACTGGCAGAAGCTTCTTGCTGATTTTTATGGTCCATTCATGCAACAAGTCGCTGATGGAAAAGAAAATATAGTTAGTTTAAAACTTGCTAAACCATTAGGGCGTACTTGTCCTAAGTGTGGAGAGAGTGAACTACTTTTAAGAAGTGGACGTTTTGGTAACTTTATCGCTTGTTCTGGCTTTCCTAAGTGTAAATATACTGAACAGTGTGATGAAGAAGGAAATGCAGTAGAGAAAAAAGAGACTACAGCAGAAGAAAAATGTGACAAATGTGGTAATGATATGGTTATAAAAAATGGTCGTAATGGTCAATTTTTAGCATGTAGCGATTATCCTGATTGTAAAAACACAAAGAGTATCAATGTAGAAGAGAAAAACTCAGATACACCTTGTCCTGACTGTGGTGGTACTATTTCACTTAAAAACTCTCGTCGTGGACCATTTTGGGGATGTAATAACTACCCTGAATGTAAATTCATTAGTAAGTTCGAACCGACTACTATTAAGTGTACTGAAAAAGGTTGTAAGGGTGTACTTGCACCGAGAACTTACAGAAACAAAGAAGTTTACGAGTGTGTAAAATGTAAAGCACGTACTCCTCGCGAAGAAGAGACTCCAAAAGAAGATAGTAAATAAGCTATGAAAATAGGTATACTCTCAGACACTCACTCTAAGGTTAAACGGGCGAAGGCTTGTTTAGACCTACTTTTAGAAAATGGTGCTGAGTTTATAGTTCATGCCGGGGATGTTGGTGAGTTAGAAACGCTAGAACTTCTTAAAAACTGTGGCAAACGCTATGTAGCAGTTTATGGAAACAATGATGCACACTTAGTTGCTCACCATAATGAGTATAACCTTGTTCAAGAGCCTTACTTTTTTAAACTAGCAGACACAAAATTTAAACTCATGCACCTTCCTTTTTATATGGCACCCGATACAGAAGTTGTTATCTCTGGTCATACACATGAGTTTCACTCAGAGTTTGTAGAGGGAACTCTCTTTTTAAATCCTGGTGAAGCCTGTGCTAGAAATAAGCCTATCACTGAATGTGCTATGCTTGAAGTCAAAGAGAAAAAGCTTAAAGTTACTTACTACTCTAAAGATAAAAAAGCAGAGAAATTTGAGAGTGAAAAATTTTCATACGATAGGAAAGCCTCATGAGTGAAAAAATATTTTTATGCTCTATCTGTAATATAAATAGTGGTACTTGCCTTGAAGATTGTAAGTTCTGTTCTCAAAGTGTGCGTTATAAAGCAGATATAGAACGTTATAAACAAAAAGATATAAAACTCATTCAGCAAGAGGCTATAACGGCTAGGGATAATGGAGCTTTAGGCTTCTGTCTTGTAACCGCGGATAAAGGGCTAACAGATAAAACCTTAGCGTTTGTTTGTGATGTGGCTAAAGCTGTTGAAGAAGTAGCCCCTACCCTGCGTTTAATCGCTTGTAATGGTACAGCTTCCCTAGAACAACTCTTAACACTTAAAGCAGCTGGTATTAAAGCCTATAACCATAACCTTGAGACTAGTGAGTCTTTTTATAAAGAGATCTGTACAACTCACCCTTGGAGTGAGCGTTATGAGACTTGCCAAAATGTAAATGAAGCAGGACTTGTTCTCATAACAGGTGGGATTTTTGGTCTTGGAGAAACACACTCAGATAGAGTAAGTATGTTAGAGTCTCTAGAATCTCTTAACCCTACTTCAGTACCCATTAACTTCTACCATCATAATGAAGCTCTTGAACTTCAGCCAAATTCACTAAAAGTTGATGAAGCACTCGCACTTATAGAACTAGCTCGTAAAACTATTCCAAATGCAAAGCGTATTATGGTTGCCGGTGGAAGAGAGTTAATGTTTGGTGAGAGACAAAATGAGATATTTGAGCATGGTGCCAACTCCATCGTGATAGGAAACTACCTTACAACAAGTGGCCGTGCTATGAATAAAGATCTTGAGATGTTAAAATCTTTAGATTTAGAAGTCGCTAACAGAGTAGACTAACTACACAAAGGAGAGCTAATGAGTGGTAATATCGTTTTAATTGTGACCATATCACTCATAATAATGTTCTCTCCATTTTTCGCAAAATTTTTAAAACTTCCGACAACACCTGTTGAAATTATACTTGGTTCAATTCTTGGATATTTTGGTTTTTTACATGAAGAACATCTTTTTGACCTTATAGCAGAGTTTGGTTTTCTCTATCTGATGTTTATTGCTGGAACTGAGATTAACCTCAAAAATGTTCTCAACACTAGTGCTACGATTATGAAAAAAGTAGCTATTTATCTCTTCTTTTTATATGCATTTTCTATACTTTTTGCTATTCAGTTTTCACTTGGTAAAATTTTTATGGTGCTTCTCCCTCTTATCTCTGTAGGTCTTGTAGCAGCTCTTGTAAAAGAGTACGGAAAAACTCCTTGGCTAGCTCTATCTATGACTGTTGGGGGTATTGGAGAGGTTGTCAGTATCGTTATTTTAACCATTACCTCTGCTGCTTTGCAATCTGGCATAGGTCTTGGATTATTTCAGACTATTATGGCACTTATTGCCTTTTTACTCTTTATGTTTCTAGTTTTTCGTTCTATGCAGCTTATTTTTTGGTGGTTTCCAAAGGTTTCTACTCTCCTTATGCCTTACGAGGACAACAAAGAGCAGGATATTCGTCTCTCTATGGGTATCTTTTTCCTTCTTATAGGGGCTATGCTTTACCTTCACCTAGAACTTGCCTTTGGAGCCTTTTTAGCAGGTATTTTTATACCTACATTTTTTGAGCATAAGCATGAGCTTCCAGAAAAACTTGCTTCGTATGGTTTTGGTTTTTTAATCCCTGTTTTCTTTATTCATATTGGAAGTTCTTTTAATGTAGAAGCGCTTGGAATGGATGGACTTGTTACAAAAGCCCTTATAATTACTATTGTAATGATATGGATGCGATTAATGGCTTCTCTAGTTTTCATAAAAGAGTTAGGCACGACAGATGCTATACTTATGGGACTCTCCCACTCTATGCCTCTGACACTTCTCATCGCTATGGCAACACTTGCTTACAGTGCACACTCTATAGATAAGCTTCACTACTATGCATTTATTTTAGCGGCTCTTTTTCAGGTTATAAGTGTTATGATTATTATCAAACTCATTAACATTAAAAAAGAGAGAGATTTATTAAGGAGTCAGGAATGAGCCGTTCAGTTCTACTACAACTAGCTCGTGACTCCATACAAGAAGTACTTCAAGCTGAATTAACTATAGATAGAAAAGCCCTACTTCAAGACCATCCCCTCCTCAATGAAAAAATCAAAGTCACACTCAATATTTTTATAGACAAAGAGATCAAAGGGAACTACACTACACAAAATCTAAGCAGTTCACTTCTTAGTAACATTATAGTAGCTGCTAAAAAGGCTGCGTTTGAAGATAAAACAAGAGGAATTATTACGACATCGGAGTATCTTCACTCAGAGATTGAGCTTATCTTAGATACTCCAGACGGGAAGATAAGTGAGACTGACCCCGCTATTTTACCTAGCAATTTGAACACCACCCTTAATAAAACAAGCAATCGCATACCCATGGTTAAGTCCTAAAGCGATACTACCTCCAGACTCTTGTGTAATATCTCCCGCTACAAAAAGACCTTTCACATTTGTTTCATAATTCTCATCATGAACAGGCTTACCATTTGCTTCTTCTATACCACTACTTGCAAGAAAAGAGGATGGGGTTGTCCCGCCAATAGCATATATAACCCTGTCATAAGTTTGAGCTTCTACTTCACTAAAAAGTACTTTAACTTTTCCATCATCATCTTCTAATCCATTTATATTAATACCGAGAATTGGTTTTACTCTATTGTCACTTATAACATTAGCTATATTTGTTTGGTTTGTAGGATTTGCTCGACGAAATGTTTCACGTCGATAACAGATACTTACTTCATTGTTCTCACTCAAATCAACGGCATACTCCACAGCACTATCACCACCACCAACAACTAAAATCTTCTCACCTTCACTACATCCATCAAGTGTATAGCCTATTTTCTTTCTAATTGATGAGGGTACTTTATAACTTGGCTTATTGGGTTTACCCATACGACCAATAGTTACAACAACATTTTTTGCTTTAACACTTTTCCCAGCCATAAAAACTTCAAATCCATCATCTTGTTTCTCTATAGACTGTACTTCAACATGTGTTTGAAGCTCTACAGAATGATTATTAAGTATCTCATCAAAAAAGTCCAATGTTGATTCTTTTGTTCCATCTACAAAATAAATACGACCATCAAGTTCAACTTTTTGACCTTTCCAGTCAACATCTACACGTTTGTTATCTTTATAATATTTACGAATCGTTGAATTATGATTTGTATCTTTTTCAAGTAAAACTATATCTCTAACACCTTGTAGGTAACTCTCAACAGCAGTAGCAATACCAGCAGGCCCTGCTCCAACAATAACTAACTCATGCATATTTACTCCTCTACAAATCTTGTTTGACTAAAGTTTAGCATAATTTAGTATATTACTATATAATGAATCTATGTATTATGTAATCATTAAGCAAGAGAACACACCATCATCACATTTTTTTGGTTTTATAGTCCAAAAGTATATAGCTGCTAAAAATACTGATAATGTTATTTTTGAAATAGTTCGTAACGGTAAAACAATACGAAAGTGGATAGATAAAAGTGAGATTATACTTCTTACTGATGATAAATCCTACTTTGTAGAACTTATGCATCAGTTTAAAGAGGTTGAAGCACAACAGCAAGAACTCGTTAATGAAGCACATAAGAATCTTGAAGAGTCTTTAGCAAACTATACACAAGTTATAAAAGATGAAATCTCCTCCTTTGAGAAGATAAGAGATAATGAAGACATTCCTTGTCTACTAAAAAGTCTTTAACCTAGTTTCTCAGGAAAATTCATCATAAATTTTTGAAGTTTTGGAGCGATAACAACTTGGCAGTAGCCTTGTGAAGAGTTCTGCGCATAATAGTTTTGATGGTATGCTTCAGCAGGATAAACAAGCTCAGGTAGCTCACTCACTTCTGTTACTATTTTGTCTCTATAGTCCGCTTGAGAGCGTTTAATAGCATCACTTATCACTTCTTTTTCCAGCTCATTTGTATAGTAAATAACTGAACGATACTGAGTCCCTCTATCTGCACCTTGTTGATTGAGTGTTGTCGGATCATGTATAACAAAGAAAATATCTAAAAGATCACTCATACTTACAATGTCACTATCATAAGTGATATCAACTATTTCAGCATAACCACTTACACCAGTACAGATCATCTCATAGTTAGGGTTAGGACGATTACCACCGGCATATCCACTCACTACACTACTCACACCCTTTACATTTAAAAATACTGCCTCAGTACACCAAAAACATCCACCACCAAGTACTAATCTTTTTTCATTCATAAAATATCCTATTAATTATTAGCAAAATTATCGCACAATAGACTTGTTTATAGAAATGAAAAATTCTTTATCTTATAAATTTAAGTACCCTATAACTTGTTATAATTATAAGACTAAGAGATAGAGGAGTTGTAATGCCAAAAATAGACACAGATAAGTTTTATACATCAGCGATTAAAATGTATGGAACATCTGCAAAAGGTGTTAACTGGGCGAGTAAAGAGAATCAAGTGCTGCGTTTTAAAGAGATACTCTCTCTTCTACCCTCTGATCTTTCAAGTTCAAGTCTAGCCGATGCTGGCTGTGGTTTTGGAGATTTTTATACTTATCTTGAGAAAAAAAAGCAACTCCCCAAGCACTATATTGGACTAGATTACCACTTAGATATGTGCTCTATTGCAGAGCAAAAAACGGCTCAAGAGATTATAAACGCAGATATATGCCGAGACAGACTTCCTGTTTGTGACTACTACACCTGCAGTGGTGCTCTGAATGTTTTAACAGAGTTTGAGACTCATCTCTTCATACAAAACTGTTTTAGTGCTTCAAAAAAAGCTTTTGTATTTAATGCTTTGCATGGGAATAAAACGAGTGATACCTATAACTACATGACGAAAGAGCAGATCAAATCCATCGCTAAAGATTTAAATGTAGGTGAAGTGCTCTTTAAGAGTGGCTATTTAGAAAATGACATTACTGTAAGTTTTATTCGTTAAGATGCTAGTAGTAAATACAAGGGCTTAAATATGTGTGGAATTTTTGGAATAGTTGGTGAGTATAACGAAACGAATGCCAAATCAGCTCTTGCAAAACTCACTCACCGTGGGCCAGACAACTGTGGCATAATTCAAAAAGAAAAACTCTTTTTTGCACACCAACGTCTAAGTATTTTAGACAGACATAAACGCAGCCACCAACCTCTTAAACATGAAAATATTTTACTCTCCTTTAATGGTGAGATTTATAATTTTAAAGCCCTCAGACAAGAGTTAAATTTTAACTTTCAAACCGGTAGTGATAGTGAAGTTATCATTGCAGCTTACTTAAAGTGGGGAGTCTCTTTTGTAGAGCACCTTAGAGGTATGTTTGCCATCGCTATTTTAGATGCTAATGAGCTCTACCTCTTTCGTGATAGACTTGGGAAAAAACCACTTTTTTATCTGCAAACAAAAGAGGCTTTTCATTTTGCATCAGAACTAAAAGCCCTTGTCCCATTCTTGAAAAAAAATGAGATGGATGATGATGCACTCCTTAGTTATCTCTCTTTTTTAGCAGCAACTCCACCCTACACTTTTTTTAAAAATATCAAAAAACTAGCTGCTGGAGAGTTTTTACACTTTAAAGAAAACACTCTTACAATCCAAAGATATTATGATATTCTAGATGAAAAACCAAATAAAATTATAGAAAAAAAAGAAGCACTCTTAAAAATAGAGTCCATTTTAGAGGAGTCCATGGAGCTGCGTTTAAGTAGTGAAGTACCTATGGCTTCACTTCTCTCAGGGGGCATAGATAGTGCGACTATCAATTACTATGCAAAACATAGAGGCTTAGATATTCCTACATATACTCTAGGCTATAGAGAATTTTCCAAGTATGATGAGAGAGACAATGCCAAAGAGACAGCTGCATTTTTAGGTGTGAAGAACACCCAAGTGGAGATAGATGAGGCTGCATTTATAGAGGCGAGTGACAAGGTTTTAGATACTTTAGATGAGCCTCTAAATGATCCGGCAGCTGTTCCACTCTATCTTCTTTTTGAACGCATTAAAAAAGATGGCTACAAGGTCGTTATGAGTGGCGAGGGGAGTGATGAGATTTTCTTAGGGTATAGACAGTACTTTGAGTATCTAGACATTGAAGCTGCTGGAAATCTTGCCCATAAAAACTGGCTGAAAAAATACTTCCGTGCAAACTTTTCTATGAATAGAGAGTGGGAGTGGTATAAACGTATCTTCGATGATACCCTCCTCTTTCGAACAAGTGGCGATAAGTTTACAGACCTACAAAAAAACAACTTAATGAGAAGAAATGTAAAAGATAATGCTTCACTGAAGTATTTGCAAAGCTACCGTGAGAGGTTTGAGGCTTCCCCACATTGTGATGAATCTATCTGGTACTCCTACATCGATCTCAACATCTTTCAAGCAGAGCATTTTCTTACAAAACTAGACCGTGTAAGTATGGCTCATAGTATCGAGTCGCGAACTCCTTTTTTAGACCATAAACTCGTAGAGGCACTCTTTAGTATAGATCCTAAACTACGTTACGAAGATGGTGTCACAAAAGCACTTCTTAAAGAGATTATGAAAGGTAAACTTGATGATACAATACTTAAACGCAAGAAGAAAGGTTTTGCTAACCCTTATATGGAGTACCTCATAAACTCTAAACGTATCAACCTCATTAAAGAGGTTAACAAAGAGACAGGAATGTTTAAAGAGGACAAACTAGACGAGTATATAATTACAGCAGCAAAGGGGAGTTTTAAACAACATATTTGGGGACTTTATGTACTCTCACACTGGATAAAGAAAAACCTACTCTAAGGAAAAATTATTAATATTTTTAAAAATGAAGATAGACTCTACCTCTGGCTCCTGGTTCTCGCTATGTTCTTTTGGGGTGGAGGATGGACTGCTCTAAAGATTCTCACATTTACTATGCCTATGGATATCATAATATTTTGGCGTTTTTTTCTTATGAGCCTCTCATTTTTACCTATTCTCTACTTTTTTAATGAGCCTATTAAACTCTCTAAAAACTCCATTAGTTTCATACTCGTGAGTTCTGTTTTAAACATTGCCTTTATGGTAAGTGCATTTTTTGGCATAAAGTATGGTCTTGCAGGTGCTGGAAGTGTAATCATCACCTCACTCTCACCTCTTTTAACATTTATACTTGTCACACTTATCTTTAAAAACTCTATCTCTAAAATGCAGTATATAGGTCTTTTTCTTGGGCTTATTGGTGGCTTTATTATCTTAGAGTTAAATGACTTCTCCCTCTTTTTAAATGAGGCAAATCTTTACTTTATTCTCTGTGCACTTATATGGGCTGGAGTAACCATACTTTCACAACACTCACACAAGCATATTCATCCTATTCATTACAGTTTTTTTATCTCACTTATTGCAACTTTTGTCTCTTTTGTTTATGCATATGATTCAAACATATTAAGAGTATTTGACGAAGGTTTTAACTTTTGGGTTTCACTTCTCTATCTTGCTATTTTTGGTCAGACCATAGCAACTACTATTTTCTTTATGGCATCGGGTAAACTAGGGAGTCAAAGAACAAGTTCCTTTATGTTCCTTGTTCCTATTTTTGCTCTTTTTAGTGCTTGGCTAATTTTAAATGAGCAGATGCAGATGCATATCATTATAGGTGGAACCATTAGTATGCTGGCTGTATACTTCATAAACAAAAAAAATTAATCTTCTTTTAACATTATCAGTAGTAATATATATTATTAATAAAATATATATTGAAAGATAGCAATAAAGTAGGTGATTTATGAAAAAAGTACTTATTCTAGGGGGTGGTTTTGCAGGTGTGGATGCAGCTATTCATCTTAGAAAATTAAACTACGATGTTACCCTTATAAGTGAACGTGACTACTTCTACATATTTCCTACTTCTATCTGGGTACCTACTCGAGAGAGTGAGTTTAAAGATGTCTGTGTAGACCTCAAAGAGCTTCAAGCAGCACATGGGTTTAATCTTCTCATAGAGAGTGTTACAAATATAAGTGCAAAAGAAAACAGTGTCACTCTCAAAAGTGGGGATGTCATCAATGACTACGATTATCTTATAGTGGCAATGGGTGCTTCTAAAATGAAGCATAAAGGCTTAGAAAATACTCTCTCTATCTGTGGTGCCCCAGAACAGTCTCTTAAAATTAGAGATGCTCTTGATGCTCTTGTAGAAAAAGGGAGTGGTAAGATAGCTATGGGCTTTGGTGGTAATCCAAATGACACCTCGGCAGTTCGTGGAGGCCCTGGATTTGAGTTACTTTTTAATGTACATAATATGCTTAAGAAAAAAGGTATTCGGGACAAGTTCGAACTCACTTTCTTCGCTCCAATGGCTGAGCCTGGAAAACGTATGGGACCAAAAGCTCTTGGTATGATGGACATAATGTTTAACAAAGTTGGTTCTGCCACACACTTTGGTAAAAAAATAACAATGTTTGAAAAAGATGGAATAGTTTTTGAAGATGGCTCAAAACTTGAGTCGGACTTGACTATGTTTATTCCAGCGGGAGCAGGGCATGATGTAATAGTAAACTCCGATCTCCCTCTAAATCCAGCAGGTTTTATAAAAACTGATGATTACTCAAATGTATTAAATGAAGATGGCACTATTTCAAATATTTATGCCATCGGAGATATAGCATCACTTGAAGGGTATGACTGGAGAGCAAAACAGGGTCATGTTGCAGAAGTAATGGCAAAAAATGTAGCTCATAATATACAAGAGAGAGAGAACAACTCTACTAACTTCAAAGGCTACCATGAACATCTCAACATTCTCTGTGTAATGGATACGGGAAATGGTGCTGCGTTTATCTATAGAGATGAGAAACGAGCTTTTATGTTTCCTATGCCTATTATTGGTCACTGGCTTAAAAAAGGTTGGGGTTCATACTGTAGATACTCAAAACTAGGAAAAATCCCTAGATTACCAGGAATGTAATTTCTTTTTTCTCACACTATATCTACATTTTTTTCTTTTATAATATGCTTAAGAAAGAGGAATACAGGACTAAGGAAGCAAATTACTTCCTTCAATGTCTCCATGAAGATGTAAACCCTTTCAGTTAAACCCTTAAAATTCATTTAGATGTCATGTGATTACCCCTTGAGCATGACATCGACCCTTTTATGCGTCTTCCTTAGCCTTACGTTTTAATTTCATTTTTCGTTTTGCTAACTCTCGCATATCTTCTGTAGTATCACTTTCATCCATAATCTCAACACCTAAAACAGTTTCTACACAATCTTCTAAAGTTAAGATTCCATCTGTCTGGTCATAATTGTCCATTACTAAAAACATATGGTCTTTTTTTGCTATGAAAAGGTCAAGAGCTTTGCTAACTGGTATATTTTCGTTTATGGAGAAGATATCTTTTTTAATTGATGCAAGTGTTACACTGTCATCTTGAAGGGCTTGTCTGAAGATACGTTTTGTGAGGACTAAGCCTGTAACTTCTTCTATGCTTCCATTGTAAACAGGTATACGGGAAAATTTAAAGATGGACTCTTGTGTCTCAATTACCTCTTTTATAGTCATACTTTCATCTATAGCAAATATAACAGAACGAGGTGTTAAAACCTCACTTACTTTAATGTTGTCAAGGTTTAAAATGTTCTCTATAACATCAGATTCTTTTTCATCAATAACACCATCATCTTCACTCTGAAGCATAGATTCAAGCAGTTCTTCTTTAGTAAGAGCATTTGCATCTGCTGCACCCTTTCCTATTTTATTTGTCACAAAAAGTGTCATGAGTATAACAGGATAAGTAAACCATATAAAGATTCTAATAAACTGCGATGCTGCGGGTGCAAGATTTTTCCAGTACAAAGCGCCAATTGTTTTAGGAATAATTTCACTTAGAAAAAGAATAGCAAAAGTCAAAATAATAGAAACAACAACAACAGCATCATTTCCCCAAATGATTGCTGCTTGTGCACCAACTGCTGCTGCACCTAAAGTGTTAGCAATAGTGTTAAGTATTAAAATACTTGCTATCGATTTATTTATGTTCTCTTTTTGAAGACGAAGAAGGTTACCAACGGAGGGTCTCTCTTTTTCTAAAACTGCCACATACGACATATTTATAGAGAGTAGAACGGACTCTAAAACGGAGCATACAAACGAAACCCCTATAGAGAGTACAAAAAATAGTATTAACAAGTCCAAGTTTTACAAATTCCTTAAAGTAATATATACGTTGCGAGTGCTAAAAAGCTAAAAAAACCAACAACATCGGTTACCGTCGTTAAAATAACGGTACTTCCAATAGCGGGATCAACATCCATACGCTTTAGAAGAAGTGGGACAGTGGCTCCAAAAAGCCCTGCCATAAAGAGGTTTATAACCATACTAAGTCCTATGACAACCCCTAACATTGCAGTGTCAAACCACACTGCGGCTATTATTCCCACAATTATAGCGAATAAGAGTCCATTTACAAGGGCGATAGTCACCTCTTTTTTTATAATACGCATAGCATCACCTTGAGATATATCTCCAAGAGCCAACTGACGCACAACAACTGTCAGACTTTGTGTTCCTGCATTCCCACCCATAGAGGCAACTATTGGCATTAAAACAGCAAGTGCTACCATCGACTCTAAAGTATCTGAAAACATCCCAATAACAAGTGAAGCAGCTATAGCAGTTAAAAGATTAAAAGCAAGCCAAGTAGCTCTCTTTTTTCCAGCGGGGAGTATCTCTTCATCTTCCTCTGCTTCATCATCAACACCGGCAAGGTTATACATCTGCTCAGTTGCATGCTCGTTGATAATGTCATACATATCATCTGAGGTGATACGACCAAGTAAAACACCATAAGAGTTTACTATCGCTAAAACAGAGAGGTCATACTGTTCAAAAGTATGTACAACATCTTTTATGTCATCAATATCTTTGGCTTTTATGGGTTCAAAGTTTTCATCACTTGCGTCTATGTTTTGCATAACTGTTTTACTAAAGTCAAAGATTAACAGATCATCAAGACCTACTGCATACTTTAGTTTTTTATCTTCGTCAGTTATGAAAAGGTTTTGAACATTTTCAACTTCGTTCTCTTTACGCAGTTTCGCAAAGCGCTTGATCACATCTTGAACTATTTCATCTTTAAACGCAGTAAAAAGCTCAAGTTGCATATGAGCACCAGCTTGGTCCTCTGCATAAGTTTGAAGTTTGGTAATCTCTTCTTTATCATCTTCATGTAGGTTATCAAAAACCTCTGATGCCATTTTTTCATCGACATCTTCAAGCTCTTGCATAAACTCAGCTTGATCATCAGACTCTAGTTCTGTAACCGCGTGAGAGAGCTCATCTACACTCAAGTTTTCTACTACATCATCAAAGTATCTATCAGGAAGGGCAAGTGCTACATCCCCTACTAGGTCCTTTGGAACAAGCTTAATAGCGATAGAAAAATCATTATCACTTAAGTTCTTGAGTATTTTAGCAATATCACTAGGATGCATCTCGCTTACTTCATGAGCAGCAAGGTAGTCTTGAAGTTGATTCATAGATCGCATTATAGCAAATTTTAAGTTAGTAGTGACTTCTCTTTATCATCTATAATCATTAAGAGTGCTGGTAATGCCACAAGATCCACAATAACTGCTATGACTAATGCAGAAGCTGTCACTACACCAAAATGGTAGTTCGGATTAAAGTTACTAAAGATAAAAACTAAAAATGCTAAACTTAACACTATAGTTGTGAAGATGATGGCAGATCCAGCATAACTCATCACATACTTCATAGCATCTTCTAAGTTATCTCCGCGTTTTCTAGCCTCTATATACTTCACCATAAAGTGAATAGTATCATCAACTGCGACACCTATAATGATGGCTCCAGCAATGGCTACACCCATATCTATGTCTATACCTAACCAACCCATTACTCCAACTACTAAAGCTATCGGTAAAACATTTGGTACTATAAACAGTGGGAGCATTCTCCAATTTTTAAAGATTATAAGCATAATAAGAGAAATCATTATCACCGCTAAGGTAATTGACTGAATCAGTGTTGCCGTAACATCATGCTGCATATGAGCAAACATTACTGTTTGACCATTTACTGTAGCACTGTACGGAGTCTCTTCCCACCAATCTTCTACCCAGTTTATCATCTCTAAATCTTTTGAAGTCTCAACAAGATTCATAGAGGCACTCACACGCAGTAGCCTCTCATCAATGTCCATCTTATCGTTTATCTCCATACCTTGAGGTAGCGAAAGAGAGTAAAGAAGAAGATACTGAGCTACTAAGTCTTGGCTATTTGGAACTGTTTTACTGCCATCCATAACCTCATTGAATGTTTTTATAACATCCAATAGTGAAGATATATGTCTAACATCAGGATATTTTGCATAAAACTCTTCATAAAATTTCTCAACTGTTCTTAGAAACTCAGGATTTTTAATACCATCTTTAGCCTTTGCATCTACAATAATCTCATAACTCATAGGACCAGTAAGTTTCTCTTGCATTTCATTAACAGCAACACGAAAAGGGAAATCTTTTTTAAAGTACTTTACAGTGTTTGAGTCCACATTTGCTTTAAATATTCCAAGACCTAGTCCAACAAAAATTGTAATACTTACACCAAGTATAATTTTTGCATTTTTCTTTAAAAAATGGGTGTACCATACAGCCATAGGATGGTTATTTGCCCCCTGGATTTTCTCATCAGTTTTAATATTGGGGTTTAAAATAGCCAGCATTGCAGGTACAAAAAGAATAGTTAAGACAAATGCAAGAAGTGCTGCACTTGCAGTTGCAATTCCAAGTGTTTGAATAGGCACAACAGCTGAAACACCTAAAGAGGCAAAACCAACAGAAGTAGTCACAGATGTTAGAAAAATAGCTAAAAAGTTTTTCTTCACAGTATAATGAATTGATGTATGGTTATCCATACCTTTTTTTCTAGCCATAGTATAAATCCAAATAAGATGCATTGCATCTGCTATCCCTATAGCCACGACAAATACAGGTATATTAGCTGTAAAGTTATTAAGCTTAAAACCTAAAAGAACTTGAATAGAAAGCACAATAAGGAAAGTAAAAATAACAACTAAAATACTTGTAATCATAGATGAAATTTTTCGAAATATTAGGAGTAAAAGAACCATTGCAACAACTATAACAGCCGGTGTAAATATACCTCCATCATGTTGTGCTATCTCTATGAAAGATGTGTTTATAATCGGGCCACCACCAAGGAAAAACTTATAGCCATTTTTCTTCTCTTCGGGTGCAATAATCTTTAAAACCGAATCACGAAGATTAAACGCCACCTTAGGATCATCTCCTGCTTTTGGCGTCATACGCCCAACAATCATCGTAGTTTTCGCATCACTAGAGATAAGCTTACCTACTATGATATCTTGTGTTAAAGCTATCTCTCTTTTCTTATTTAACTGCTCTTGTGTGTACATACTAGGATCTTCTATAAAGTCTTCAACTAAAACTTCATCAGGGTACTCTGCATCAGAATGAACATACTGATAGTTTGTTAAAGAGTCAACTCGTGCTATGTAGTGAGTTTCCCAGAGTTTTCTAGTAATGTTATCTATAGTTTCTAATGCTTCAGGTGTAAAGATACCATCTTCATCTGTAAACATAATGGTAACAGCATCATCATTTCCAAATACTGCACGAAAATGATCATAGTTTTTAAGTATTTTTGACTCTTCGCCAAACCAGATTCTATAGCTACCTTCAAACTCTAAGTTTTTGAGGTTTGATGCCATCATCACAGTTATAAGTGGAATTAAAATTGCGATTACCCATCGAAATCTTATTACATTATTTACAAATTTTTCCATTTTTTTCCTTTAAAATCTATATATTAAAAATAGTATGCAAGATTAACTGCTACTCTTTGGTGTGTTCCTAAAAATGCATAAGCAGTTAGCTCTGTCGTTGAAGGGACTATATAGTAATAATCTACTGCTATTTTAAAACTCTCAGCAAAACGACTATCAAACTTCATATAGTAAACTTGTTCATCATACTCAAGGTCAAAAATTCCACCGCCCACAAGAGAACTATCATTTGCATTGTTAAAACTATATCGAGCACCTATGAAAAGGTCATCTTGCATAGTCTCAAAGAGTTCTAGGTCATTATATTTATCATCTTCATATGTGTCAAATCTATAGTACTCAGCGATGAGACCAAGGGATCCACTCTCATAAAAATTTTCTAATGTATGTTCAACACCTAAAGCGATGTGTGAGTAATCACCTACATTTTTATCTTCATCTACTTTTGCATAGAGAGCTTCGAGTTTAAAAAGTGTTGTATCTACCACTAAAGTATTATAGGTCATAATTTTATTTACTATAAAAGCATTCTGCTCAAAACTTGTAGGATACCCTACTGTAGGAGAATTTGGTGCGAGATTCTCAGGAGTATCTGTTGAAAAATAACGTAGAGAATCATATCCATTCTCAAATATAACGGCATAATCTAAAGCATACTCAGTATCTGTTGAACCACTATATTTTAAGTAGACAGAGGGTCTATTTACACCATCCTGCGTTTTAAGTGTTCCATCGTAAGTAACAAACTCTGGAAAAAAATAGTAGACATAAGGAAAAGCTGCCATCTTCTGCTCTTGTTCATCAAGTTTAACTATCAACGACAACTCTCCACTCTCCGTGTAGTGAGAGTATGCCATATTCCATACACCGAGTTTATTTGAAGCAAATAAGTCATCTCTAAACTCTTTAGGATTAAAGCCATCTACTATATTTCTAAGCTCTAGTGAACCCCAAAACTCTATAGTTTTTCCCACCTTTAGCGCATCGTTTTCGAAGTCATACTTCGCATATAACTCATCCAAACGTGCAAATGTTCGTTCAGTTTTTTCAGACTCTGTAGTAAAGTCATAATAAGCCTCTTGCGCATATAACTTACTAAAAACCGTTAAATCATCATGTGTGTATGTAAATTCCAATATCTGCTTTGCAGTAAAAGAGTTGGCATTTTTACTCTCTGGACGAGTTAAATAAACTTGCGAGTCCAGATCTAAATGCCCACTTACATCAAACTCTGCAAATGCAAGGGTTGAGGCAAGTAAAGGAAGAAACAGTGTTCTCATTTTTTGAGATATCTCTTGTGAAAGTCTTTACTTTTAAGACCATTGTTAATCTTCTCTTGGCTCCATACTAAAACAGTAGTTTTATCATTTTGAACATTACTCATAGTAATTTTTCCTATACGGTAAACATCCCCAAACTTTTTATACTCACCAAAAATAGAAGTCTTTAAAAGTTCATTTTTTCTATCGTAATACTCCATTTTGAGTACTAAAAAAGTCTTTTGATTTACATAAGAGATGAGCTTTTTATAGCCTGAGTATTTTGAAACAGGTTTAGAACTTCCAATGTACACAGCTTTTCCTTCAAATGTACCCTCTTTAGCTTCACCCTCATAAATATACTTTTTCACATTAAACGCAGAGAGATCTTCATAGGAGAACTCACTTCCCATAAATGCACCAGATTTATTTTTACTAGCGATTCGCTTTACACGTTTTAGTGCTGGAAGATATAACCACTGATCATCATCCTTATCTATATGTTCATAACTTAAAAACTTTGTTCCTTTAACATCTGCTGGTGTTAAAAACTCCATTAATGACTTATCTTCACTCTCGCCTTCAAGAACTTTCATTCTCATTGTTCTTGTTTTCTCTTGGCCTGCTGCATTTACAAGAGTCATCTTCATTGTGGATATAGAGTCTTTAAAACCACTCATTACATCTTCACTTTTCTGTGCAACTTCTAAGTTGGAGATTGCAAGTAAATTACTTACAAAGAGCACTGTAACTATAAGATATTTCATTTTTATTCCTTCTGGCTATTTATGTTGACAATGTTAACATAAGATGTGACACATGTCAACATTATCTTGGGTATTTAATAAACTTTATGATAATATTCCATTATGAATACAAAAAGCAACAGCTCTTACCATCACGGAAACCTTAAAGAAGCACTTATAAAAGAGTCTCTAAAAATGGTTGAAGAAGATGGTCTCTCAAGCATAACACTTCGTGGACTTACAGACAGAGTAGGTACTTCAAGGACTGCTCTTTATCGTCATTATAGTTCAAAAGAAGAGTTACTAAAAGAAGTTATTCAAGCTGGTTTTGACAAACTTGATGAAGATATTTTTTCTTCACTTGATAAAGAACTTGAAGTAAAAGAGAAAATCTATATGCTTGGAAAAGCCTATATTGATTTTGCTATTAAAAATCCAAACCTTTATAGAATGATTTTTGGTCATGAGCTTCAAGAGCATAGAGAAGAGTCATGTGACATTAACGAAAGAGAAGATGCTCCCGGTTTTCATAAACTAGTAGACCTTATTATAAATGCTCAAGAGAATGGAATTCTTAAAAAAGAAGATGCTTTTATGCAAGCTACTGTAATGTGGTCACTTCTCCATGGTCTCTCTAATCTACTTATAGATGGTCATGTCCATGTTCTTGACAATATAGATACACTTTATGAGTTAAGCTTTAAAACTCTCATTAGCGGTATCGCTGTTGAAAATATCTAAGTTCACACTAAAAACTATATCGTAAACCTAAGTAAGCTAGTCTCCCTCTATTTTCAACATCAAATGCTCTTGCAGTTGATGTTGTTCCCGTTGTCGCCGATGGTGATGGAGAAGGTGTGTAGTACTCGCTATCTAAAAGGTTCTTTACCTCAATATATGTCATAAAATTTTTATTAAATGTATATGTTATTTTGGAATCTATGACAGTGTATGCATCTAGAGTTTTGATATATGTTTCATAATCATTCTCAGCTTGACTATGGTAATAACCACTCAGATTAATGTTTAACTTATTGTATCTATAGTTTAAAATTGTACTCAGTGTAGTATCAGGTGTCACTCGAACATCCTCATCTGAACCAAGTATATGTGTAGCACCCAAATGCAAATACAATGTTTTATCAAAAAACTCACTAATAGACTCAAACTCAAGACCCGAATAGTTTTGACTTCCTACATTTTCGCTTGATAGTAATTCTACACTGTTTCTTACCTGTACTATTGCATTATCTACTTGTGTGTAAAAGTAGCTAAGTGTAAGAACAGTAGAGAAGATTTTTTGAACCAGTATAGCCTCATAAGTATCAACACTTTCAGGTTCTAAGTTTGGGTTTCCGGCCACTTCTCCTGTTATGCTAGAGTAATACAACTCATTATACATAGGTGCTCTAAATGCAGAACCGTAGAGTAGTTTTAAGCTTGTGCTCTCTAGTGCTTGGTAAACAAGTGCAACTCGAGGGTTAAAAGTCTCTCCAAAATCAGAGTACTTATCATAACGTGCACCAAGTGTATAAGTAACATCACTGATTGCCCCCTGATACTGACCATAGATACCTACTATATCTCTTTCTGTTAAAGTTGCTAAACTCTCTGTTGGACTCACATTCTCAATCAGTACAACATCAGCTTGTGTTAGTTTTGGATGTCTATAATCAACACCAAAGTAGAGATTATTCGTACTATTTATCTTATAATCATTTTTCCACTCGAGA
>Ga0256826_1000128_pt1 | contig 39372 bp, 39 predicted proteins | sample CV79metaG_FD_185975 | JGI IMG/M metagenome (GOLD analysis project Ga0256826, IMG submission 185975) | Hydrothermal vent microbial communities from East Pacific Rise, Pacific Ocean - CV79 | ecosystem: Environmental > Aquatic > Marine > Hydrothermal vents | place: Pacific Ocean: East Pacific Rise...
TGTAGGGGGCGATTGCTATCGCACCATTTTATAATTGGCATAAAACAAAAATATTACATTTATATTAATGTTTTGATTGGTGCGATGGCAATCGCCCCCTACAGAATTCGTATGTAAATGTCGGGTACGGAGAACCCGACCTACGGCGATTTGGATATTTTTTTGGATGAGGTTTGGTTTTGACGAAGTTATTGAGTTCTCTTTTAAGATTAAATATATATAATATTTAAATAACAAATAAGGCTAATCAGATGTTTAAAAAATATATACCTTTATTGATTCTCTCCTCTTCTCTCTCATATGGCTTTATCAGTGTTGAACCTCCTGTTTTCAATGAAGACCAAGGTTTAAAAGGAGAAATCTCATTAGGAGCGAAATATAGCTCTGGTAACTCTGACCATAGATCTTTAAGTAGTTCAATTAAAGGGGAGTACAGTCGTAAAGATTGGCTTCTTTACCTTATATCGTCTTATACTTATGGTGAGTCTAAAGGAACAAAAGATACTAGTGATGGGATGACACACCTTCGGTATATTCATAAAATTACGGATACAGCTTATGACTATGAGACTTTTTATCAGGTTGAGTTTAATGCTTTTCAAGACCTTAAAACACGTAAGCTAGTAGGGGCAAATATTCGTAAAAAAGTTGATATATATTTTGATAAGCTCTACTTTGGTTTAGGACTCTTTTACTCTTATGTAGAGCCTGAGTCTACAAATGTTAATCCTATCTATAGACGTACAAAAGCCAACAGTTATGTCTCTTTTTTAAAAAAGATAGATGAACACTACTCTATTAACTATTTGGGATATTATCAACCTAATGTTAAAGATACGTCAGATTATACATTGTTACAGATTTTACAGTTTAATACCTCTTTAAGTAAGAACTTAAATCTTTCGTTAGATATGATACATAGTTATAATAGTAGACCCTATTTAGGAATTAAAAAAAGTGATATTCGTTCTACTTTGAACTTGAAGTATAAGTTGTGATTTATTGTCCCCTAAAATGTCCCTAAACTATTGACCTATTTATCTCTTTTAGCTATACTAGAAATATGAAAAAATCAAGCTATAGACCACCTTATACCCTTACCTCTAAGATAGTTAATCTTACTTCACAAATAAGCGAAGCAGTAACAAAAGTTGAGCTTGATTCTGACTTTAAGATAAGCCCAAAGTTACGACGTGAGAATCATGTTAAGACTTTGGCAGGTACTTTGGAGATAGAGGGGAACTTTTTAGGTGAAGCGAAGATAACGGCAATTTTGGATGGCAAACGTGTATTGGGAACAAATTTAGAGTTAGCAGAGGTGGAGGGAACCATTAATGCTTATAAGTCTTTGGAGAACTACAATTACTATAAATTAGAAGATCTATTAAAGGCTCATGGGCTTATGATGAGTGGTATTTTAAGTTCTGCTGGAAAGTTTCGTTCTGTCATGGTAGCTGTGGGTGAACATGTAGCACCAGCACCAAAGATGTTGCCACAACTCATGCAAGAGCTTTTTGAGTGGTTAGAATATAGCGATGAGCATCCACTCATTAAGTCTTGTGTCTTTCACTATGAGTTTGAGTTTATTCATCCTTTTGCTGATGGAAATGGACGAATTGGTAGACTTTGGCAGTCGGTCATTTTGTACCAATGGAAAAAGGTCTTTAACTCAGTTCCTACAGAGAGTATTATAAGAGATAATCAATCAGCCTACTATAAAGCTATTGAAGATTCAACAGATATGGGTGAGAGTACACCCTTTATTGAGTTTATGTTAGAGGTGATTTTAAGTACTATTCAAAATGTCCCTAAAGATGTCACCAAAAATGTCCCTAAAGATAGAGTTGGATTAATATTAGAAAATATGAAAAGAAATTCGGCTATAACCATTAAAGAGTTGGCTACAATAGTAGGAGTAAATGAGAAGACTGTTAAACGGGATATAGAGAAGCTAAAAATAGAAGGAAAAGTTATTAGAGTTGGTAGTGCGAGAAAAGGTACTTGGGAAGTGAAACAATAAATTTTTGAAAAGAGAGAAATAAGATGCAGATAAAAGTAACAAAAAAATTACCAGAGTATGAAGAGGAATCAAAAAAAGTTTATAAAAAAAATGGAAATATAGAGACAAAATTTTATGAAAAAGAGCTTTTGAAACTTCACCTAGAGTTGGTAAAGCTTCAAAAGTGGGTTATTGATAATGAAAAACGTCTATTAATTATTTTTGAAGGAATGGATACCGGTGGAAAAAGCTCTTCTATTAAATCGTTAAATCGTTTTTGGAATCCTAGAGAGTCTCGTTCTGTAGCACTCTCTAAACCAAACTCTAAAGAGTTGGGACAGTGGTATTTTCAAAGACATTTGAAACAAGTTCCTAATGCTGGTGAGATTGTCTGTTTTGACCGTTCTTGGTATAATCGAGCAGGAATAGAACAGGTCTTTGGTTTCTGTAGTAACGAGCAACATGAGCTTTTCTATACTCAAGTTAATGATGTAGAGAAGATGTTGGTCGATGATGGAGTGATGATATTTAAATTTTACTTAAATATCTCTCATGAGACACAAGCAAAGCGTATTAAAGATAGAGAAGATAATCCTTTAAAGTCTTGGAAACTCTCTGACCTAGATTATAAGTCTTACGAAAAGTATGATAAATATGTTGAGCTTAGAGACAAAATGTTTGAGAAGTCAGGAACCATATCTGCCCCTTGGTGTATGTTAGATGCTAATGATAAAAAAAGAGCAAGACTCAATTTGATTCGTTTTATATTAAGTAATATTAACTATAAAAACCGTAATGAGGAACTCATTACAGGAGTAGATGAAAAAATTCTTACTTTTTTTGCTCATTAAGAAGTAGGGAGTCAAGCCAAATGCTTTCTGACTCTCCTTTGATAACTTCATAAGTAATGTCTTCAGAATGCTCTTCTACATACTCATAAGCATCTTCTGTTAAGAAAAATCCAGACATTGTATAGTGTAGATTTAAATCATAATTTTCAAAGACAGGATTATCAATTTTAAATTGATCTCTTTGTTCTTGAAAAGTTTTAAGTTCTTCAGTAGAGATATCTAGTTGATTATCACGACAATGAATCAATAATATTTTTTTATTATTTTTAGCAACAAAAGTAATGTTTTTATTTTTATCCATTTGAGTTTTATCTTTTGAATGGTGCCAAATAGTATAACCCTGTTTTTCGAAATACTCTTTTATGAACTCTTCATAAAGATTGTTATCTATATAGGTACGTACAGTATTTTGAATGGCTAAGAGTAATTCACTATTTTTCATAATCTCTTTTTTCCAGTAAACATAGCGAACTCTACTCTTTTCATCGTTATGTTCTACAGCACCATTTTTTTTACCAAGTACGGTAGGTACCCACCAGATATAGTGTCTTTTCTCTATCCATTTCATGTTTGTTAATATTTGATTTAATTGGCGAGGCTCAATTGAGAAAAATTTTGCTAACTGCGTTGCAGAGATATAATCAGATTTTTTTTGAAAGTTAAAAACTCTTTTTGGTAACATTGACATACCATATCCTTTTATATTATATATAATATTTTATATTAAAATTTTAGTTAAATGTCTTAATGTATTGATAAGAATATAAAATTATAGATAAAAAAAACAGTTTCTGTTAGCCTACTATTAACTACAGAGAAATAGGGTTTTTCACTAGTATAAATTATTTTTTTATGTTAAAATAATTCTCTAATTCAAGGAGTTCATAATTTTAAAAAAAATAATACATATAGTTATATTGATAGTATTTAGCTCCTTTTCCTTAGTAGCTCAAACAGATAACTATCTACGGCATACTTTTTTAAAAGAGAATCAACTAAATTTAATTTTTAAATATAAGATTGAATCTGTCAAATATTTTACAATTAAAGGGAAGGGGATTGTTAAGCATGTTTATGACATAAAAAATGCTGTTTTACCAAATACTCAAAGTATTTCAAAATACAAAGCTAAAGGTGTTAAAGCATTTAGAATAGGGCAATTTAACAAAGAGTTTATGAGAGTAGTTATTGAAACTACAGTAAAAACAAAAGGTTTATATGTTGTTAATGGACGAAAATTGACTTTTGTATTACCTTCAGCTAAAGATGTAAAAAAAGTTGTTCAAAATAGAGTAGTTTTATTGCCTAAAAAAACAGTAAAATATTACAGATATAACTCTAAAAGAAGTAGAAAAACAGTTATTTTAGATGCTGGTCATGGTGGTCGGGATATTGGTGCTTCTAGTCATGGGACACGTGAAAAAGATTTAACATTGAGTATGACATTGAAGTTAAAAAGAATTTTACAAAAAATGGGCTATACGGTTTTATTGACACACTATAAAGATAGTTTTATGAACCTTAAACAACGTACAGAGTATGCTAATATTCATAATGGTTCACTGTTTGTCTCCATTCATGTAAATGCTGCACCACTAAAGCGTAAAGCAAAGGTACTCTATAGAGGAATTGAAGTCTATTATCTTGCTGTAAAAAATTCAAAAAGAATAAAAAATAGAAGAGCAGTATATCATGGTAAGAAAGTCTACTCTAATTATGCATATAAAATAATGACCAGTTCATGGAAGTTTTCAAAATCTCATAAGTTAGCCTATAGTGTTAAAAAAAATATTTTATCGAATGTTAGAAAAAAGTATGCATTAAATGATAAAGGTGTTAAACGCAGAGACTTTTGGGTCTTACTCGCAACTAAAATGCCTTCTATTTTAGTTGAAACAGGTTATTTAACAGATAAAAATGAGCTAAAAAAATTACAAAATAGTGACTATCAAAATTTACTCATGGAAGGTGTAGCGAATGGTATTAATGAATATTATGGGTTATATTAGTAGTAATTATGTAATATTTATAAAAAGCCACTAAATAGGAGTAATTTAGTCTTATATAGAAAAATCTTTCATTTTCCATTTAAATTTACTAAATTTTATGATAAACTAATTTTTATTGAATAAATAAGGAAAAAATATGTCAGAACAAATATTTAACCCAAATCCAGAATATGCAAAAGATGCCAAAATAAACTCTATGGAGGCTTATTGGGAGCTTCAAAATAGAGCCATTGAAGATTATGATGGTTTTTGGAAAGGTTTTGCCGATGAAAAAATTGATTGGATAGAGCCATATGACACAGTATTAGATGAATCAGATGCACCGTTTTATAAATGGTTTAGTAATGGGAAGCTAAATGTATCTAATCAATGTATTGATAGACACTTAGAGAATAAAGCTGATCAGAATGCCATTGTCTTTGAGGGAGATAAGGGTGATGTTCAACATATTACTTATGCACAACTCTCAGAACGTACTAATAAAATGGCAAACTTATTAAAAAATAAATTTGGTGTAAAAAAGGGTGACAGAGTTGTTCTCTATATGCCAATGATTCCTGAAGCTGCTTATGCAATGTTAGCATGTACACGTATTGGTGCGATTCACTCAATTGTATTTGGTGGATTTAGTGCAGAAGCACTTAAAGATAGAATTGAAGATGCAGAAGCAAAAGTGGTTATTACTGCTGATGGAGCATTCCGTAAAGGAAAGCCATATATGCTTAAAAATGTAGTTGATGATGCATTAGCTCAAGGTGGAAAGAGCATAGAAGCTGTTTTAGTTGTAAAAAGAAATAACGAAGAGATTACTTGGGTAGATGGTCGTGACCACAACTACAATGAGTTAATTGAGGATGAATCTGCAGAGTGTCCTTTTGAACCAATGGATTCAGAAGACCCATTATTTCTTTTATATACCTCAGGTTCAACAGGTAAACCAAAAGGAGTTCAGCACTCAACAGCAGGTTATATATTGTGGGCTCAAATGACTATGGAGTGGGTGTTTGACTTAAGAAAAGACGATGTCTATTGGTGTACAGCAGATATTGGTTGGATTACAGGTCATACCTACATTGTTTATGGACCACTCGCAGCTGGTGGAACAACCGTAATGTTTGAAGGAGTTCCAACTTATCCAGATGCAGGACGAGCATGGAAGATGGTTCAAGATCATAATATTACTCAGTTTTATACAGCACCAACAGCTATTAGATTACTTCATAAAACAGGTGAAGATGAGCCAAAAAAATATGACCTATCTAAACTAAGAGTTCTAGGAACAGTAGGAGAGCCAATTGACCCACCAGCATGGAAATGGTACTACGAAGTTGTTGGAAACTCTAAATGTGCTATTGTCGATACTTACTGGCAAACAGAGACAGGTGGACATATGATTAGTCCACTTCCAGGTGCAACAGCAATTAAACCTGCATGTGCAACATTTGCTCTTCCAGGAATTATTGCAGAGATTATTGAAGAAGATGGAACACCAACACCAGTTGGTGAAAAAGGTTTTATGTGTATTACCAGACCCTGGCCTTCAATGATTCGTAATATTTGGAATGACCCAGAGAGATTTAAAAAAGCTTACTTTGGTGACTGTAAAAAAGATGGCGAACCAGTCTACTTTACAGGTGATGGTGCAATGATAGATGAAGCAGGGTATATTACCATTACAGGTAGAACTGATGATGTTATTAATGTCTCTGGTCATAGAATGGGAACAGCAGAAGTTGAAGCTGCTATAAAAAAACATGATGCTGTTGCAGCTGTAGCTGTAGTTGGAAAACCTCATGAAATTAAAGGTGAGGGGATTTTTGCTTATATTGTTTTAAAAAATGCAGATGATGCTTCAGAAGAGTTAAAAGTGGCTATTAATCAGGTGATTAAAAAAGAGATAGGGGCTATTGCCTTATGTGATGCCATGGTATTTGTGCCTGATGTTCCTAAGACTCGTTCAGGGAAGATTATGAGACGTATTCTTCGTTCTATTGTTAAAGGTGAGGAGATTACTCAAGATACTTCTACGCTTGAAGATCCTTCAATTGTAGAAGTTATTGAGAAGATTGTTAAAGAGGGGTAGGGTTTACCTCTCTTTTGTGTTGGTTAGTACTTCTTATTGGTATTAACTAACATATCTTCTTTTGTTAAATCTATTAATAAATGACCTAAACTTTTTAAAGAAAAAAGTTGTAATGCTTCACCTTTCTCTTTTTTTAATTCAGTTGAAAATTTATTTTTAGAAAATATTACATAACTCTCTATTTCAAGTTCTGCTTGTTTACACTTCTCTTTTAGTTTTGTAAGCTCGCTTTTGTTGGCTTTTGATTTAGAAAACTTGCAAGTACCTGCTATCATTTTTCCAGATTTTGTTTTTGCCAAGAGGTCAATCTCTATTTTTGTGTCCCAGTAAGAACCAATTTTCATTATTTTGTCTTCATTTGATTCGTTATAGCTTTTTTTGACAAGTTCCATAAAGAGTTGTTGGTAGATAAGGTTTGTAAACTCTCCTCTCATCTGACTCCAACGCTCTTTAACTTCACTATATTCACCTGCTTTAATTCCCTTGTAGTAAGGAGAGATAACAGCAAACCAAAAACGCATAAAAGGTTGATTGAAATTAAGTTTAATAGAGACTTTATCATGGTCTTTTAGAGGTTTCTCAATTGAAATATCTTTTGAAAGTAGTCCCTCTTTTATCATGAAGTCTACAGACTCTTCTCCATACTCTTTTGTAGTTTGAGCTTTTTTAAACGCAGAGTGTTCTCTTCTGTCTCCTGTAGCAAGGGCAGAGAGAACTTTATGATGAATCTCTTTACTTTGTGTAATTTTAGTAGTATCACCATGAATGTAACGGTAGTTGTTGAGTACTTTCTCTTCTATTAGTTCTTCTAGTGGTTTGGTTAGATCAACTCTCCAACCCATTCCACCAAAAACAGCGAAATACTCTAAAGCAACTTCTAGGTTAGTAGCGTTGTTTTGGTAGCAAAAAGAGCGAAATTGTTGAAGAATAGTTGGATTTGACATAAATATAAGACCTTGAATAGTTTTTGAAATTATAGCTGAAATTTAGCGTATAATAAATCTAATTTTATGAAGATACTTTCTATAATGTTGAAATTAATAATTAGGGGATAGAAAATGAAAATAGAAGAGATAGAAAAACGATACGCTTATAAGTTTCCAAAACTATTTAAAGAACTTTGGAATAATGGAATGATTGACTGGATGGATGGGCATCAAGGCTCTATAAATGATGGAAAGCTCTGGGCAAATGAAATTTATCCAAAAATTAAAGATAATCCTCCTTTACTTTTACATACTGGTGGTTTTGACTTTGAAATGTTACAAAATGAAGAGATGCTTAATTGGAAGTTTGATGAGTTATGGGATGTAGAAAATCATCAATTTATTCCCTTCGCCAAAACAGATGAAGGCAATGTATATGCTTTTTATAAAGGTATTAAAACAGATGGAGAAAATGCCATTGTCTACATTTGGAATGATATGAATGAAACAGAAGTTTTAGCAAAAAACTTTGAAGACTTTATCTTTAGAAAAATGCTTGAGGCAGTATATGATGTCGATAAAGATGAATTAGATGCAGATTATAAAGAGACAGGTTTTAATGGTTATAGAGAAGATATTTTAAGAGATTTGAATAGTATTAGACCATATTTGAATGAAAAGTATTTGGTTATTTTGGAAGACATTTATAAAGATAATCAAATAATAGAGAGTTCATTTTCTTATGGATTATGTTCTAATAAAAAATTAGTACAAATTATTAAAGAGTATTTAGATTTTGAAGAGTTAGATAATGTTTTTGAACATGAGTTAGATTAAAACAACTAACTCAAAATTCACTTTTAAGTAATATACCAAAATTTCAAAAATTATTTTATAAAATATTCTAATTTACTTTAACTCCCTCTGCAATTATGCCAAAAAGGTCTCTTCTTTAACTACTTTATTATTATCCCAAAAATAATCTACATGTTTTTCAAATAAAGTCACCATGGAAGAGTTAGATTTTGCATCTATCTTCAATAAATTAACCTGCATTTGATAAAAGAATAGGGGAGAAAAAAACTCATGTGCTAAAAATAAAGGATCTGTATGTTTAATAGTTTCATTTTGCATCATAATAAAGAAAATAGATGAAAGTTTTTTGACATTAGCTTGATAAAAATGTTCATTATAAATATCTCTAATTGCTGAGTTCTTATATAATTCCTGCATTAAAAGTTTAAACAAAGCTTCATTTCGTTTATCAAATGAGATAAGTTTAAAAGTTGTAGCAATTGATCTTAAAACCTTTTTCCCAGAACCTGCCAACTCATCAATACTCTTATTTTCAAAAATTTTTACTACAGCAGAGGACATCAAATCACCAATTAATGTCTCTAAGATGGCATCTTTCCCTTTAAAGTGGTTATATAAGCCACTTTGCGTAATACCCACTTCTTTTGCAATATCTCTTACTGATGTAGGTTTGTAGCCATTTTCAGAGAATAATCGTAAAGAAACCTCTAGTATAAGCTCTTTTGTGGTTTTTCTAGGTGCTGTCATAGCTTAATCCTTATTATTTTCTTTATATATAAATATATTATAGTGAACATTTGTTCTGTTTTATCTGAAATGGCTACTTTTTTAAAGAACATATGTTCATATGTTTATATATCAAAAGAGAACGATTGTTCTTCAATGGGTGAACATTTGTTCATTTTTAATGAACTTATGTTCTCAAAGAGGGCAATTATATTTTTAATAGAATTTATATTATGTTAACCAATAGATATTATTCTATTGGTTAGAACCTTTACAATAGAGAAAACTTAACTTTCTTAAAAAGCCAAAATAAGCCCTTTTGGAGCTTATGGCTTACTCAAATACACCTAAATTCGATTCTAGGCGTTCTTAATATTTAGATAATTAACACCTTTTTAGTATAAATGCTGAACAAGTAAAATATGGATGGTTTTACATTTAATAAAAAATATGATATATTACTTAAAAGTGAAAAGGTATAAAAGTGGACTTTAATAATATAGAAGAGAAATTAGAAGATATTTTAAAAACTGCAAGAGCCATTGAATATAATGGCATTGTATTATACTTACTAAAACAACATGAACTTGACCAAGTATTAGAACTAGAACTTACTGTACGTGCTAACAATATTGAAAATGGTATTGAAAAGAAAAATCATTTTTATGATTATGCCAAAATTATTAATCCTGAGTACCCTGCTTTCAAGTATACACTCTCTATGAAACATAAAAAGAAAGAAATTTTTGACCGTAGTAAAGTTAAAAAAGCACTTCCTGCAGAATTTGAAATATGGAAAAATAAAGCACGTTCAGACTTAAAAAAACAAATTGAAGAACCAGAAAGTAGTATTACTGACTCACAAGCTGTTATTTTGAAAGAAGCCTTAGAAAAAGAGATTATATTATCTCATCATAATATTGAAAGAGTATTAAATAATTTTGAATCCTATGATGTAGTCATCTCTACGTTTGAACAATATACTTACTACCCTGCTCTATACTATGTTATTGAATCTACAGGAACAAGTAAATCTAAAGCATCTGATACACATTTACGAAAAGATGTACCTAACCTACTTTGGTTTGAAGATGACCGTCCCTACTCTGAACTAAGATCTAATGATCGTATGAGTAGAATCATTCAAACCTTTGATAGATTTTGTGAGAATATCTATATTAAAGAAAAGTAGCGAACTGCTTACACACTTTGTATAATTAAAGAAAAAAATCTTAATATCACTTCTCTTTTTAGTTGAAATATGGTTAAATGAAATTAATAAATATAATAATATAGGAAGAACCATGCCATTTGAAAACATTTTAAACTTAAAAGTGAAAGCCTTTTTCTTTAACTCTGCTACTGACTATTTACCATATTACAAAAATTTTGATATTAATATAGATAAAGGTGCAATACTTCTTGATATATTAAATAAAATAAAAGAACAAAATTCTGATTTTTCATTTCCAAATAAAAATATTATTTTGAAAATTAATAATCAAATCACTACAGCAAATACTTTAGTAATAGATATTGTTAATGTAATGGGAACAGAGCTACAAATTGATCCTGCAACTTCTTACCGTTCAAATAATGGTCTTATTTTAAATGATGATGATTTTATGGAAAGTTTTCGACTTCTTTCACCATATGCAACTGATATTGACAAAGAGTTCTATCAATCACTTTATCCTACACATTATGCTTCAGAGTCATCTCTTTATAATCGTCAATATATTGGTGATGCCATTTTAATTTTAGCCTCTAAAATGATTAATGATGGAAATATACATAAAAAAGAGATTTTAGCAGCTATTTCAGACGAATTTAACGGTATTAGATGTTGTGAATATGAAAATAATGTTTTTGAGGGAAAAGATTATACGGAAACAATTACAAATCTAAAAAGTATGATTAATATTAAGGATACAGCTACAAAGTGTGACAAAGTATCTTTTCGTAAAAAAGAGCATGAATTAGAACTTGAAACACTTGAAGGTGCAGAACTTGCACTCTATCTTGGTGAAAGTAACTCTTCTGAACTTCTTAGCGTAACTAAAGAGAAAATTATAAATGCTGGAGCAAAATTTATTACTTTTAATATGTCTACAAAACTAGCTGGACAAACTCTTATGGAGATAAACTTTGAACTTGCTCATACAAAAGCTGGTACTATGCTTTTAGATGCTCTTGACTCAGGTGCAGATATTTTAGTTTGTGCAAAAGATACCGATGTAACTATTTTTCAAAATGCACTTGTTCATTGTGAAAAAATTATGGGAAGAGATATAGAATTAAAAATTATTTCTATTAGTAAACTAGAAGAGATGTGTAGAGTATCAGCCTAACTTATTTTGTTGGGTTTTAAAACCCAACAGCATCTACTCTTCCTTTTTGACATCTACTTTTTGGTGTCTCACCCTTTTTAAATAGTTCTTTTAAATTTTTTGAAGCATTTCCAATATGTAACCATAACTCTGTAACTAATCCACTTTTACAATTCATACTTACATGTTTTCCAGCTCCAACTCCAAACTCTTTATCAAAAACTTTTCGTACCTCTTTTAATTTTACTACTTTTCCAATATTTTGTTTAAAGTATTGTTGAACTTCTGAACTATTTAGCTGCTTTAAAAGAGCAATTGCATCGTTATAGTACTCATTTGCAGAAAGTCCATAACAAGTTCCATGTTTTACCCATTCATGACGATGTAAATTTGAACCATATCCTGGCATATATTTTGAAAGTTCAGAACGTGTTGTCATATTCAAATCTAATTTATCAAGTCTGTACCATTGTTTATTTTTATCCATACCAATTTGCTTTTTACTTACTTTACAATATTGATTATTTCTAGGTTGTGGCCAAAGACCATGTAGTACAAATTCAAAAGCTCCAAACGATTTTGAATTCATACTTTTACACTCTTTTTTATACTGATGTGTTTGACAAAAAGCATTTTGCCATGAAAGAGCCAAAAGATTTTGCTTTAAGGTACTTGAAGATTTTACTGGTGCTTTATTGTTTTTAGCTAAACGCTCTGCAAAACTAAAAGTTTTTTTCTTCTTTTCTCCAAAACAACTTTCATCTACCCAACGTTGAGCAACTCTTTCTCCTTCTATAAGTGTTAATATTTGCCCTTTATTCTTTTGTAAAATTCGATATGACTCCCCTACTTTTAACTTAATATTATTGCTGTTACGTCTATGTTTCATATCATTATATGCTTGACACATTTGAGTAGCTTCTTTATAAACTTTTGGTTTTTTTGCTACCAGACTCAATGGTAATGCCAAGATTAACGATAGTGATATTAATTTATTCATTTTTATCCTTGAATTTAATTAATATATATTATCACTTAAGCACTTTATTCTTTCTAAACTAATTCTGGTAACTTTAACTCTTTACTATATTGAAATCCAATTAGTGATATAGCTTTTCTAACTTCTTTCTCTTTTTTAACTGCATGTAAAATAATATTGTAACTATCTGATCCATCATCAATAAATGCCATTTGTATATTAGTATTAAGTAACTTTTGTTGATAATTCATTAAAATATTTCGATTAATATTTCTTTTATTTTCTAAAAGATTATTTTTATTTAAAAAAGGAATAATCTCTATTAAATTACCAAGTGCTAATCTTAATTGTTTATTTAATTCTTCTACTGTATCATTAGTTGATAAAGTTAAAATAAAAACTGATTCTTGACCTTCTAAAAAAATTAAAAGGTCATAGAAATAATCTAATGTAAAAGATAGAGAATCAAATTCAACTGATTTTCTAGTATATCCACCAACGTAACGTCCATCAGTTTTATATATAGCTATATTCTTAATTTCATTCTCTAACTCATCATGATTAGAATTATGATATAATAAATTCAATAATTCAATATATCCATCTCTAACATTATTTGAAAACTTAACAGGGGAAACTACTTTCTTAATATATATAGTTTTTTTAATTAAGTATATAGCATAACCAAAAATTAAAATTATTATTATTAAAATAGAGAAATATAAAAATGAATTTTCTAACATATTTTTTCCTAACTTATGTGTGATTTTATTATAAAATATTAACATATATTCTATTAATATTTTATTAAATAAAACTAAAATTATATTTATAAATTAAATACGAAAGAGTAGTATATGATATTTACATCAACAGAGTTCATTGAAAAACTAAATATATATGAACGCTTAGAATATTTAGGTAAGCAAAAAAAGAAATCTTACAATTCAAAAAAATTTCGCTCAAACATGATGCTAAATCCTTTACGTCTAAAACATCTTAACAATATTGATAATTTATCTACAGATATGATTACCCTAAATCTTGAAGATGCCATTGCTCCAAGTAGAAAAAAAGAGGCTCTTCACAACATCGCTCTTTTTCTCTCTCATTTAAAGGAGTCTAACTCTTTTATTATTGTTCGTACTAATCCACTAGATAAAGGTGGAAAAGAGGAGATTGAGTTTCTAAACAGCTTCTCTTTTGATGCTGTACGTGTCGCTAAAATTCAAACACGTAAAGAAATTTTAAAAATTGATAGATTACTTAACAGTGAAAAAGAGATACATATCTCGCTAGAGACAAAAGAGGCATTTGCCTCCTTAGCTACCTTTGGAGGAATTGAACGATTTACTACAGCAAACATTGGAATCTTAGATTTACTCACATCTTTAGGTTTACCACAGTCTCTAGTAACCCATGACAACCCAACCATTCACTACATTCTCTCTAAATTCTTAGTCGATGCCAAGACAGCAGGGGTAAATCCAATTTCATTTATGTTTCAAGAGTACAAAGATATTGAGGGCTTTAAAGCATGGTGCGAACTTGAGAAAAAAATGGGCTTCACCACCAAAGCCTGTATGGGTCCTCTTCAAGTTGAGATTGCCAACGAAATCTTTGACTATGATGAAGAAGCTTTAAAGCGTGCAAAACACATTAAAGAAGCATTTGAAGCTTCATCATTAAAAGAGGAAAATGGCTTTATGGATAAAAAATATGGATTTATTGATGAGCCTATTTATAGGGATGCGTTATTAATTCTCAACTCCTGCTAAAGTTAAAGCAAAAAGTACTTCAAGACCATTTTGTTCTAATACTTTTTTTGCCTCTTGAAGTGTAGTTCCTGTGGTTATAATATCATCTACTAAAATTACTTGTCCAACATTTTTACCTTTATATAAAAAATTTCTTGGGTTCTCTAAGCGAAACTGTAAATTTTTTCCTGAGTAATTTACCTTATTTTTTGCCATCAATTTTGCATATTGAATCTTTACATCTTTATGTCGTAACTCATGAGTTAAAAGTGCTACATGACTATAACCACTTTTAACATTTTCATCTATACCTACTACTAAAATAGGTCTACTATCTTTTTTCATAAACTCTTTAATAAATGGTCTAAAAGTAAGTTGTGCCAAGGCTTTATATAGTTTAAACCCTTGTGGAGTATGTTTGGTTAAAAGTAAATCTTCTATATTTTGGTATTTAAAAAAGCTATAAACATCTAATGTTGGAAGAACTCGTTTTGTAATTGTTGGTTGCAATAAATTCTTTCTACATTTAGTACAAAATGTAGAAAAGCTTATTTTATGACAACTCAAACATCTCATTTTTTACAAAATATCTCTTATGACTATAGCATAATGCAATACAACAAAATTTAAAATAAAAATTCCCATTGAAGATCCACGAGAGACAAACATTTCAAGCTTAGTTCTCTCTTTTCCATTAGTTCTAAAAGCAATGATAGTATGAATAACTGTAATAAGAGTCATTATTCCAACGACTATTAGTTTCTCTCTTAAAGCATCCAATGCTATATTATGTACTGTTGTATCCAATAAAACATTAATGAGTCCATTATTAATTATCATTAGTGTACCAGTAATTAACAGTGTTACTAAAGATGCTATTTCAAAATAGCCAAATATAGGACCTATACGTGGATAAACAGCTGTTTGATTCTCTTTACCTCGTAAAGATATACCCAAAACAAACATAAAAACTGAACCACCTATCCATGAAACAGCAGCAACTAGATGTAAATGTATCTCCCAACCCAAAACAGTCCCCTTTTACCCTAATGGGCTAAATATAATTGATTATATTATAACTAAATTTTATATTGTTAAAATTTCTAAAGGGAATTTTATTCATAAAAATTCACTTTGTAACATTTATTTTAGCTATCAAGCTAACTTTTAACTATTTTTTATAAATATAATATATACTTATCCGAAATATAATAAAGGAATATATATGAAAGAAACAATGGTAATGGGGAAATATCCTATTAGTGAATTAAGTATTGAAAAGAATCATACTACTTTTACAACTGCTGATGAGATTATTGAGACACTTAAAAAGAAAATAGATGCTCACCCTGTAGCTGTTTTTATTGCAACATTTGATCATTATACGCATACTAAAAGCTTAGGTGAAAAGGGAATGATTAGTGATGATATTTTAGATGCAAAAAATATTATTTGTTGTTTTGGTAAAGCTATTCCAGAAGCAAATATGATAGCTGTAAGACCTCGTTCAATTGGCGTAGTTGAAATGCAAAATGAATTTGTAATAAGCTTTTTAGATGCCCCTAATCCTCAAGCACACGAAGTTATGATTTCTTGGGTTGAAAGTATTAAAAACAAGTAAAATATTTTAAGATTTTACTTTTTATATATTAATCTCAGAAAGAGAAAATACTCTTAAACAAGAAAAGATATAATACCTTTTTATTTAAGAGGAGTAAGCATGCAAAATAATTATGGTATTGATATTTGGGGAGATGATAACTTCTTCATAAAAAGCAATACAGTAAATGTTAATTATGCTTCTCAACCATCTCTACTAGAAATCACTTCTTCTGTACGCAAGAAAGGCTATAAAGGTCCTCTTCTTTTGCGTTTTCCACACCTCATCAAAAAACAGATACATACTCTTTACTCAGAGTTTAATCGTGCAAAAAAAGAGTTTGACTATAAAGGTGACTTTAATGCTGTTTTTCCACTAAAAGTCAACCAGTTTCCAAACTTTGTAAACTCACTAATAGAAGTATCTAAAGAGTTTAACTATGGACTAGAGGCTGGAAGTAAGGCTGAACTTATTATTGCTATGAGTCATACTCCTCTTGGAGCACCCATTACAGTAAATGGGTTCAAAGATAAAGAGATGATTTCTCTTTGTTTCATTGCTACTGCCATGGGACATAACCTTACTATTACCATTGAGGGTCTAGGAGAGCTAGAGACTATTATTCAAGTCAACAAAGAGTTTAACAAAGAGATAGAGAAACCACTTATCCCTAAAATTGGTATGCGTATTCGTCTACACAGTTCTGGCATTGGAATTTGGGCAAAAAGTGGGGGTTATAGTTCTAAGTTTGGATTAACCTCTACAGAGCTACTTGAAGCTTATGACCTTATGCAAAAACACAACCTACTAGAGCAATTATGGATGATTCATTTTCATATCGGCTCTCAAATGTCAGATATTAACCCTCTTAAAAAGGCTCTTCGTGAAGCTGGAAATATCTATGCAGACTTAAAGAACCGTGGAGCTTATGCTCTAAATGCCATAAACATTGGTGGTGGTTTAGCTATAGAGTATGCACAACACAAACAGAGCAAAGAGATTAACTATACCTTGAGTGAGTTTGCTAATGATGTTGTCTACCTTATTAAAGAGATTGCCAAAAACAAAAACATTAAAGAACCTGATATTTTTACAGAATCAGGACGATTTATTGCTGCTTCTCACTCTGTACTTATTGCCCCTGTATTGGAGCTTTTTTCACAAGACTACCACGCTAAGTCACTGCGTCTAAAAGAGTCAAACCCACCACTCATTACTGAGCTTAATGAACTTTGGATTTCACTTAACCACTCTAACGCTCGTGAGTACTTGCATGATGCTCTTGACCATATGGAGAGTCTATTAACACTTTTTGATTTAGGTTATATTGACTTAGAAGATCGTTCTAACACAGAGATATTGGTTAACCTTATCATTAAAAAGTCTATCTTACTTCTCTCTGATATGGCACCCACAGAGCTACAACGACTTCAAAACAAAATTCAAGAGCGTTACTTGGTAAATTTCTCCTCTTTTCAATCTCTGCCTGACTTTTGGGGTCTACAACAAAACTTCCCTATGATGCCTATTGATAAACTTAACATTACGCCAACCAATCCAGCTACACTTTGGGACATTACTTGTGACTCTGACGGAGAGATTGCTTTCAAAGACAAAGCACCTCTCTATTTACATAATGTAGATGTTACTAAAGATGAATACTTTTTGGCATTTTTTCTTACAGGTGCATATCAAGAAGTCTTAGGGATGAAACATAACCTTTTTACTCATCCTACAGAAGTAGTTGTAGAGTTTGATGAGAATGAAAAGTTTCAACTGAACAAACTTATTGAATCTCAAAATATTATGGATGTATTAAAAGAGATAAACTACGACAAAAGTTGGCTAGACAAACAACTCAAACAACTGATTGAAGCTTCAAAAATTGTTACTCCTACTCAAAAACATGAATTATTAGGTAAACTCTATCTACATTTAAGCGAAAATAGTTATCTTAAGACGATACAAGCTACAAATGAAAATTAAAAACTATATTTAGGAAAACAGTTGAATCCATTTAGAAAAATAAAAGAAGATTTTTGTAACATTAAAAGAAATGACCCTGCTCTACACTCAAGTTTTGAACTCTTTTTTAACTATCCCGGTCTATGGGCTCTCTTCTATCATCGTTTTGCACATTACCTCTATAAAAAAGGTCTGCGTTTTATTCCTCGGTTCATTTCAGGATTTAGTCGTTTAGTAACAACCATCGACATTCACCCTGCTGCACAAATTGGTGAACGTGTTTTTATTGACCATGGTGCTGGAGTAGTTATTGGAGAAACTTGTGTTATTGGAGATGATGTCCTTATCTACCAGCAAGTAACACTTGGTGGCGTTAGTACCTCTGTTGGTAAACGTCACCCTACAGTAGGAAACAATGTAGTCATTGGTGCTGGTGCAAAGGTCTTGGGAAATATTGTCATTGGAGATAATGCAAAGATTGGAGCAAACTCTGTGGTGGTTAAAGATGTTCCCTATTGTGCTACTGCCATTGGTATTCCTGCACGAATCATTAGTAACTGCAAAACACAACACGAAGAGCTAAGACACGACATGCTTCCAGATGTAAACAGAGAGATTTTCCATTATCTTATTAAACGTATTGCTGTTTTAGAAGAGACCATTAAAACAGGAGATGTTGAACTTATGGAGAAAGAAGACCATGAATTAACAGAGATTTATTCAACCTTTATTAAATCTATGTAATTCATAAGAAATCACCTAAAGATTTAATTCATTTTTTAGTATACTTTTGGGATTTTTATAACTATTTAAAAAAGGTAAAGCCATGCTTTCTAAACGTATTCAGACCCTATCAGCTTCTTTAACTATTGAAATTTCTACTCTTGCTAGAAATCTTAAAGCAGAAGGTAAAGATGTTATCTCTTTCTCTGCTGGTGAACCAGACTTTGACACACCTATTGCTGTTAAAGATGCTGCTAAAAAAGCACTTGATGATGGTCATACAAAGTACACGGCTGTTCCAGGTACTGCTGAACTTCTTCAAGCTGTGGCTGACAAACTTAAAAGAGAAAATGGACTAACTTATACTCCAAACCAAATTCAAACCAACAATGGTGCGAAACACTCTTTGTTTAACCTTTTCCAAGCTGTTATTGACGAAGGTGATGAAGTAATCATTCCTGCTCCTTATTGGGTTACTTACCCTGAACTAGTTAAGTATGCTGGTGGAACTTCTATCATTATTGATACTAATGATGATAGTGGATTTAAAATTACTGCTGAACAGTTAAAAGCTGCCATTACACCAAAAACTAAAATGTTGGTTTTAACTTCTCCATCTAACCCAACAGGTGCTGTCTATTCAAAAGAAGAACTTGAAGCATTAGCAGAGGTTCTTAAAGGTACAGACGTAATCGTAGCTTCAGATGAAATGTATGAAAAACTTGTCTTTGGTGATACTAAATTTGTAGCAACTGCTAGTATTTCTGATGATATGTTTCAAAGAACCATTACCATTAATGGTCTTAGTAAATCAGCTGCCATGACAGGTTGGCGTTTTGGATATATGGCTTCTGCAAATACAGAATTAATCTCTGTTATGAACAAACTACAGTCTCAAAGTACTTCAAACATTAACTCTATTACTCAAGATGCTGCCATTGTAGGACTTGATGGAACTATTGATGCAGAGGTAGAAGAGATGAGAGCTGCTTTTGAAGAGCGTTGTAATGAAGCTGTTGACCTTTTTAACGCTGTAGATGGACTCTCAGTAGTTAAACCAAATGGTGCTTTTTACCTCTTTGTAAATATTAAAGAGGTTTCAAATGACTCTATGCAGTTCTGTAAAGACTTATTAGAAGACCAAGGTGTTGCTGTTGTTCCAGGTGTTGGTTTTGGCTCAGAGGGTTACTTTAGATTCTCTTACGCTACAGACATCGAGACCATTCGTGAGGGTGTTAAACGTATTGAAGCGTTTATTAAAAAATAATATTTTTTTGTAGGGGTATTTCCCCTACAAATACTCAATTGGATCTTTCACTCCAGCAATCTTAAATCCATTCAGACGCAAACGACAAGAATCACACACACCACAAGCTCTATCTTCATTTTGATAACATGACCAAGTATCTTTAAGTGGAACATCTAACTCTATTGCTTTAGCAACAATCTCTGACTTTTTCATATGTACTAGTGGCATTTTAATCTCAAGTTTTGTCTCATCTTTTGTTCCCAAATTAATTGACTTTTCCATACTCTTTATGTAACTATCTCTACAATCAGGATAACCCGAACTATCTTCTTCTACAACACCTATAAAGAGTGCCTCTGCTCCATGTTTTTCAGCGATGGCCGTTGCGATAGAGATAAAAATTCCATTTCTAAAAGGAACATAGGTAATTGGAACACCATCTTCTACACCATCTATTGGAACTTCTAAAGAGCTATCAGTTAGTGCTGAGGCTCCTACCTGTTTAAAAAAATCTAAATCAATCTCATAACACTCAATTACATTTAAACTTTTAGCAATCTTTCGAAAAGAGTCTAACTCCTTTTTTTGAGTTCTCTGTCCATAGTTAAAATGTAAAGCAATCAATTCATAACCCTTATTTTGTGCAATTTTTGCTCCCAATGCACTGTCCATACCACCAGAAATAATTGCTACAGCTTTTTTACTATTTGACATTTTCCACCTTTTTGTGTTGAATTTTAATACTTATCATTATTTAAATCCATTTTTGTAGCAATTTTACCTCTTTTTGGGTAAAATCTTAGCCATGTTAAACATTGAAAATTTTACAGATACGTCTGTCCCCATTGAATTGTTAGAAAACATTGCACAATCTCTTACTTCAAGAGAGATTGATTTGACCATATGTAACAATGAGACTATTCAAGAGTACAACAAAGAGTATCGTCAAAAAGACCAACCTACAGATGTATTAAGTTTTCCTATTGAAAATGATATAATAATTTCAGATGAGAATGTAATGCCTTTAGGCTCTATTGTTATCTCTATTGACTTTGTTGTATCTAAAGCAGAAGAATTTAAACATACAAACAGTGATGAGTTGGCTCTGCTATTTATTCATGGATTACTTCATATTTTAGGATATGACCATGAAATAGATAGTGGTGAAATGAGAGAGAAGGAAGCGTTAATAATTCAAAGGTTTAACCTTCCAAAAAGTTTAATTGTGAGAACAGAGGAGAATTAATGGATTTTGTCATATTCATCTTAGCCATGGCTGGGCTAATTTTTGGAGCAGACTTTATTGTCAACCAGAGTGAACGTATTGCATTACGTTTTAACATTTCAGAGTTTATCATAGGTTCAACACTTATCGCACTTGGAACCTCTCTTCCAGAGATGGCTGCAAGTATGGCTGCTAGTTTCGACGGTAAACCAGATCTGGCTATTGCAAATGCTGTAGGGAGTAATATTATAAATATCACTCTTGTTTTAGGAGTTATTTTTCTAATCTCTAAACCATTTAAACCTACCAGAGACTTTTTTTCAAAAGATAGTATTTGGGCATTAATGCCTATTTTAATTTTTCTTGTCATGGGTATTGACGGTGTTATTAGTAAGATTGATGCTGTTTTACTTTTTGTACTAATGTTTGCTTATCTTCTCTTTTTAGTTCAAGATGCTAACGAAGAAGAGGTTGAAGAGGTAAGTGATGAGTTAAAAGAGAATTTTTCATGGATAAACTCTATTTTATTACTTTTAGTTGGATTTATATTAGTTGTAGTTGGTGCAAATTTCGCCATAGATTCTGCTTCAAATATAGCCGTTCAATTTGGTGTAAGCGACTGGATTATTGGTGTTGTAGTTATTGCATTTGGTACCTCTTTACCAGAGTTAATTGTCTCTGTTGCAGCAGCAATGAAAGGAAAAGTAGGAATGGCTATTGGTAATATTATTGGCTCAAACTTAGCCAATACAACTATGGTAATTGGTGGTGCAGCCATGATTAATACATTAAAAGTAGATCTCAACGCTTACTACTTTGATCTTACTCTTATGACAGCTGCTACGATTATGCTTATCTATATTACAGCTAATAAACTCTACTCTAAACCAGCTGGTATTTCACTACTTATTCTTTTAGGACTTTTCCTACAGGAAAAAATTTATCCAACTGTTGAAGTTATTAGTAAAACAGTAAATTAATAAATATGAATCAAACATACGACTGCATTATCATTGGTGCTGGTGCAGCTGGTATGATGGCTGCTATCTCAGCAGCCAAAGAGAATCAAAAAGTTTTGGTTCTCGAAAAACTCCCTAAAATTGCTTCAAAACTCAAAGCCACAGGTGGTGGACGTTGTAACTTAACCAATACACTTTCAAACGAAGAGTTTATGTTAAGATTTGGACGAGAAGGTCGTTTCATGACCCCTGCTCTTAATGCTTTTGACCATAACCAATTACAAAAATTTTTCACTAACATTGGAGTAGAGACTCATGCTCCTGATGGCTTTCGTATTTTCCCTATTGGACACGATGCTATGTCTGTTATCAACGGATTGGCAGATGAAATGGAGAGACTAAACGTTACAGTTCTATGTTCTCAAAAAGTTGAAGTACTAATTTATGATAATGAGTCTATAGAAGGTGTTCAAACACAAGATTCTAAATTCTATGCTCCAAAAGTCATTATGGCTTCTGGTGGTATGGGTTACCCAGTTTTAGGTGCAGAAGGTGACGGCTTTCCAATGGCAAAGTCTGTAGGTCACAAAGTAACTGACCTTCACCCAGCCATGATGCCTCTTAAAACAAAAGAGCATTGGGGAGCAAACTGTAGAGCAGATACCATTGCAAAAGTAGAAATGAGGGTTGATATTAAAAAATATAAGAAACTTCATGCAAAAGGTGATCTCATCTTTACAAAAAATGGTATACGTGGACCAGTTGTCTTAGACTTCTCACGAGAGATTACTCCTCTTCTTGCTAAATTTGATGAAGTTCCAATTTTGATGAACCTAACTAAAGGGATGAATGAAGAGCAGATTCGTAAACACTTTAAAAAATATACTACTTACACTACATTAGAACTTATTAAAACTCTACTTCCTGAGTCTATTGCTTTAGAACTCTGTAAACTCTCAAATACAGACCCTAAAATAACATTAGCTAAACAGTCAGGTATTAACCGTGACCAACTCATTAAAATCTTAGCATGGACTCCACTAACCGTAAATGGACATGATGGTTTTAAAATGGCAATGATTACTCGTGGTGGTATCTCACTCAAAGAGATTAATCCAAATACTATGCAAAGTAAAAAACTTCAAGGACTCTACTTTTGTGGTGAAGTTATGAACCTAGATGGACCTTGTGGTGGATATAATTTACAGTGGTCATTTGCTAGTGGTTACCTTGCAGGAAAACTTCTTTAATAATTATTAACTATTAGTGTTAGATATAGTTATATATTAATTTTATATATAAAAATCAATTTTTTAACTTTTTTTTTGTATTTTCGTAGTATAATTTCACAATTAATACACAAACTATAAAAATTATGCCAAATTAACCAAAAACAAAGAAAAAATAATGAGATATTTGACAGACCTTAAAAAGATAATCAACATAAATTCCTATACTAAAAATAAAGCTGGAGTAGATAAAGTCTCTACACTCATGAGCCAATGGTTCTTAGAACTTGGTTTTGAACAGAGCTGTTTTAAACGTGAGGAACTTGGAAACCATAACCTCTATACTACTCCTAAAACAGACGGTACTAAAATTTTACTTCTTGGTCACAATGATACTGTTTTTCCACAAGGTAAATTTGAAAATTTTTCAGAAGATTCAGAGTGGATTTATGGTCCAGGAGTTTGTGACATGAAAGGTGGAAACATTGTAGCTCTTCAAGCTCTTCGTAATGTTTTTAGCAAAAACGGAAAAATAGAAAATGTTGATATATTTTTAGTCTCAGATGAAGAGACAGGTTCTGACGATAGCAAACTACTTACAGCAAAACTGGCTAAAGATTACGATGTCTGTTTTGTATTTGAAGCTGCTGGTGAAAAATTAGAAGTAGTTACAGGTCGTAAAGGTGTAGGAACTTTTACCATTGAGATTGCAGGTAAAGCTTCTCATGCTGGAGTTCGTTATGCTGAAGGAATCAACGCTAACCTTGAAGCTGCTCATAAACTCATTGAACTTACCAAACTTACCAACTTAGATATTGGTACTACTGTTAATGTAGGAAAAATTGAAGGTGGCATTGGTGCAAACACCATTTCACCAAATGCTACTCTACTTTTAGAATTACGTTACACACAAAACTCAGAACGTGATAGATTATTAAACGCATTAGAGACAATTACAAAAACTTCCTATGTAAAAGGAACAAACTCAACTCTCTCTGGACTCATTCAACGTGATGTTATGGAGAGCAATAAAGAACAGTTGACGTTAATCAAAAAAATAGAAAAAATAACAGATACAATGTTGCCTACTGAAGAGCGTGGTGGTGTAAGCGATGCAAATATTGTTGCTTCACAAGGTGTCATAACACTAGATGGATTTGGTCCTTTTGGTGATGGTGATCATACCATTAATGAACGTGCATTAAAAAGTTCTTTTGCACAACGTATTGACTTAATGACTGCAATGTTACTGCATCATCAAGAGCATAAACAATTTTAATTTAAGGAGAAGAGAATGTCAGACAAACGAACCATTGGGATGTGGCTCTACAAAAATAGTGGTGGAGATACCATTGGAAAAAAACTCATTAAAAAATTACGAGAACGTAATATTTTAACCATTGATGACATTAACCTACGTCATGCAACAGCTAAAAATAAAAATATTGTCCATAATGGAATTAAACTCAATAAACTTGACCTCTTCTTCTCTTATAATGCTGGAGAACAGACTGTCTATCAAACATACCTCTACCAAGCACTAAATCGTATGATTCCTATGATTAACTCTTATGACTCTTTTCAACTTACAGAAGATAAGTTTCAAACTTCTTTTGTACTTAGAAATGCAAAAGTAAAAACAGCAGACTATCGACTTTTTCACCGTGATGAAGCCAATCAGAATCTATATAAAACACTTAGCAAGTGGGGTGGAATGGTTCATAAACCAACAAATGGTTGGGGTGGAGCTGGTCTATCTAAAATTGAAGATGAAGAGTCACTTCAAGCACTTATGCCTTCTCTAAACCATAGCAATACACGTGAAGTTTTTGTAGAACGTTTTATCAAGTATGATAACTCTGACTTTAGAGTAGACATTGTAGATGGAAAATATGTTGGCTGTTATGGTCGAAAAGCATCAGGAACCGACTGGAGAACAAATGTAACTTCTGGTGGTTCTGTATTCATGAGAGAGTGTAATGACGAGGTTCTTGAAGTTGCCATTGCAGCTGCAAAAGCTTGTGGAACTGACATTGCAGGTGTTGACATTATTTATGACCAAGAGAGAGAAGAGTATGTAGTTCTAGAAGTAAATGGTATTCCAGCATTTGCAACTCCAGAACAAGAGAAAATGGGTCTTGACTTTAATGACAAAAAGATTGACTACATTGTAGATTTAATTGACAGAAAAACAAAAAAATAATAAAACAAAGGAAAAACAATGGGCTTAAGCAACAAAAAACTACCAAAACTAGGCTTCTTATACATGGATTATGTATTAAGATTTTTTGACTATTCAAACTTTAAAGGATGGCCAAATAAAATTGAAACCGTAACCTACCACTGGGGAAATGATAAAGATAGATTTATTAAAGAGGTTAAAAAGAAAAAAATTGATGTTCTCATTGGAAATGTTCCAGCTACTGCTTATGAGACATTTAGAGAGATTGCTCGTGCTTTACCAAATGTTCGTTTCATCCCCTCTCTTGACACACAGTTTTCTAACAAATCAAAAGAGAATGTAACCCGTTTTGCATGGAAATATGACCTTCCTATTCCTAAAACTTACATCTACTATAACCGTCCAAATGGTGACAAGTTCTTGAAAAAAACTGAGTACCCTAAAATTGTTAAAAAGTCTTATGGACCTTCTAATTATGGTGGATACTTTGTACACAAAGTAGACTCTTATAAAGAGGCAAAAGAGCTATTTGCAGAGAAAAAATACCACCCAATGTATTTCCAAGATTTTGTTCCAATGGAAGCTGATATTCGTGTAATGCTTATTGGTCATAAACCTGTCTGTGCATTTTGGAGACGTGCTCCTGAGGGTGAGTGGTTAACCAACACTAGCCAAGGTGGAAGCATGGACTACATGGATGTTCCAAAAAATGTTCTTGACCTTGCTGTAAAAGTTTCAAAAGCTGCAAACGCTGAGTACTGGGCATGTGATGTTGCCTATGGTAAAGACGGAAAAGTTCGTATTTTAGAGTGTGCAACTGCATTTGCTGCATTCCCATACATCAGAGACTGGATTGGTCAATACATTATGTGGAGCTTAAGTGAAGGTAGATTTAGAAAACCTCATATGCCAATGTTCAACTGGGAAGAGTTAGGAAAGATTAACCCTGATCTTCTTAGAACCATGAGACACATTACCTTTGGAGAGTATAATGCCTCTTATGACGGTGCTTTCTTCGGTAAAAAGAAGAAAAATTATGGTGGTGGAGAAGTTTATCTACATGAACTAGATACACAGTATAAAGTACATGATGTTAAAGAGCGTACTTTTGAAGAGTGGCCTAGTGAAAAATGGAACTACCAAGATAAATTTGCTCTTAAAAACTTAAAAAACATGAAAGTTCCAGCACTTAAAAGCTCTGTTGCACCTGTAGCAAGTGAAGATGAGTCTACACCTGTAGTAGAAATTACAAATGAAGACTTAGAAGAGTTATTAACTTCTGTAAAAGGAATTGGTCAAAAGAAACTAAACAAACTAAAAGACCGTTTCTCTCACCAAGCCATTGTTAATATTTTAGAGTACGAACCAAAAGTTCTTAAGGACATTAAAGGTATTTACGATGATACTATTGAGAGTGTAATGGAAGTTTGGGAAAGTTACAAAACTGCTTTTTTAAAAAAACTTGAAGATAAGTAAAATTTTAATCTTCTATACAGTATAGTTCCCTAACTATACTGTAGGTATATACCTAATCATATTTTGCAACCTTTACCAGCAATATCTTCTAAACTTGACTCTTGAAACATCTTCTGTAATAGATGTTTAGGTTCTACCCATTGGTCATGTAAAGCACATTTACATAAACCATTACAAAATCCTATACCTAAAACACACTGTTCATCTTTTATAGAATCATTAAAAATAGCCAAAATATCACTCACCATAATTTCTGATGTCTCTTTTTCAAATTTATATCCACCATCTCTTCCTCTTATGGAAATAACTAATCCACTTTTTACCAATTCTGTCATAATTTTAGTCAAAAATTTATAGGGAATATATAATATCTTAGCTAATTGGGTAGCATTTAAAAGTTTAGACTCTTTATTATCTGCCATATAAGCCAAAATTCTTATGGCATATTGGGAACTATTACTCAACTGCATAGGTGACCTTTCAGTATTGATATACTGTATTATATAAAAAACAAATATAATTACTACTTAAAGGTAGAATTAATTTTATCTTGCTAATATTCCAATTACTACTCAAAGGTAGAATTTTAAAAGAGGATAATTTTATGACTGAACGTATAACTAAAAGTATGGCAAAAAATATCTATTATGGTGGTGGTACATTCGCCCTAATGATATTTATTGCTTTAACTTTTGATACAGTACATCAAATTCCAAAACGCTCAAATCAGCAAAATATGACAGAAAGTGTTGTAGCTGGAAAAAAACTTTGGGAAAAAAACGACTGTGTCGGTTGTCATACTATTGTGGGAGAAGGTGCCTACTATGCACCAGAGCTTATGAATGTATTTCAAAGAAGAGGAGCTTCAGATGAGACAACATTTAAAGCCTATATGCAAGGGTGGATGGCTGCACAACCACTTAACGCACCAGATAGAAGAAAGATGCCACAGTTTAATTTAAGTACTGAAGAAGTCGATAACTTATCAGACTTTTTAATTTGGACATCAAAAGTAAATGCCAATGACTGGCCACCAACAATAGAAGGGTAGGAGAAAAGTATGAAATATACATCACAAATGGTCGCAAAACCATATTTTATTTTTGCATTAATTCTTCTAGCAGGAGAGATTCTTTTTGGTCTACTAATGGGTATTCAGTATATTTGGGGAGATTTTCTATTTCCACTCATTCCATTTAATGTACTTAGAATGGTACATACCAACTTACTTATAGTCTTATTACTATTTGGTTTTATGGGTGCAACTTACTATTTGATACCTGAAGAGACAGAGTCAGAACTTTGGAGTCCTAAATTAGCAATTATTACATTTTGGGTCTTTCTAGTTGCTGGTGTCCTTACTATTTTAGGTTACCTTTTTGTCCCTTATGCCACATTAACAGAACTTACATTTAATAACTTACTACCTACCATGGGTCGAGAGTTTCTAGAGCAACCATTACCAACAAAAGTAGGTATTGTACTTGTTGTTCTCTCATACCTTTTAAATGTAACTATGACCGTACTTAAAGGAAGAAAAACAGTTATTACAACTGTACTACTTACAGGTCTTTTAGGTCTTGCCGTATTCTTCTTATTTGCATTCTATGTTCCAGATAATCTCATTATGGATAAGTTCTTTTGGTGGTTTACAGTTCACTTATGGGTTGAAGCAACTTGGGAGCTTATTCTTGGTGCTATCTTAGCCTTTGTACTTATTAAAGTAACCGGTGTTGATAGAGAACATATTGATAAATGGTTATACCTTATTATTGCTATGACTATGGTATCTGGTATCTTAGGAACTGGTCACCACTTCTTCTATATGGGTGCTCCTGAATATTGGTTATGGATTGGGTCTATCTCATCAGCAGTTGAGCCATTACCTTTCTTACTTATGATTCTATTTGCATTTACCATGACTAGAGAGAGAAAAATACAACATGACAATGAGATGGCACTTACTTGGGCAAAAGGTACAGCTGTAATGGGCTTCCTTGGAGCTGGAGTTTGGGGATTCTTTCACACATTAGCACCAGTGAACATGTATACTCATGGTACACAGTTAACAGCAGCACATGGTCACCTCTCATTTTATGGTGCATACATTATGATTATATTCACAATCATCTCTTATGCAATGCCTATCTTAAGAGGTCGTCCTCATGGTAACTCTGTAAAAGCACAAAAAGTAGAACTTACTTCATTCTGGATGATGAATATTGGTATGTTAGGACTTACTTTAGCACTTAGTGCTGCTGGTCTTGTACAGATTTTTGACCAAAGAGTTGGAACAGACCTTATAGGCTTTATGGAATCACAAGAGTCAATTAATGGTATCTATATGATTCGTGCTGGTTTTGGACTACTTGTCTTTTCAGGATTACTTACTTACTTTTACAGTTTCTTTGTAAAAGAAGAAGCATAAAGAGAGATTAAATGCTTCACTATTGGCTTGAGTTTGAGGAGAGTATGGGAAAAGTTTGGGATAAATATCTCAACAAAAAAGTACATAAACTTCATCATGATGCTCAAGTTGATTTTGAAGAAATCAGTAATGCTCTAACTATTTTTCATCGCCTTTTAGGTGGTGAAAAAGCAAAAGAGCTTCGTATAACAGATAAACGTACACTTAACATTTCACGTACACTTTTAGAAAAACTTTCCTTTTTGGGTAAAGAATTTTTTCTAACATGGCAAGACGATAACTCACTCTATCTACCATCTTCACTCGCATACTTTAATACAAAAGAAGAGAATGAAATGCTCTACTATTGGCTTGTTGCTATGGCAATAAATATCAATAAAGATAATGCAAACATACTTTACCAAAATAGAAAAGCAACAGAATATTTAATTAAGAAATATAGTGGCTTTAAACTCTTTCATAAAAATGCTATTAAACAATTAACAGATAAATATGAAGCGTTGTCATATATTAAATCTTTAGAAAATGTAAAACAAGAAGATTTACTAGATGCACATCCAAATCCCTTATGGATCTACCCCTCAGCACTTACGCTAAAAAAAGCAAACAGTACTGAAAATGAAGAGGAAGAACCGACTCACCAAGAGGGTCAAGAGAAATCAGAAGAGTTGCAGATGAAAAAGCAAACCGAACAGATAGATGACAAGCATGAAACCGATGGTTTTTTAGCTTTTCTTCCTGAATCACTCATGAGTATATTTGAACAAGTCAATGTAGATAGATGTGAAGATGACAGCTTTGATGAAGATGCCCTCTATCATGCAGAAGATTTAGATGAAATCACCATAGGACAAAAACAAGCAAATCTATCGGCACGTATTAAAATGGATTTAGAGTTGCGTGTCGATGAGACTATTATCTACCCTCTAGGCAAAGGACACTATGTTGATGAGTGGGATTATAAAAAAGGAGATTACCTTAAAAACTATGCTCGTATTCTCCCTCATGTAACCATGAATGTTATGCCAATAACTCTACCTTCACGACTAACAAAAACTGTACGAAAAATTCATAGAGAGCTGGATTTACTTAAACTTGACCGTATTAAAAATGATAAGCTACCCTATGGTGATGAGATAGATATAGATAGTTGGATAGAGTACACTTCTCATCAAGACAAATCGATGCATCATCAAAAATTCTACACTACATATGAACGAAAAACACGTGATATGGCAACCCTTCTACTTGCTGATATTTCACTCTCTACAGAGGGTGGAATTACTCAAGAGATTCGTATTATTGATGTAATTAAAGATGCATTAATGGTTTTTGGTGAAGCACTAGAGAAACTTGAAGATAAATTTGCTATCTACACCTTCTCATCATTACAAAATAAAAAAGTCTATTTCCACATTATTAAAAACTTTAAAGATAAATATAACGACTTAATTCGAGGACGAATAGATACCATCAAACCTGAGTACTACACACGTATGGGTGCAGCGATTCGTGAAGCAACCAAAATACTTGATAAACAGCAAAGTAGTAATAAACTACTACTTATCGTAAGTGATGGAAAACCCAATGATGAAGATAGATATGATGGTCGTTATGGAATTGAAGATACAAAAAAAGCGATAGAAGAGATCAAGAAAAAAGGAATTACTCCTTTTTGTATTACTGTAGACTTAGATGCAAAAGAGTACCTCTCTTACCTTTTTGGAAGAGATGGTTATGCTGTAGTAAGGGATGGTCAGAAGTTACCAAAAGTACTTACTGATGTCTATATAAATTTAACAAAATAAAGGAGATACTTATGTCAAAAACGTACTACTTACCACAATCAAATGAAGTAGAACTCTTTAAAGCTGCTGCTGAAATGAACTTACCCATTCTTATAAAGGGTCCTACAGGATGTGGAAAGACCCGTTTTATTGAGTCTATGGGTGAAGAGCTTGGTCGTGATGTCTATACTGTAGTATGTCATGATGATTTAAGTGCAGCAGACTTAGTAGGTCGTCACCTTATAAACGAGCAAGGAACCTATTGGCAAGATGGACCTCTAACAAAAGCTGTACGAAATGGGGGGATCTGTTATATTGATGAAATTATTGAAGCAAGAAAAGATACTACAGTAGTTCTTCACTCCTTAGCTGACTACAGAAGAGTTCTTCCCATAGATAGAACAGGTGAAACTATAGAGGCACACCCTAACTTTATGCTTGTAGTCTCCTATAATCCAGGGTATCAAAATGTACTTAAAGGGATGAAACCTAGTACCAAACAGCGTTTTATCTCACTTAGTTTTGACTACCCAAAAGCAGAGATAGAAAAAGAGGTACTCATTCAAGAGAGTGGTATAGATGCAAATATAGCTCAGAAACTTGTAGATATTGCAGGTGAAATTCGTCAACTTGACGATACAGATATTCAAGAAGCTGTATCGACCCGTCTTTTAATTTATGCTGCAAAACTTATGCAAAAGGGTTTTGACCCCTATCAAGCGTGTCTTCACTCTATTGTTGAATCATTAAGTGATGAAGCAGATGTTACAGAGGTACTTGAGAAGCTTGTAGCACTTCATTTTACAAAGGAGCAATAGTGTCACAAAAGAGTACTATAAAAGAGAAATTTCCCCCAGGAGATTTTGCTATTTGGATTATTATCTATGTTGAGTTAATCACCTTTGGACTACTATTTTTGGGATATGCATTTTCAAGAAGATCAAATATTGAAATGTTTAATGAGTCACAACTACTCCTCAATCAAACTTCAGGCTTTATCAATACCCTTATTTTGATTACCAGCAGTTATTTTGTGGTTCAAGCTGTTCAAACCATCTCTAAAATGACAAAAGAGAGTATCAAAGAGTCTAACCAAAAAGCATCAAAATGGCTTCTCTATGCCATTCTTTGTGGTATCGGTTTTTTAGTGATTAAATTTTCAGAGTTTTACTATATTTTTGGAGAGGGTATTACCCTAAGTACCAATAAATTTTTCATGTTTTATCTTCTACTTACAGTCTTTCATTTTATGCATGTTATTTTAGGTTCAGTTATTCTATTTAATATCTATAACAAGACAAAAATAGCAGGATATAAACCTGATGATTATCGTGGTTTTGAGACAGGTGCATCTTATTGGCATATGGTAGATTTATTGTGGATTGTCCTCTTTCCACTAGTATATATTATAAGATAGGAGATAAAGATGAAAACAATTACAAATATATGGATTATTCTAGTCATACTTACCATTTTTGCATATCTACTAGGATACTTAAAACTCATCAATAGCTCTCTAGTAGCTATTTTACTCATAACTACTTTTATAAAAGGAGCGTTGGTTATTGACTACTTTATGGGCTTAAAAACAGTCAAACTCAAATATAGACTTATACCTATTCTATGGCTAGGTACAGTTATTTCACTTATTACTGTAGCCTATTATCTACCTATTTAAGCTATTATTTTTTAATGTAATAGATGCCCTCTATCTTTAAAAAGATAGACGGTTACAAGTGTCGAAAAAAATTCAAAACTTTTTGAAGCATCAACAATTTTATCCTCTTCCCCCATAAAAACTTCTATGCTAACCCCTCGCTCTTTTAATTCAAGGATCTTTTCTACATCCCAAGTGTAGGTAAGAAGAGACTCTAACTCTTCAACTGTTCCAGAACTTAAATATGGCTCTAAATCTATCTTTGAAGGGTAAGCAACATTTTTTAAAAACTGTTCAGTATAGGCTTTTGAATCTACCTTATAATAACGTAGTTGTGTTTTAATGAAGCTCTTTTTATGATCTTGAAAAAAAGCTGGGGAGAGTAAAATAAGTCTATCTATGCGTTTACTACTATTGTAAACATACTCAAAAGCTTGTTGAGCTCCATAAGAGAAACCTGCGACACAATAGTCACTATCTACCAATTGTTCTTTAAAACACTTCTCCTCATTGCTTAAAGAAAAACCATTAAAATATTTCATCTAAAATCTCTTTTGTTTTTACAGGAGTAATCGACTCATTTTCTAACAGATACTTACTCACTCTCTCTACAACCTCATCTAACTTAGAAAGTAACATTTTTACCTCCTCTGTAGAGCTATCTAATAACGTTTGTGCATGTATAGCAGATGAAAAATACTCTTCACTCATTGCATACTCTTCAACAATAGTATGGACTAAAACTTTTGCTGTTTTAATATCCTCTTTTGCATTGGTAAAGAGTTCACCATATTTTTTCTGAGTTGCAATACGACCAGCCAATAATACTTTTAACTCATTTTCTAACATAGTTTTAGAGAGTATCTCGTTATGATGAGGAATAAAATTTGAAGACAATATTCCTATCTTCTCATAGTTAACCTCTAACCAAGAGGCCGTTACTGCTTTTGCAGCTTGATAGAGTGCTTGAATTTTTCTCTCATGGGCATTAAAACTTTGAATCTTATGTTTACCCAAAAGAACCTTATCTTTTACAGCTTCTATATCATCATTAGTAATTGTTTTGCGATTTAATCTCATGGCATTCAATGCTGCTTCATTGACAAGTGTTGCCAAGGCTGCAGAGTTAAAACCAATGGTCATTCGTGCTACTTTTTCAACATCTACCGTATGGTTTTTTGCTTTTAAATTTAACTCAATATTACTAACACGCTCTGAAAAATCTGGAAGAGCTATATGTACACGTCTGTCAAAACGTCCTGATCTTAACAGTGCTTCATCAAGAACTTCTATCTTATTTGTTGCAGCAATTACCATGACTCCTGAACTCTCTTCAAATCCATCCATCTCGGTTAAAAGCTGATTGAGTGTGGCTTCTCTCTCTTCATTATTTTGAGAACCCCTACTCTTTCCTACAGCATCAATCTCATCTATAAAAATAATACTTGGAGCCATCTCTTTGGCTTTAGCAAAAAGTTCTGAGACACGTTTGGCTCCCATTCCTACATATATCTGAACAAAAGAGGCTGCACTTTGGTAGAAGAAAGGAACATTTGCCTCTCCTGCTACTGCTTTTGCTATGAGTGTTTTACCCACACCTGGAGGGCCCACTAAAAGTACCCCTTTTGGTAGTGAAATATCAAACTCTCTATATTTTTCAGGATTTCTCAAAAAGTCAATAACCTCTTCAAGCTCCTCTTTTACACCCTCTACTCCAGCTACATCTGAGAAATTAACGGTTGAGTGTTGGGCTTGTATGTTTTGTTTTCCAAGGCTTGAGTCTGCCATCTCAGCTTGTTGATTGTAGACCATCTTCTCTTGTGTTTTTCGACTGGCTCTCATGATATAAAAAACATAAAACATTGTTGTAAGCAGAACAACAAAAAGAATACTGTCCATTAACTCTGTAGACTCTTCATAGTACTCAACTTTACCCAAAGAGAAAAGTTTCTCTTTATCAATAGCCTCTTTAGGTACTTTATATCTCGACTCATCTACATTGAGGTAAATATATGGCTCTTTCACCAATACCTCTTTTAGTTTATCACTCTCTAAAAGCTCAATAGCTCTCTTCTGCCCAATAAGTTCTGGACTCTTCTCTATACTTGAAAAAATCAATAAACCAACAAGTGCAACAAGTGCAATAACAATAATCTTAGTATTTTTACTCGTAGCTTGCCACATTTTTGTCACCTTCAACAGCTGCATCCTCCAGATAAATCCAATTTGAAGTTAAATCCTCTTTTGAACTTACTTCTATTTTATTAAAGTACTGATCATAACCATGGTAAATCCCCTCTCTACCCTGCTCTATAAGTACTTCAAGATTTTGGTTGTTTGCCATTCTAAAGTCACGATTTTTTGCTTTTATTAATGCTGTTAACTCTCTGTGTCTCTCTTTAGCTATATTTCCTTTTATTTCAGGTTTCATAATTGCAGAGGCTGTGTTGTCACGCTTTGAGTAAGAGAATGCATGAACATGTGTCAAAGGCAAAAGCTCAACTCTCTGCATCGCCTCCTTCCACTCTGCATCATCTTCTCCAGGGTGACCTACAATGTAGTCAGTCCCAATACCATACCCCTTATCGGCTATCTCAGTTAACAACTCTAAGTCTGTTTTAAATTCATTACGACGATTCATAACTTTTAACATTTTATCAGAAGTGTGTTGCAGTGCAATATGCAGATGTTTTGCCATCCACGGCTCGCTCAACAACTCTTTAAACTCATCATCAATCTGTATTGGCTCTAAGCTTCCAATACGAATACGTCTTACTCCACGAATCATACTCATACGCTTAAGAAGTTTTGCCATAGAGGTTCCCTCTTTTTGACCATAACTTCCAACGTTGGTTCCCGTTAAGATGAACTCTCCAAAACCATTGGCTGCCAGTTTTTGAACCTGTAGTAAAATATCATCTTCTTTATGACTTCGTGCATTACCACGAACTGAGGGGATGATACAGTATGAACATTTAAAGTCACACCCCTCTTGAATTTTTATAAAGGCTCTACTCTTACCAATAAATTCATCTACAATAGTAGAGTCAATATGATTCAAGTCCCCAATTTGATAAAAAGGTTTCTCATATTTTAAAATATCGTTAATCTTCTCTTTTTCAGAGTGTCCCATAACTCCAAAAACTTTTTTGTCAGCAAAGAGTGACTCCCCTTTAGAGTGAGAACCACAACCAGCTAAGATAACTTTTGCATTAGGATTACTTCTACTTCTTCCATTGATATAGGCTCTAACAGAAGAGTCAGCCCCATTAGTAACAGTACATGAGTTTACCATGATTACATCTGCTTCATCTTCATTTAATGTCAACTCAAAATCTTTCAATTTTGACATCATTACTTGTGTATCAAACTGATTTGTTCGACACCCAAAGGTTTTAAAATATACTTTTTTCATTTTTTTCTCTAATATTATTTAATTTATTATCTATTGTACTCTATGGTTGGCTGTTGGCTCTTCACCCTCTTCAAGAAGAGGTCTTGGAGCTGGTTTATCCATATAGAGCGATTGACTTGGTAATGCAATATGTATATCATCTTCTTCTTGTAGCCGTGCTAAAATTTCCATAGAAATAGTACTTCTAAGTGTCAAGGTTGCATAAGAATTTGTCAAATACCAAGCTGAAATTCTAACACCATAAGTATCAAAAAAGCCAAAGATACGAGGTTCAACTGCTGTATTTCTCATACTGTACTTACTTCGTAGACGGTTCAACTGCTTTCTTGTCATGTCAGTATACCCTTTTGAATATTTTCGAGTCACTTCCTTGGCAATATGTTGTGCCTTTGACATATTTGAATCAAAAGTAATATAAAAATCAATTCCATCCCAAACAGTCTTTAATCCAGAGTGAGAGTAGTTTGCAATCATATCTGTAAAAATATAGTTATTTGGAATAAAAATAATACGTCCTGTTCGTCTATTGTGATAGATACTAGTTAAAGTTACATCTTCATGTAGAGTCATACGTAATACAGAAATATCTACAATATCTCCAACATACTCAACACCATCTTTGACAAACTTTACTCTGTCACCAACATGAATTGAACCAGAAACCAAAATGACAACCCAACCAAGTATACTCATAAACCAATCTTTTAATGCAATGGCAATACCAGCAGATGCAAAACTTAAAATGGTCATGAGGTTCTCTACATTTTCAAGATAAGAGAAGAGTAAAATAATAAAAACAATAATAATAAATAGAGAGTTTAAAACCTTATTCATACTATAAAAGAGTTCATTATCAGACATATATTTTGTAACTAAAAACTTAACCAACAAAAAGAAAAGAAGTAAAAAGAGAATAATTGAACCAGTCACCATAGACTTTTTAATCTCTTTCTCTATCCCCTCATCAATATTCAAATTAATCTGTGAGACTTTCTGCTTAAATGTTTTAACCGAAGTTCCAAAAATGGATAATGTTCCTTCAAAATCTTTAAGTTTATTTTCAGTAGCCGTTAACTCACCAGCATAATATTTTCCCTTAGATATGAGTGCCAACTCTTGTAAAATTTTTATTTTTTCTTGTAATTTTAAAACAGCTTCATTTAAAGATTTATATCGAGTCTCATTCTCCTCTTTTAGCGACTTCAAATGCTTTTGATAAGACATCGCAGTAATAATATCTAATGGATTGGTAATAGGTGGCTCAGGATCAAGCTCTATCTTTTTTAAAAGCTCAGTAAATGGATTTTGTTTATACTCATTTAACTGAAACAGTTTCCCCTCAATAATTTTATGCTCATCAATAATTCTCTTAAGCTCTAACTTCTTATCTTCACTTAATACACTTTGATCTTCATACTCTTTAATCTCATCTTCATACTCTTTGAGTTTCATATTCAACTTTTGATATGTCTCATAAGGTAAATATTGATTTGCCCAAATATTATCTTTGCTCAACTCATCATCAATTATCTTTTTCTTCTCTTCTAACTCTTGAACTTTTAAAAAAAGTTTTTTCTCTTTTTCGATACGTATTTTTTCTAAACGTTTCTTCTCTTTTTCAAGAAGGAGTCGTTTCTTCTTCTCCTGTTCAAGTTTTAATTTCTCTGCATTAGCACGCTCTTTTTTAATTTTATCGGCAAGAATAGAGATACTCTTTTGATTTTGTTGAATATCTTTAGGTGCTATTGATTCTAAAAGAGTATTCTCATCTTTTTGTGTCACATTTGTATCTGCAACTAAAAACTGTAAAAAGATAAAGAAAAAAAGTATTGTAGGTTTCATTAAATCTCTTTTTCTAAAAACTGCTCAAGAACTTTTTTAATAACACTCTCTTCAATATCATCTCGAATTAAATGCCCACCAATTCCTTGTGGTAAAATAAATTTCAACTTATTATTCGCTGCTTTTTTATCTAAAAACAGTTTATCATAAAAACTATCTACATCTTTAATGGCATAAGTAATAGGTAAATTATGTTTAACTAAAAATGCTGTTACCAAATCCATCTCAGCTTGGCTCATTAAAGCCAACTCAACAGCTAAAGCATTTATCATCATAATTCCAATAGCCACTGCTTCACCATGTAGATAAGTTTTGTAGTTTGTCTCATTTTCAACCACATGACCAAAAGTATGACCATAGTTTAAAACAGCACGTATGCCTGACTCTTTTTCATCTAAGTTTACTACCTCTGCTTTTAACTCAACAGAGCGTTGTATCGCTTTTTCTAAATCTTCTTTATTTGAAAAATCAGCTTGATTCAAGTAGTCAAAATACTCCCTGTCAAACATCACAGCCATTTTAATAATCTCAGCAATCCCAGCTGAAAATTCACGCTCTGGTAGAGTCTTTAAAAATTGAGTATCAATGTAAACAGCTTCAGGCTGATAAAAAGCACCTATCAGGTTTTTACCATACTTATTGTTTACCCCTGTTTTACCACCTACAGAAGCATCAACTTGAGAAAGAAGTGTTGTTGGAACTTGTACAAACCCTATTCCTCTTTGATAGAGTGACGCAGTAAATCCAGTCATGTCTCCAATGACTCCACCACCAAGAGCAATAAGTAGTGATTTTCTATCTAACTTATGTTCAAAGAGTTCATTTAAAATACTCTCTACAGTTTCTAGTGTTTTATACTCTTCACCATCTGCAATGGTCACTACAAACAACTCATCTGCTTTTATTTTTAACTTCAATGTCTCTAAGTGCAATGCAGAGACCGTTGTATTGGTCACAATGGCAACTTTACGGTTAAATGTCATTTCTGGAAGAGCGTCAATAACGACATCATATTTTACTGCTAAACTATTTTCTAAATGGATGGGTACAATCATAATTTTTTAAGACCTATTTTATGGATTATTATTATTGAGATTTTATCTTAAAATTGTATTTATTGGACTTAATATATTGGTATCATATTTCTCAAAAGCATAGA
>Ga0256826_1000129_pt1 | contig 39100 bp, 38 predicted proteins | sample CV79metaG_FD_185975 | JGI IMG/M metagenome (GOLD analysis project Ga0256826, IMG submission 185975) | Hydrothermal vent microbial communities from East Pacific Rise, Pacific Ocean - CV79 | ecosystem: Environmental > Aquatic > Marine > Hydrothermal vents | place: Pacific Ocean: East Pacific Rise...
ACGCCTTCTCGGAAGGAAAGGTGAAGGCAATGTTTGTACTTTGTACCAACCCTGCGCATTCACTGCCGAATGTTAATATTTATACGGAAGGTATGAAGCGTAAAGATAACTTTATGGTACTCAGTGAGCCATTTATGGATGCTGAGACTGTGAAATATTGTGACGTTCTACTGCCAGCTGCATTCTGGTGTGAAAAGCGTGGAACCTATGGTTGTTCAGAAAGACGTTATTCATTGCTTATGAAGTCTGTAGAGCCAATGGGTGAGTGTAAACCTGATTTTGATATCCTTATGGATTTTGCCAAGCGTATGGGCGTTGATCCTAAGGTTATTCCTTACAAAGAAATTGATGATGTATGGAATGAATGGCGTGAAGTAAGTTCTGTTACTCCGTATAACTTTAAGGGAATTACCAGAGCTCGTATGGAGAAAGAATCCGGTATTCTCTGGCCATGTCCAACCGAAGATCATCCCGGAACCAAAATCCGTTACGTTCGTGGTGAAGATCCTAATATTCCAAAAGATTACAAAAACAAATACAAGTTTTACGGGAAAGGGGATAACAGAGCCTGGATTATTCTTCGTCCATACAAAGGTGCTGCCGAAGAGCCTGATGCTGATTATCCAATGGTTCTTACCACCGGACGTGTTATTGATCATTGGCACACCGGTACAATGACCATGAAGGTACCTGAGCTTCGTCGTTCCTTTCCTAAGGCTTACGTTGAAGTGAATGTGGAAGATGCCAGGAAGGCTGGAATTAAGAATGGTGATGATGTGGTTCTAGAAACGCGACGTGATACCATGACTTTTCAGGCAAAAGTAAGTGATGTTTGTCGTCCTGGACTAGTTTTTGTTCCCTGGTATGATGCAAATCTTATGATTAATAAACTGACTCTCAATGCTTTTGATAAAGGGTCCAAACAGCCAGAGTACAAGATCTGTGCTGTTCGTATCAAAAAGGCGTAACGTATGGCTATCTCAGGAATATTAGTACATTGTCTTGCGGATGAATTAGCTGCGGTGGAACCGCAGGTAAGCGCCATGGAAGAGTGCACAACCTATGGCATCCATGAGGGTGCCTATGTGGTTGCCGTTGTCGAATCTCCATCAGACGTAATTGAAAAAGTGGTGAAGAAGATAGGAAGGATAGAGGGTGTGTTAACTGTCTATACGACTTACCTCACCATTGAAGATGAAATTGATGAAGAAGGGAATTTGACAACAAGTCTCTCTGCTACCCGGCACATGAAGATGGAGCCGAGAGAAGACAACAGATAGTTTGTACAGGCTTGCCCGGCTGTCGATTCTTCTCCTGAGGAATTGGTGGTCGGGCTTTTTCAGGATTTCATTATAGGTATATACCCACAATGTGGCAATCTGACAATTTCTTAAGGCCTCCGGGAGCACGTACTGAAGAGGAATTTCTTTCCCGATGTTTGCAATGCGGCCAATGTGCTCAAGTTTGTATCTTTGATTGTATTAAGATGCGTCGCGGGTTTAATATCTTCACGGCCGGAACCCCTGAGATTAATCCTAAAGCTGCGCCCTGTTACTTATGTATGCGCTGTTCAGAGATTTGTCCCTCAGATGCCCTCCATGATGTTGACATTTATGATGTTCGTATGGGCTTTGCCGAGCTTGACAGAAAGAAATGTTACACCTGGACTGAGCATCTGTTATGCCGGAGTTGTTATGAAAGGTGCCCGATTAAATGGAAGGCAATGATACTTGAGCGTGGTAACTATCCTGTCATCACCGATGAGTGTGCCGGATGTGGTTTGTGCGAGCATGTCTGCCCGGCTGATGCCATTGTGATAACTCCTACCAGATTTCAGAAAAATCGAAATGGATCAGGGGAGAAAGGATGATGAGAAAAGCTGACCTGAAGACCTATCGACGTGCATTCCAGATTTTTGTAGCCGTTGCTTTTATTATAATCCCAATACTTAATCGTTCCCGCTATTCAATGGTATACGGGAACTTTTTATCCTTCCATATATTTGGCATTCCCATTGCTGATCCTTTGGCTGTACTACAGCTAACTATAAAAAATGTCTATTTTACCCTTGATAATTTTATAGGTACTCTGCTGCCGTTATTACTGGCTCTAACTCTTGGCACAGTGTTTTGCTCCTGGATCTGTCCCTATGGATTGTTCTCTGAACTCAGTCAAAAATTGCGTAAAAAAGTAATCCCTGGAAAATATAAGGGACTTCCCCTGTCTGCCAGGGGTTTTACCTTTAAATTGTGTATTTTTCTAGTTGGTTTTGCGGGATTTTTTGTGTTTTCAACAACACCTGTATTGAATCAGCTTTCCACTGCTGCCTGGTATGCCAGATTTTTTCAATACTACTTTGGTCAGGATGTTATATCACTCTGTTATCTTTTTTTATTTGGTTTGCTTTTTATTGAATTGATAGCCGGAAAACGGATTTGGTGTAGATATATATGTCCTCAGTCAATATTGATAACTCTAACAAAAGTTCTGAACCCCAAGCGGTTACGTGTGGTTTTTGCTAAAGAAAAATGTATTTGTAAACCGGGATTTGAACGTTGTGATATGGCTTGTACACTTAGTTTACAACCCAAAACAATCCTGGATTCCCTTGAAACAGAATGCAGTAATTGTGGAGATTGCGTGTTGGCTTGCAGAAAGATGGGGAAAGCTTTGACCTTTGATTTTTTTGTTGCAAAAGCATGGATGCCAGATTCAAAGAAAGTTATCAAAGCAGTTGCGATATTTTTGGTAATTTCTGTTCTTGGCATCGCCGGATATATTGGAGTGCAGAAAATTGATTTTGGCTCTGATGAGATACGTATCAGCAATAAAATGCTGACAGACAAAAGGATCGTTTTTAACTCTAGAAATATCGGAAGTATATCTCTGCTTGCAAATGGATCTGTGATCGCCAGTGGTGGTGAGTGGGCGTTGAATGGTTCTACAAAATGGCAATGGCAGCCAGTTGGAAAACAGGGTGATTTTAAAATTATTCCTGATAGGCGTAAGCCTGAAAGTTTTACCATTATAAAGATTGAAAATGGCATTCAATCAGGAGGAATCATTCACTTTGAGCATATTGATTCTCCGCTTGCGGAAGATTTTTTCAAAGAACAGTATGAGATTACAGAAGTTACAGGAATACCAAGCCCTGAAAAAATTATCCCGGCCAGCGTAGAAGGTCGCGTTCGGCTAACTCGTTATGCTGAAGAACTCTATGTCCTGAATCTTGAAGTTCTGGATCCTGGTGGGTTGATTAAGAAAGTTGAGTCTAATGGTGATCATATTGGTATAGAAGGCATGCTGACGAATGTTGAAAAATGGATTAACAGTCCCCAGATTATTGTCTCCGAAGGTCAGCCGCCAAAACTCCCATTCTCAACGAATCTGAATGTGATTTTTCATGATGGACATAGTGAAGCAATGTCCTTTGAAACAGCGACTATTTTTGATAAAAGTCAGGAAGTTTTTGATGATCCCTGGTTTTAAATATTTGAGCGAGTGTATTTGTGTATAAGATACTCTTTGTAAGCTTGTTACTGATTATCTCCTGTGGAAACGCATTTGCCAGTGAGGAAGCTGTTTATTTAGATGAACAGACAGGCCTTATGTGGCAACTGGAGGATAATGGTGTTGATATCAGCTGGCCTGCAGCAAAAGCGTTTTGCACTCAGTTGACAACAGCTGGTTTTAGCGATTGGCGCATGCCAACTCAGGATGAACTTGCAACCCTGTATCGGCTGGAAGCAGCGGAAATCACGGAATATTATATCTTACCGAAAATTTCTATTTCAGCCTGCTGTCAATGGGCCGATAATACAAAAAATGTGAAGGTCGCAAGTTTTGATTTTGAATATGGCAACAGAGATTGGGGGCATCCCATGTCCACAGTTGAGGCCAGGGTCATAGCGGTACGGAGCATAAAATAATTATTGCACCTTCATGGTGTCTTTTTCATCAATAAAATGATGAATGTTATGGGATTTTTCTTTTTCCTTTATTATCTCTTTCGTTTCATTGGTGCTGATGTTCAGATTTTTTGCCAGATCATCAACAGAGTAACAGGGCTGGCCATCAGGGGCATAGCCTTTAGCCTGCAAATCAGGAAAACATTCGTGTGTTGCTGTTCCGGATGCCTGCAATAGAAGTTCTCTGATTTCTTCAGGGCCATAGAGTATTAACCACTCCACAGCCTCTGCCCATAGTTTTGCATCCACTGTCTTGTGTTTTAATACCTGCATTGCAGATTTCATGTCCCAGTTGTCTTGTAATTCCATTTTTTCTCCTCTCAGGGAATTTTCTTTGGTATAAAACAATGATGGACTATAATTGATGGTGTCATAAAAACTCTTCATCTTCTTCGTCACTGCAAATTTGCTATTGTTACAACGTACTTAAGTACGCTTCACTTCCTCAAATCTACGTTCCTTGAATATGAAGTTTTTTACTTAGCCATCCAAAATTTTACTTTTTACGAGTTTATCATAATTATGATTAGTGAATTGTGCAATTGCCTTGCTTTTTGGCATAAGGAGAACATATGAATCAGTTTGACGGCGGCATATTTTTAGAAAACATAGAGTGGTTCGATGAGACAGGAAAAGAACTTGTCCATCGTCTCCCTGATTCCGGTTCCGGTGAAATAAAATGGGGCGCACAACTGACTGTTCGAGAAAGTCAGGCTGCCGTGTTATTTTATGAGGGGAAAGCCTGTGACGCCTTTGGTCCTGGCAGGCACACCTTAAAAACCCATAACCTTCCCCTGGTCACCAAAATTCTTTCCATTCCCTGGCGTGGTGATTCCCCTCTGCGGGCTGAAGTGTATATGGCCAATCTCAAATATTTCACTAATTTAAAGTGGGGCACTCGTAATCCTGTTGCTTTCAGGGACAGTGAACTCGGCCTGATTCGTCTTCGTGCTCACGGTGTTTTCAATATTCAGATTGTGCAGCCCGTTCTTTTTATCAATTCACTTGTGGGTACCATGGCCAGGTTTACCACTGATGAGGTTGAAACGTATCTGAAACGCGTTATTGTTTCACGCTTTAATGATTATCTCGGTGAAACACTGGATACCATTATGGATCTGGCCGGGAAATTTGACGAACTATCCGTGGAACTGCAGAAACGACTGATCGTTGATTTCGCCCATTTTGGGCTGCATCTCAGCCATCTCTACATCACCTCCATTACTCCCCCGGAGGAAGTACAAAAGGCCATTGACGACAAAGGCCGCTTAAATGTAATTGATGATATAGATAAACTGGTGAAGATGAAAGCAGCCATGGCCATGGAAAAAGCGGCTGAAGGGCAGGGTGAAGCTGGAGCTGGAATTGGTCTTGGCATGGGGATGATGATGCCTGGAATATTTGCCGCAAGTCAGGCAGTACCAGAAAAACCGGAAGGAAGTTCGACGCCACTTGAAATATCATGCCCCGATTGTCAAAACAGGATAGCCTCTGATGCCCGTTTTTGTCCGTTATGTGGACACCAGCAACTGGTTCTCCGCCAGTGTGTGAATTGTGGGAAAAACCTTGTCCCCAATGCCAGTTTTTGTTCGAAATGCGGCCAGGCCACCAGTGAGAAACTAAAGAACTCCATTTGTCCAAAATGCCGCAAGGAAAATTTACCGGGTTCGATGTTTTGCAATCAGTGTGGTATTCGACTGTAATAAGGAAAATATTTATCCAAACATTTACAATTATCGGGTTTTTGCATAAATTTTGCTACAACCCAAATATGTACTGAACAAGACGTGACTAAATGGATCTGACAATCCACCAGAATTGTCCCTCATGTGGCGCAGGAATTATACTACAGGAAGCAGACAGACTTATTCGTTGCCCTTTTTGCGAAGTGCAAAATTTTATGGTTACAAGGGGTGCTCTTCGTTTTGTGTTTCCTGATAAGGCTCCCAGGCATATCCGCAGGGAAGATCTTTTTTTTGCACCGTATTTACGGTTTAAGGGAAATGTCTTTTATTGCAAGGGACAGCAGGTAAAGTATAAAGTCGTTGACACCACCCGCCAGGGGATGAAAGGTGCTCCATTGCCGCTATCCCTTGGGCTGCGCCCCCAGGCCATGCCGGTTGCACTGGTGACGAATGAAGTGGCCGGGCATTTCCTTCCCCAGACTATGAAAGCCAAAACGCTTCTTGAGCAGGCTGCCCGTCTCACAGAACTGGATTCAGGAAAAAAGAAAACACCATTGTACCATCGTGCCTACATTGGTGAAACCCTCAGCTGTATCTACTTACCCCTGTATGTTGATAAAGGAGTGCTGTACGATGCTGTTATCAACACAAGACTTGGAGTTGGCGGGTCTGAGGAGGATCTCAAAACCCATAGCGTCAGGTTTAAGAATATATGGACACCACATTTTCTGTCCACCCGTTGTCCCCACTGTGCTGCAGCATTATCTGGAGAACGTGACAGTCTGATTCTCACCTGTTCTAATTGCCAGTCAGTATGGGAGGAAAAACAGAGCAGCTTTAAAAAGATTCAGTGGAGTTCTGTTGCAACTGCTTTCGATGCAATGTATCATCTTCCATTCTGGAGATTATCTGTTCATGTATCTGGAGTAGAAATGGAGACTTTTGCGGATTTATTGCAAGCTACAAATCAACCACTGGTTATTCAAAAACGTCATAAAAATCGAAGCTTGGCCTTCTGGCTGCCAGCCTTCAAAATTCGCCCCAGCACCTTTCTTCGTCTTGGTAAAAACCTTAGCCTTAGTCAGGAAAAAATCTCTGCGGGAAGACAGGAGCTACCCAAAAAAATGCACCCGGTCACATTGCCTCGAAAAGAAGCGGTTCAGGCGTTGAAAAGTATCCTTGCAGCCATGGCGCTGAATAAAAAAAGATTCTTTTCAAAACTTCCTGCTATTGGGTTTCGTCCCCTGCAAACAGAATTGGTATATCTCCCGTTTCACGATAAGGGATACGATTTTGTTCAGGAGCAGACAGGAATTTCTCTGGCTCAATCGGTATTGCATTTCGGACGAAAGTTATGAACGAGACGGCTTTGACAATCCACCAGAAGTTTATGCGGATCGCCTTGGAACAGGCGGGAGAAGCATTGATGCTGAAAGAGTTTCCCGTGGGCGTCGTTTTTGTCCATAAAAGGCAGGTGATTGCCAGTGGAAAACGTGAGCATAGTCAGGATCAAACGGGTGTTGTGAATGAAATGGATCATGCTGAAATACTGGCTCTTAGAAATTTACCTGACCACGATATAAAAAGAGATGAAATTGTAGTGTACTCCACCATGGAACCTTGTTTGATGTGCTATTCGACCTTGATTTTGAATGGCATTCGTCACATTGTCTATGCTTATGAGGATGTTATGGGAGGTGGTACTAATCTGTCTTTACAACACCTTTCTCCTCTTTATCAGGAGATGGAGATAGAGATTATTCCCCATATTCTTCGTCGGCAGAGCCTTCTGCTATTTAAAAGTTTTTTCAGTGATAAAACAAATAACTACTGGAAGGATTCACTTCTGGCCCATTATACCTTTAACTGCGAAGTCTAATCGTTATGAGTTCAACAGCCCGCACAGTCGGATTTAAGACCGGCGAACGCAATATTTTTTTTCATATTCTGACGAATTGTAATCTTTCCTGCAAGCATTGTTATATCAACAGGGAGCAGCATGGAACAGCAACACTTGCAAGGAAAACCATGGAAAAATGGCTTACCCTGTTTGCAGATCCCGAAAAAAAATCCAATGTGATTTTTCTTGGGGGTGAACCCACCATGCATAAGGATCTGGTACATGGAATTGCCAAAGCCAAAGAGCTGGGTTTTGCTGTTACCGTTGACTCGAATGGCTATCTGTTTCATGATTTGCTGACAACTTCCAGCCCGGAACAATTAGATTTTTTAAGTTTTAGCCTTGATGGTCCTGACGCACTGGTGAATGACCCCATACGGGGAGAAGGAGTCTATGATATATGCACCGCAAATATGAGAAAGGCCGTTCAGGCCGGATATAACGTTTCTGTTATTTACACGGTGTCAAATTTGAATATTAAGCATTTACATCGTATGGTTCCACTGCTCACAGAAACAGGAGTGAAACGGTTTTTTATTCAGGTTATCGGTCTGCGCGGGAACTCTGCCACAGAAAGTGAAGACACCCCACACTGGCAGGTACATCGTGATGAATGGCTGGACGTTGTGCCAGCAGTTGCCACGCAGGCTGCGGAAGCTGGAATCCATGTGACATTCCCCAAAGTGTTTCTTGGTGAAGAGGAACAATTTGAGTGTGCAGGGCTGGTGGCAGATAATTATTTTATCTTCCCCAATGGGCGGGTGTATCGTTGTCCGCTTTGCGAAGATCATCCTATTCATGCTCTTAGCATAAAAGATGACAGACTTATTGCAAATCAGGGTTTAACAGAAGATAGCTTCTTTCAGCTGGATATTGCCGAAGGCTGCGTTATGAATAAATTACTGCAGCCCGATACCATCTCCTACGATTCTGCTGGTAAACCGCAACACCGTATTTCCTGTTGTCTGCTCAAGCAGGAAATCCTTCCGGGTTGAAAGGCCGGGCAACCTCAACCCAATGTCCCCTTTGTGCTCATAAATGGGTGACTGAATATTTCTATTGTGGCAGGCATCGTGATTTTTTCAGGTGCCCGCAATGCCTTTTGATTTATGTCCCACCTGAGTATTTCCTCTCGCCTGAAAAAGAAAAAGCTGAATACGATAAACACCAGAATTCTCCCGGTGACGCAGGGTATCGTCTCTTCCTCAGCCGTCTGTCTGTTCCATTACTTGATCAAATAGCGCCTGGAAGTAAGGGGCTTGATTTTGGGTCTGGTCCTGGCCCTACACTATCCCTTCTTTTTGAGGAGGCAGGACATACAGTAAATCTTTATGATCCGTTTTATGCGCCAGAGAAGAAGGTGCTGACTGAAAAATATGATTTTATTACTATGAGTGAAGTTGTGGAACATTGTCAGAATCCTGCCAGGGATTTAGCACTTCTCTGGGGTCTATTGAAACTCGGCGGCTGGCTTGGAATTATGACTGGGATGGCGCTGGATATGGGTGCTTTTTCACAGTGGCGTTACAAAGATGATCTCACGCATGTCTGCTTTTTCTCCACGCATACAATGAAGTGGATTGCAGAGCAATGGGAAGTGAAACAAATTATTGATTTTAATAATGTATGGCTGTTACAAAAATAAAAGAAGATAGGAACTATTCAGCAGCACCCATTTTCGTCTGGTCTGGACACCTTATGTACAAAATCGTACACTACGGCGACCAGCCTGAACGAACCTGGGCACTTCTGAACAGTTACAGAAGATAAAAGTTTTTGATATGATTTAAATTTTTTATGACAGAAGATCAGGAGTAAGGTGTTAGAATAGTAAATTCCTAAATATCTGAGAGGTGAGTATATGACTGGCAAAGTGAGAAAAGGAAATGTCTGTCCCGAGCCTTTATATCCAATATCAGTTGATGACTTAAAGAAAAATATCCTCCATCACGTTATGAGCTTTCAGGGGCGTGATCCTGAACGTGCCGGTAACAGCGATATCTATAAGGCACTGGCCTATACCTTGCGTGATATCATGACTGGGAAGTGGATTAAAACCCAGAAAAACTATTATGAGAAAGAAAAAAAACGGGTTTATTACCTGTCTCTGGAATTTTTGATCGGTCGTTCTCTCAGCAATGCTTTAATCAACCTTGGTATTTATAACGAGGTGAAAACTGCTGTGGAAGAGCTGGGCTTTGAGTTGGATGATCTGGCGGAAGAAGAGGAGGATGCCGCCCTTGGCAATGGTGGCCTGGGGCGTCTTGCTGCCTGTTTTATGGACTCCATTGCCACCTTGAAAATTCCGGCTTACGGCTACGGTATTCGTTATGAGTATGGACTTTTTTACCAGCAACTGATAGACGGGTATCAGGTTGAGAGTCCAGACAATTGGCTGCGTTATGGAACTCCCTGGGAGTTTAACCGGAAAGTCCCGGTTTTTTCAGTTCACTTTTATGGTCGGCTCAGTTCCTATCAGGATGAACAGGGGAGGTATCGTGTGCGATGGGTTGATACCGCAGATGTCATGGCTATACCCTGTGATATTATGGTTCCCGGTTTTAAAAATGATCATGTTATTAATATGCGGCTCTGGACAGCCCGCGCTTCCCGTGAATTGGATCTCAGCTTTTTCAGCAGGGGAGACTATATTGGTGCAGTACAATCCAAGGTGAGTTCCGAGACCATCTCCAAAGTACTTTACCCGCCTGATTACAACCTGGCCGGTCAGGAATTGCGTCTCAAGCAGCAGTATTTCTTTGTGGCGGCAACTTTTCAGGATATCATGCGGCGTTATAAGAAGAAAAATACAGATTTTGAGAAATTCAGTGACAGAATAGCTATTCAGCTCAATGACACCCATCCCGCCATTGCTATCCCGGAACTAATGCGCCTCTTCCTGGATATTGAAGGGCTGAGTTGGGAAAAAGCCTGGAATATCTGTATCCATTCTTTTGCTTATACCAACCACACCCTGATGCCGGAGGCTTTGGAAAAATGGACCGTGTTGCTTATGGGCAAGGTACTGCCCAGGCATCTGGAGATTATTTATGAGATTAATCAGCGTTTTCTTGATCTGGTGAAATTGCAATATCCAGGAGATGTTAATCGCCTCCGTGATATGTCTATCATTGAAGAGGTGGGGGAAAAAAAGATCCGTATGGCTCACCTGGCTATTGTTGGCAGTCATTCTGTGAATGGTGTGGCGGAATTACATGCCAGGTTACTTAAAGAAAATGTGTTTCGAAATTTTCACGAGTTCTATCCCGGAAAATTTAATGCAAAAACAAACGGCATTACTCCACGTCGCTGGCTGCGTCTTGCAAATCCAGATCTCTCTTCTCTTATCAGTGATAATATCGGCACGGATTGGATTACTGATCTTGATGCTTTGCGTAACCTTGAACCCTTTGTTGCGGACAGCGTGTTTTGCAGACGATGGCAGGAAGTGAAATACGCCAATAAAAAAAGACTGGCTAAGATTATCTTACAAAAATGCGGCGTTTCTGTTGATCCTTCTTCTGTTTTTGACGTTCAGGTGAAACGTATCCATGAATATAAACGTCAGCTTTTGAATTGCCTGCATGTGATAAGTCTCTACCATGAGATGCTCCGTCATCCAGAGCGAGATCTTAGTTCGCGCACCATCATTTTTGCAGGAAAGGCTGCGCCCTCCTACTGGAAGGCCAAATTGATCATCAAGTTGATTACTTCCATTGGAGATGTGGTAAATAATGATCCCCGTATTGGAATGAAACTGAGAGTAGTCTTCCTGCCCAATTATAATGTCTCTCAGGCTGAGTTGATCATGCCGGCCGCTGATCTGTCCGAACAGATTTCAACGGCTGGTACGGAGGCATCAGGCACCGGAAATATGAAATTTTCCCTGAATGGTGCCCTCACCATCGGCACTTTGGATGGTGCCAATATTGAAATTCTGAAGGAAGTGGGGGAGGAGAATATTTTTATTTTTGGAATGAATGCTGACGAAGCAGAACATGAACGACTCAATCCCAGTCGATTCCCCGTCAAAATCTGCGAAGAGAATGCGGGGATCGGTAAAATCATTGCCAGTCTCAGGGAGGGGGCATTCAGCAAGGGTGACACTGAACTGTTTAAACCCATTGTCGCCGACCTGCTCAGTGAACATGACCCATACCTGCTTTTACTTGATTTTGAGTCCTATCTCGAATGCCAGAGGAGGGTGAATGATCTCTTTTTAAATCAGGAAGAATGGACTCGAATGTCCATTCTTAATGTGGCTCGAATGGGAAAATTTTCCACTGACCGAACCATTCGTCAATATGCGGAAGAGATTTGGGATATTCCTGTTGAAGGATAAACTGGCGTGCGGTAAAGGGGATGAATTCAAGTTTCAAGTGCATCACCTGAAGACAGAGTAGGACATTGACGTGATATAGAAAAAGTGGACACTTTCTTAAGATTGAAATAATAATCTTTGAGGAGGTATTTTAATGAAACGAAAAAGAAGGAAATTTACAAAGGAATTCAAAGAAGAAGCGGTTAAACTTGTCCTTGAACAAGGTTATCAGATTTCAGAAGCATCCCGAAATCTTGGAATTCATGCAACTTACTTGGACGGTGGAAACGTGAATATGAGAATGGAGTAGAAGGTGGTTCTGATAACGGGAGTAGTGTCAGTATGAGAGCAGAGCTTAATCGTCTCCGCAAGGAAAACAAACTCAGGTCACCTTATTCGTTAGTCTTTTTGTATGTTTTGATAGATTTCATCCATTACACAGTTGTTGTATTCTTGAACAATAGCCTGTGATTTGAACAGCTCATAAAGTTCAAAGATGCTGATTGCAATGATAATAATTACTCCCATTCCAGTGTAATCAGTAAATAACAGTATTACACCTGTCCAGAAAACCACAATATTTATTAAGCCACGCCCCCATTTACCTAAATAGAAATGATGTAGTCCAGCAATGAAGATATAGTTTAGGGTTGCATATGTATCTGGATCTTTCAGCTTCGTTTCGGACTCTTTAAAAAACTTCAGTCTTTTGTCGTCTGGCAATTCTCTGACTAATGTTCGAATTTTCTCTTCTTTTTCTTGAACTTCTTCTTTAGATGACATTTTTATTTCCCATTCATTTTGACAGAGATCTCTCTCTATCAGAATGAATTTTCTCAGCGACCTAATGTGATAATCACAGCTTCGCGTTTCCAGAACAGCAAAAAACGTTTTTGCTCTATTACTTGGAAAGCTAGTGTCCAACCGTCAGCAGTCTCTTTGTTGAGAGCTATTTCCATCTTTTTTACCGGTATGCCTGATGCTCCTAGAAATATTGTGCCTAAACCGCCTTCCACAATATGAAGAACTTTATACTCTTTGAAAGCCATTTTGCTTCCTCCTTATTTGTGCCTCATGGGTAAATATACTTCGTTCAACGTTCTTAATCACCGGCTGGCCATGGATTTACCGGAATGATGGGGCGAGAGACGATGGTAGATAAACATCCGAAAATCGGATGTGTGAGTCGGTCGGTGTGTATGCTTTTGTTGAACGAATAAGGTTAGATTGTGGTTCGCTTGAGCTCACACAATCTAACCTTATTCGTTCGGCATCTTTTTGCCGTTTTTTTGTTACGCAAATTCAATGCGTAATCGCTTACCTATAGCATGGGCTGCACGTTCTAGTGTTTGAAGAGTAATTGAGGTATTGTGTGGGTCTAGAAGTCTATCCAATGCAGAGCGACTTGTGTTCATTTGCTGTGCCATGGCAACTTTTGACATTTTTTTAGCTTTCATTAGTTGGGAAACTTGATAGGCAATCACACGTTTAATAGCAATTGCTTCTGTTTCTGCTAATATCCCGTCCTCTTCAAGAAAATCATCAAAACTGCTTCCAATATGTTTATTCATGCTGACCTCCCAGTGTTGCCATTCGTTGTTTTGCGACTTGTAAGTCATTTGCTGGAGTTTTTTGTGATTTTTTAATAAACCCATGCAACAAGACCATGAGTCCTTCATGTGAAGTAAACAGAATACGAGCGATGCGGTTAGCCAACTGTACACGAACTTCCCATAATCCTGTCTCAATTTTACGGACAAGCGGCATGCCTAATGGCCAGCCAAATTGAACAGTTTTTATATCTTCTCCAATGACTTTACGATCCTCTTTGTCAAGCTTCTTGAGCCAATCGCGTACCGGTTCCTTTCCAGAGTCTGATTTGTAAAAAACAACCTGTAATCTAAATTTAGCACCCATAGACGCAGTGTACCAAATATGATACAAATGACAACTTCTTTATTGAATCTTGGAATATTATATGACTAGTAATTTTATAGCCGACCGATCTGTTTCACCTGCTGGCCGTGGATTTACCGGAATGATGGGGCGAGAGACGATGGTAGATAAACATTCGAAAATCTGATGTGTGAGCCAGTCGGGTGCATATATTTTGTTCGACGTTTTTTTGCCGTTTCTTTTCGTAGTTTGTTCAATTGTTCCACTTTCATATCATATCTTCTTAGAGGTCACTTTGTGGGGTGTAATCAGCGGTTTACTTTCCAGCCAAAATCATCGGAATATTTCTCATCATTTTCATCGTTTTAAAACCAGCCACTATTCCTCATAGCATTTTCATATTTTTTCTTCCTCATAAATATTTTTAACTGAATTTTCTTCTATATTTTCTTTGTTTTTTCTTTTTCTACTTATTTTTTCCGGTAACTGAAATCAGAAACCGGAGAGATAGCTTTGCAACTCACCTACTACTCAATGGAGTGGATCTCAGGCAAATTCAGGATTATCTGGGACATAAAAGCGACGAAAAAACAATGATCTACACTCATGTTGTAAAGAATATGCGTAATCCTGCCATCAGTCCTTTTGATATGTTGGAGACCATGACTTCGGGAGCATATTCTATTAATACAGATATCGTAAACGTGCTTTAAATTAGTGCTAAATTTTAGACACAGTGTACCGTTTTTTGTGTTGTCAGCCCAGCAACTGTCCACTTTTGCTCTATCTTACTGTAAGTACCACAGGCCGCAAATTCAATTCATTTTTGAGATATCACCAACCTGCAGAAACAATTCAGATATTGCAGTAAGCAGGTTCAGACGATTAGCTCGCACGGCTGCATCATCATCCATCACCATTACTCCTTCAAAGAATCTATCCACGGGGGATTTGAGGTTAAGCATTGCAAGCAGTGAGGCCTTATAGTCACCAGTTCCAAGCATTGGTTGAACCTGGGCTTGAATCTGTTTATAGACGGCGAACAACTCTTTTTCACTATCTTCTGTAAAGAGGGTGCTATCAATATTATTCGTCTCTGTGTCGTTATCCTTGATAATGTTTCGAATACGCTTAAACGAAGCAGCCAGCACTGCGAAGGATTCTTCCTTCCGGATCGCAGCAAGCGCTTCTATCTTCAGCAGACAATCATTGATGTCGTTAAAGGAGACGGAGGTGACTGCTTCAACTGCCTGCGGGTCAGCCCCTGCTGCCAGTTGATCATTGACAAAACGGTCTCGAATAAAAGCAATAATCTGCTTCGTAATTTTTTCGCTGGCATCCACTTTATTTCCGTAAAGAGACAATGTTTTTGCAATTACTTCGGAGAGTGACAATTTCCACTGAAATGCCTGCACTATATGGAGAATGGCAAGGGCTATTCTTCGCAGGCCAAAAGGATCTTTGGTACCGGTGGGTATCTGCCCGATACCAAAACATCCACTTATGGTATCGAAACGATCTGCAAGTCCTAAAAGAGCTCCAACACTACTTTCTGGCAAGGCAGATCCGGCTCGTCTGGGCAAATAATGTTCTGATATTCCCTGCGCAACCTCACTGTTTTCACCATCATGCAATGCGTATGCCCTTCCCATATTTCCCTGCAGGGAAGGAAACTCGCCTACCATATCAGTTAGCAAATCTGTTTTACAAAGCTCAGCTGCCCGACAGGCATCGACACCTGCCTCGGGTGCCAGTTGCTCTGCCAGCATCGAAACAAGTTTTTTTATGCGTCCCGTTTTATCAAGAATAGTGCCAAGCTTTGCCTGAAAAATAATGCCCTCCAGGTCATCGATTCTCGCCTCCAGCTTCTTTTCCTTATCCCCGGCAAAAAAGAAAAATGCGTCTTCCAGCCTTGCCCGTAAAACTCGTTCATGTCCAGTTCTGGTGAGATCAATGTCTTTTACGCAGGTATTATTTACAGCAACAAAATAGGGTAGCAAAGTGTCCCTGGAATCAACCACTGGAAAATATTTCTGATGTTCACGCATTGAGGTTACCAGTGCTTCACGTGGCAACTGCAGAAACTTCTCGTCAAAACTCCCGCAAACCCCATGCGGTTTTTCAACAAGGTTACAAACAGTATTCAGTAACGCATCATCCACTGCAACATGGGCATCTATTGGAGACAGCGTTTTGCTGACAGCATTTTCTATTTCAGCAAGAACCGCTTCGCGCCGAACATCTGGATCTACCTGAACAAAAGCATCCGTCATGATCTTCCGGTATTCAGTTATACCTAATACCGTAAACTCCTTATTCGCCATAAAACGATGCCCACGTGTCCTGTTTGTGGTTGTAATTCCTTCATGGACGAACGGTACCACTGTGCCATCATAGAGCGCTAGAAGCCACTGCACAGGGCGTGCAAAAGTGAAGGTTCCAGCTCCCCAGCGCATTGATTTCGCAAAAGAAAATTTTCCCATAAGAGTGGCAAGAAGATCAGGTAAAAGCACGGAGGTTTCGACTCCGTCTATTTCCTGAACAAGCATCAGGTATTCACCTTTTTCAGTATCCACAACTTTTAATGCTGCGACATCAGCACCTTTTGATCTGGCAAATCCAATGGCAGCAGGCGTAGCGTTCCCGTCAGCGTCAACCCCCGCCTGTCTGGACGGTCCTATTATTTCTATGCTCTTATCCGGTTGCCGACCTGCAAGATCGGCTACCAGCAGGGCAAGGCGCCTCGGTGTTCCCACAGTAGTAACAGCACCGTGACTCAAATCAAGTTCCCTGGCCATGGCAATAAAATTTTGCTGCAGTTGAGCCAGGGCAGGTTTTTGAAATCCTGCCGGAAGTTCTTCAGTTCCTATCTCGAAAAGTAGTTCAGACATAATAGTATTTGATGAATTTGAGATGAAGTGGTAATTGAGGATTTGACATACAATACGTGTTATAATATTGAGCCGTTTTTACAAATATATCAAATGAAAAGGCTCACTGACAGAAACCTTTACGTTGCAAGAGATTGGATAGCTGCAAATGTAGAATAGCCGTCTGCCAGATTTTCAACTTTCAATGAAAATGATTTAATAGCTTCTTCTTCTTCAAGACTTACAGCAATTCGCTGACTAAGAGATTCCACAGACATAACAGCTTTACCTTCTGTTGGAGCCATTCGATGTTCATCTTCTATGGCTCCTTCAATAAGACTGATTAAATTTTCAATCCAGATAAACGTTCTGAATTTAACTTTGGCTATTGCTCGTCCCCAATGTCCGGATGAACGTGGCAATCCTGTACCAGACTGCTCAGGAGAAGGCGTTGAGACAGGAACCTCAACCTTCAATTCAAGATCGTCGTCAGCTTGAAGTGATCCATGCATACTGCACTCATAACGGCGAGACTTCAAACTACTGCTGGCATCACTACCTTGAAGAAAATACCCAAACGACATTTCAATATGAGCAGCCTCTGCTTCAAGCTTTTCCTTCATCTCTTCAAGGATATCATGAAAGCTGACAATATCAATGGCACCATGAAAACGATTGAGTATTTCCACAAACCTGCTCATATGTGTTCCCTTAAAATGATGTGGAAGGTTCACATACATATTCACAGAAGCAATGGTATCCTGCCGGGAACGTGCTTTATCAAGGACAGTAATGGGATATGAAATCTTCTTTACTCCCACTTTCTTGATATTAATCCGGCGACGATCCTCCTGATTTTGAATATCTTTCATAATAGGATTACTTTTTAATATGACAGAAATGCAAAGAGTCTGTTGGAGAATAACAAAGCTGCATTAACCGATATGCTTTCGTACAGCTTCTTTCAAATCATTAATATTAGACGATTTTACAATGTATTCATCAGAAGCCCAGGCACCAAGATTCTGTTTGTATTCATTGTAAGCAGAACTGAGTATTACCGGCAAATTAGGATCGGTTAGTTTCATCTGACGAAGTGTCTCAATACCGTTCATTCCAGGCATCTGAATATCAAGAATCACAAGGTCAGGGGATTCAGTCTTGATTTTTTCAAGCCCTTCTTCTCCGGTATAGGCTGAGATAACCCTATAGCCACTTTCTTCCAGTTCAGCGTGATAGAGCATCTGAATACCTTCTTCATCATCAACAAGTAATATCTTTTTCATGGCTCCTCCTAACTGATCCTCTCAAGTGATTCTCGTAAATAGGCCGCTGCTTCTTCCGGTGCCAGGGGATTAATATAAAAACCTGAACCCCACTCAAAACCGGCAATGGATGTTAATTTTGGTACTATTTCGAAATGGAAATGATAATGGGGCAAACTTTCGGAGCGAAGAGGCTCTGTATGGAGCACAAAATTATAAGGTACATTGGGGATACATGCATCCAGACGGCAAAGACTCTCTGAAAAAATCTCTGCAAGTGCCATTAGCTGTTCGTCGCTCTGCTCATGATAGGCTGAAGAATGGTTAATTGGCAGTATCCACATTTCGAAAGGGGTTCTGGGTGCAAAAGGAGTAATAGTAATAAAAAGTTCGTTTTTACACACTACCCGCACATCCTGCTTCAGTTCCTGACGAATAATATCGCAGTAAATACATCGCTCTTTGAATTTGTAGTAGGTCAGCGCTCCGGTGAGCTCTGATTCGATTTTTCTTGGCAGTACCGGCAAAGCTACAAGCTGGGAGTGGGAATGCTCAAGGGAAGCTCCCGCAGCTTTGCCAAAGTTTTTAAAGACCAGCACATAGCGAAAACGATCATCACATCCCAGATCTTTTATACGATGTTGAAAGGCTCGAAAAACAAGAAATGTATGCTCATTTGACAATTCAGGAAATGCATCATTATGATTTGGACTTTCAATTATTACTTCATGGGCTCCGATACCGTTCATCTTATCGTAGAGTCCCTGGCCTTCGCGGTTCAACTCACCCTCAATAACCAGTGCCGGGTATTTATTAGGTACCACTCTAACCTTCCAGCCGGGAGAATTGGCTTCTCCGTATTCACGACCATAAACCAGAACTTCATGGGGAGTGGTATTCTCATTTCCTGGGCACAGGGGACAAAAACCACCAGTAGTGTCCTCTTCTTCAAGAATAAAGTCAGTAGGACGCTTCCCCCTTTCTTTGGCGATAATAATCCATCGTCCAAGAACGGGATCTTTTCTAAGTTCGGGCATTTACTCTATTTCCCCTGGGATTTCTCCCTGGATTCCTGTGCTGTTTTACACTCTATACAAAGGCTGGTGACGGGACGTGCTGCAAGCCGTTTTGCGCCGATTTGCTCACCACAACTCTCGCATTCACCAAATTCGTTATCATCTATTCGTTGCAATGCCTCATCTATCTTAGCAAGAAGTTTTCGCTCTCTCTGTCTGATTCGAAGTTCAAAGTTTCTGCCCGATTCGGCGCTTGCACGATCATTTGGATCTGGAATATTTCCACCCTGTTCGTTCAATTCTGTCAGAGTGCGTTCAGCTTCCCTCAGTATGTCATTTCGTTTTTCTGACAGCTGCTTCTGAAAGGAATCAAGTATTTTTTTATCCATTTAAATCCTCTTTGCTATACCTTATGGGTGTTGTAAACTTCAACAAGGAGAGGCAGCACTACGCTGTACGAATGAACGTGCCGCTTTTACCACCTGTTTTCTTTTGTAAACAAATATCACTGATAAGCATAGACTTATCAACGGCTTTACACATATCATAAATGGTCAGAGCAGCGATGGAAACGGCTGTAAGTGCCTCCATTTCAACACCCGTCTTTCCACAAATACCCACAACTGCTTCAATCAGTATCTGCTGTGATTCATCAAGATATTCAAAATCGATAGTTATCTTTGTTATGGCCAGTGGATGACATAAAGGAACGAGGGCATCTACTTTTTTGGCAGCCATAATACCGGCAATCCGTGCCACACCAAGAACATCACCTTTGGCCATAGAACCGTTTTTCACCAGTCTATATGCCTCGTCAGATAAACGTATAACCCCTGTGGCCGTGGCCACCCGTTCGCTTTCATCTTTCCTGCTGACGTCCACCATTCTAGCATGACCATCAGCATCAAAATGCGTAAATCCGGTTTTCTTCGATTCGTTTGCCACAAGCATTTATCAGTAAGATATCTTACTTTTCCTCTTTCTCTTTTTTTCCTACCACTTCATGAAATAACTTTGCGAAAAAGCCTTCATCTTCATCATTCTGGCCATGCTTTTCACACAATTTGTTAAAGTTTTCCAGAACTTTTTTCTGTTCTGCACAAAGATTTACCGGTGTCTTTACCTGAAGCTGTACCAACATGTCTCCACGACCGCCGCCGCGCAGATTGGCAATACCTTCTTTTCTCAATGTAAACCGAGCACCAGACTGACTCCCGGCAGGAATATTCATTTTCTTTTTTCCGTGGATTGTCGGTACATCCAATTTACAACCAAGAGCCGCCTGCACCATGGAAACAGGAAATTCGCAGAACACTGTCTGACCGTCACGCTTAAAAAAGTCATGTTCCTGGACATGAATTACAACGTATAAATCACCTGAGTGGCCACCACGACGACCACCTTCTCCCTGACCACGTAAACGCATTTGTGCCCCGGTATCAACACCTGCCGGAATTTGTAGAGAAACTTTTTTGTTTTTTTCAACAAGCCCGGAACCGTGACAATCATTACAGGGTTCCTTTACGATCTCTCCTTCTCCATGACACTGAGGACAGGTTGAGGAAACCTGGAAAAATCCCTGTGAACGAATAACCTGCCCGCGACCATGACAACTGGGACAAGTATCCCGCTTGTGTCCTGGACGACAACCACTCCCTTCACAAGTCCAGCACGTATCCCGACGATTGATCTGCACCTCTTTGGATATACCGTGAACAGCTTCCATAAAAGAGATTTCAATATCATAACGAAGATCATTTCCAGGTTGTGGCCCGCCCCGCTGCTGTCTGGCCCTGCCTCCACCAAACAGGTCACTGAACAGATCCCCCATTCCAGAAAACATATCTTCAAAATTCCCCGGTCCCTGATAGCCGCTGTTTTTCAGTCCTTCATGGCCATACTGGTCATAAATTTTTCTTTTCTGTTTATCACTCAGTACTTCATAGGCTTCAGTACACTCTTTAAAACGCAACTCTGCTTCCTTATTATCAGGATTTCTATCCGGATGATATTTCATTGCCAGTTTGCGATAATACTTCTTTATCGTCGCACCATCAGCCGTTCTACTGACAGAAAGAACGTCGTAATAACATTTCTGCATTGTAAGTTATCTGTAAATTATACTGCAGTTTTTTCTTCTTCGAGGCTTTCTTCTACCTGCTCACTATCGACTTTATCTTCCGCATCCGGTAACGTCTTGACGTTCTCGAATGTCACCGCCCCGGCGGCAACTTCACGCAGAGTCATAACAACTTCCATGTTTTTTCCTTCTACCAGATAAGGCTCGCCATGCCGGTGCTGTTTAATTCGCTCAATTGCCAGATGCACAAGGTCGAAACGTTTGTTTTCGCCTACAGTTTCCAGACAATCTTCAACGGTAATTCTTGCCATTTTAAAACCTCAATATATATTTCCGAGTCTATTGCCAATAACTCTTATTTTGTATCAAAAGGATTTTTGAGCAACATGGTCTCATCCCGATCCGGTCCAACAGAGACAATAACAGGCTCAATTCCGGTAAAATCTTCAATGCGTTTGATGTAATCACGAGCTGCCACCGGCAGATCATCGTAATTGCGAACGCCGGTAATATCCTCCTCCCAGCCTTTCATTTTTTCATAAACGGGAGTTACCTTTGCAGCATCACCAATATTGGACGGCATTGCATTTATTTTCCGTCCATTTAAATCATAACTATTGGCCATCTTCACAACGGGTTGCCCACTTAAGACATCCAGCTTGGTAATGGCAAGTCCAGTGAGTCCATTCAGACGTGCAGCATCTGCCGCCACAACGCCATCAAGCCATCCGCATCTGCGCATCCGCCCTGTGGTTGCTCCAACCTCTCCACCCTTTATCTGCAAATCTTCACCCGTGGCATCAAATAATTCAGTGGGAAAAGGTCCCTCCCCCACACGGGTTGTATATGCTTTTAAAATACCGATAACTGAATCTATATGGGCAGGACCAAATCCAGAGCCGTTGCAAGCATTTCCGGCTATGGTATTTGATGATGTAACAAAGGGATATGTACCATGATCAATATCGAGCTGAGTGCCCTGAGCGCCCTCAAAGAGAATATTTTTGCCAGCTTTACGTGCAATATCCAGTTCCACGGAAACATTATCGATAAATGGGATTAACTTTTCAGCAAATTTTTGAAATTCGGCATAAATCGAATCAAACGATACTGGTGCACTCTTATATTTAGTGGTGAGCATAAAATTCTTCTCTTCCACATTAATCTGCAGTTTTTCACGAAAAAGAGCGTCGTCGAGTAAATCACCTGCCTTGATACCCACGCGACCGACTTTGTCCATATAGCATGGTCCGATACCCCGGCCGGTGGTTCCTATTTTCCTGCCGGCAGCAAGGGCTGCCTCTTTAGCAAGATCCATACTCTGATGATATGGCATAATAAGGTGAGCGTTCTCACTGATGAGTAAACGCTTCGGGGTAACAGAAAGCCCCTTTTCCTTGAGTTCACTCATTTCTCCCAGCAGTACACCGGGATCAATGATCACACCATTCCCAATCATACATTTTTTTTCTTCATACAAAATGCCGGAAGGTATAATGTGGAATACAAATTTTCTCCCATCCACAACCAGTGTGTGACCGGCGTTATTTCCACCCTGAAAGCGGACAATACAATCTGCATAGCGGGTTAAAAGGTCTACAATTTTTCCTTTTCCTTCGTCTCCCCACTGAGTTCCAACCACTACCACACTGGACATTCTGCTTCTCCCATTCCTTCTTTTCTTTTCACGCCTCAACAAAACTGCCAGGACGTGCCTCTCTCCTTGTTAACTAGAACCGCACCAATATAGTCAGCCCAATCGCTAAAGTCAATCATTTGCAGACCAATTTCCGGGAAGCAGCAATGAGAGAAGAAACGGATGCAACATTATTTCCTGCCGATCCCCAGGCCATCATTGACACCCCCCTGTAAATACCTTACATTTGCTCTTTCATGGGAGGACTGTTCAGTTTTTCTGACAATCTGCTTGAATCTGACATCCTGCCGGATCCGGGTGAAAAATACTGAGGTTATTTATGTTTGGCATTGGCTTACCAGAATTTATTCTAATATTGGCTCTAGCACTAATTGTAGTAGGCCCCGATAAACTTCCTGATCTTGCCCGTTCCGTGGCCAAAGGGGTGCTGGATCTGAAAAAGACAGCAAACACACTAAAAGAAAGCCTGAGTGAACAGGGAAACCCGCTGGATGAAATCAAACCGGAACTTGAAGAAGCAGCCAAGGCCATAAAGGATGATCTCCTGCGAACTACCGAAAACGACTGGAAAGACAGCAAGACATCATGTGAGCCCGACGAAGAGATTATTGATGTGGAGCCGGAACCACCTGCAGTGCAAACCGATTCCGGGACAACAGTCACAAAAGAACAGGAAAAGGAGTAGTAAGAGCAGTGTCTCTCATCGTTAGAAGCCTGGAACAATTCCGGCCACACCATCAGGAAATGCGTCAGAGACTCATTCGTGTTTTTGCGGCATTGGTGGTCTGCACTGGAGTAGCTTACGGATTTTCAGAAAGCATTGCCAGGCTTTTTATGGTCCCTCTTTTTGAGGCCAGTCCTTATCTTGACCACCTTGTATACACCAACCTTCCCGAAGCCTTCCTTTCTTACCTGAAACTGTCACTCCTTGTTGGAGTAATTGCCAGTTTTCCCTATACCCTCTTTCAAGTCTGGATGTTTATCGCTCCAGGCCTTAAAAAAAGTGAGAAAAAATTTGCTATAACAGTTGTATTCTGGGCCACGTTACTGTTCGGTGCCGGCGCTCTCTTTGCTCTTCTGGGGGTTCTGCCGCGTATGCTCCTCTATTTTATGAGTTATGCCAGTGAAAGCCTGGAGCCATTGCCAAAATTTGGAAAATATCTCACATTTATTGCCCGAACAGTCCTGGCCTTCGGCCTCTCTTTCGAAATCCCCTTTCTTATGGTAATGACCGGGAAAGCAGGCTTTGTAAAGGCTGCATATTTTCAAAAAAAAAGGCTCTATTTTTATGCAGCAATTGTTTTTATGGCCTTCCTGCTCACTGCTGGTGATTTTATGGCCACCGGCCTGTTGGCCATTCCTCTGTTTTTCCTGTATGAATCCGGAATTTTTTTAACAGCTTTCTTCGGCAAAAAATCTTAGCCCAGCGATATCTGCCAGAATTGTTATAACATACCTCGTCAATGCGCCTTTAAATCACTACTTAATATGGACGCATTCTGCCATTTTTGTATTGCCAGAAGTTGTCACTTATCAATATTCAGTAACTGAAAACTGATAGCTGACAACTCAGACCAAGAACTGTTCAAGATCGCCGTATTTGACCGTAAAAATATATTCAGTGTTGGGTGTAAAAAATCACCCTGAGAATGCGATAAAGACGACTATTGCAACAAAATGAAAAATGAAGTGCCATACTGTAACGGGTAGCCAGTGTAACTGGTTGTAATGAAGAGATATTTTATTTTATGGCCGCGAAGCTGAGTTAAGATCTTTTCAATTACGCTTGAGGAGTTTCAAAACATTAACTGCCTGATTAAATTGTTGGCTGGGGAACAAGGATTCGAACCTTGATAGACGGAGTCAGAGTCCGTAGTCTTGCCATTAGACCATTCCCCAGTATTGTTTGGAGTGGAAGAATTTATTTAGAAAATTTTTAGGTTCCTGTCAAGTAAAAATAGTACACAGGCAACAATCAGAACATAAGCAGCCCGGCGTATCCAACCACTTGCGCAGTATCGCCTGTGACTTCACCGGAATCCGTATAACGTACAATCTCTGTCTTAGTGGCTCCAAGAGCCATAGCTGCAATAAGTGCTACTGTCACCGGCATAATGCCGCACATGGAAATTCCATGCCCTGTTACGGAGCGATAGAGGGTAACCGGATCCATATCCGTTATTTTTTTCAGCACATAATGATCCTTCTTTTGTGCATCTTCCCTGGATTCATAATGGGTCATATCCGTGGAGGCCAGGATAAGTATCTCTTTTGTACTCTTTTTTATTACCCCGGCAAGAGCCTGTCCGATTTCCTCAAGCATTTGATAAGAAACATGGGAGATGGCGATGGGAACAATGGAAAGATTTTGCTGGTACATCTGTAAAAAGGGGAGCTGCACCTCAAGAGAATGTTCGTAGCGATGAGATAGCTCGTCTTCCTGAATATATTCTGTTTCTGCGAGCAGCTTCCCGGCAATATCCTGATCAACGTTAACATTGCCCATTGGCATCTCCCAGGTTGCTCGCGACAAGCCAACGGCCGCTCCCTTTCCGGTGTGATTGGGACCGAGGAGCACCACCGTTTTCGGGATAATGATCTGCCCCAGGGTTTCTGCCGCCACACTACCGGAATAAACATATCCGGCATGGGGCGAAACAGCTGCCACTACTTTTCGTTTTGTTGTCGGCAGATTCTTCGACAGTTCCTCAATGGATAGACGAAGGGACGCATAATCACCCGGATAAAAGCGGTCAGCAACGGCAGGTGGGCGGATTACTGTTTTTTCCATATCAGTTTCTTTTTATACTCCATACAGTGCCTTTAGAGCCATCTTTCAGTTCAATATTATGTTTGAGCAACTGATCTCGAATTTCGTCACTTCGACTCCAGTTTTTTTCATCTCTTGCCTGATTCCGCTCCTGGATCAACTTTTCTATTTCTTCTTCGCTGATAGCAATTTTTGCCAGCATTTCTGTTTTTTTTGCAGAAAAATACTCCCTCGCATCTTCCTGCAAAATACCCATAATATATGCCAGCCTTACCACGGTCCTCGCAGCTCCCGTAAGCAGATCATAGTCAAGCTTCGAGGAAATTCCAGGAATCTGACGTCTGATTTTATTCATTACTTTAGCAGATTCAAACAGGATCCCCTGGGCAAGGGCTGTATTAAAATCATTATTCATGGCGGTCTGAAATCGATCTTCCATGCTTTCCAGTTTCTTGATGTCTGCAGCACTGGCAATCGGCAAAGCCTCCTCTGAACAGTCGTCGGACAAGGCCTCCACCGCCGCAATGGATTCATACAAGCGTTCAAGCCCCGTCATCGCCTGCTGCATGGCATCTTCAGAAAAATCAAGGGGGTTGCGATACTGGGTAGAAAATATAAAAAACCGCAAGACTTCAGGATGGTAATGTTTCAGAATGTCCCGAATGGTAAGAAAATTACCGAGAGATTTTGACATTTTTTCATCACGGATGGTGACGAAACCATGGTGAATCCACATATTCACATACGGTTTTTCGTTGGCCGCCTCACTTTGCGCCAATTCATTTTCATGATGCGGAAAGATCAAATCCTGTCCGCCGCCATGAATATCAAAAGTCTCTCCCAGATATTTTCGGCTCATGGCAGAACATTCAATATGCCATCCGGGTCGTCCGTCTCCCCAGGGGCTTTGCCAACTGGGTTCGCCAGGCTTAGATGCCTTCCACAGTACAAAATCCATGGGATCATCTTTATTTTCATTTACCTGTATGCGTGCCCCTGCCTGCATATCTTCAAGCCTTCTCCCGGATAACCTGCCATAATCTGCAAATGAAGCCACTCTGTAGTAGACATCCCCCTGAGCCGGATAGGCCATATCCTTTGCAATAAGTTCACTGATAAGATCGATCATTTCCTGTATGTGTTCAGTGGCTTTTGGCTCTTTATCGGGACGATCCACACCCAGCTTATCCATATCCATATAAAATTCATCGATAAACCGGTTGGCCAGTTCCTCAGTGGTTGTATCCTGTTCGGCAGCACGATTTATAATTTTATCATCAATATCGGTGAAATTACGAATATACGTAACCTTGTTCCCTAGATAGCGAAAGTAACGAACAATCATATCAAAGGCCAGAGCTGAACGGGCATGCCCTATATGGCAATAGTCATATGACGTTATGCCGCAGACATAGAGTTTTATATGTCCGGGTTCCAGAGGTTCGAATGTTTCTTTCTTTCGTGTGAGTGTGTTATATATTTTGACAGACATAGTAAATTTACGCTGGAAAGCTGTTTGCTTTTAATCAAAAACTAAGGTTAACTGTTTTGTAATTATTCGGTAGCACACCAACTTCGTTCATTTTGATCTTCTCGAAGAGCATCAGGAGCTTGTCCGAGAATGTCTTTTCGGAGTCTCGTTCCTCGCTTACCTTCCCAAATTATTCAGAATTGTCAAAAAACAATGCTCACAATATCACATATATGGCTGCACTTATTTTTATGAAATTCTTCAATTGTGAACAGGTAAGCGTAGACTCCGAAATACCTATTCCCGGACTGCCTCCCGGCATACTTCAAAGCCAAAGATGAACGAATTTGAAGTACGAAGTTCAACTTACTTTTGAAAAGACGCTGAATAGTTACACTATTTAATGCATTGATCCATTGATACCATAATTTGCATAAGGGGAAAAGAGAAGAATGATTGAAAGTGATAAGAGCAAAGCCAGGAAGATAGATATGTTACGAGTCTGGCTGCATCCACGTGTGGCAACCATGCTTTTTCTTGGATTTTCGGCTGGAGTTCCCATACTTCTCATTTTTTCCACCCTTTCAGTGTGGCTGCGCGAGGCTGGTGTCAGCCGCTCTGCTGTCACATTTTTCAGCTGGGCGGCTCTTGGCTATTCCTTTAAATTTATATGGGCACCTCTGGTTGATAAACTGCCACTGCCGATACTGACAAAAATATTTGGAAGAAGACGTTCCTGGATGCTTTTATCGCAATTTTCTGTGATGACAGCAATTATCTGGATGGGCTGTACCGACCCCACATCCGGGGAAACGGGTTTAACCCTTATGGCTATGGCAGCAGTATTTCTGGGATTTTCTTCTGCGACTCAGGATATCGTTATAGATGCCTATCGAATCGAGTGCGTGGAGGATGATTTACAGGCCATGCTGGCTTCAACTTATGTAGCCGGGTATCGAATCGGCATGCTGGTGGCGGGTGCCGGATCACTTTACATTGCGTCCTGGTTTGGTACCAGTCGGGAAATGTATAACGTTTCTTCCTGGAGAATGACCTATTTTATTATGGCTGCGGTAATGCTTGTCGGGGTAATTACCACATGCATTATACAGGAACCGGAAGAAAAAAATCGTTCGCTGTATCACTATACGGCAAATCAGTATATCCGTTTTTTCTTCCTCTTTATCTTTGCTGCCGCCTGTTTTGCCGGTTGTTTTTTTCTCAGCGCATCTGTTGTTGATTCCCTTAAAGAACAACTTACAGCCAATTTAAGTGAACATCGTAAAGTTATTGGCTTTGTTGTGGAAAGCCTCCGTCTTGTTATGGCTCTTGGTGTGGCTGCTATTGGCGGCCTGCTCGCAGTCAAAGCGGGTTTTGCCGACAAGGACATGGTCCGCGACAGTTACGTGGAACCCGTTCGGGATTTCTTTATTCGATATGGCGGTAAAACTGCTCTGCTACTGCTCCTGCTGGTGGGCTTTTATCGAGTCTCTGACATTGTTCTGGGCGTGGTCTCCAACGTTTTTTATCTGGATATGGGCTTTTCAAAAAATGTAATTGCTACGGTTACCAAAACCTTTGGCCTGCTGATGACCCTTGTCGGCGGTTTTTTAGGAGGGATGCTCACTGTCCGTTTTGGAGTATTTCGTATGCTGTTTGTCGGTGGAGTACTGGCGGCAGCCACAAACCTGCTCTTTATGCTGCTTGCCCACAGCGGCAACAATCTGCCCCTGCTCGCCGTAGTCATTGGCACGGATAATCTTTGTGCCGGACTTGCGTCCACCGCCTTTATCGCATTCCTCTCAAGCCTCACCAACATTTCCTTCACCGCTGTACAATATGCATTGTTCAGCTCACTGATGACACTATTTCCGAAATTGCTGGGTGGATATTCGGGTACTGTTGTCTCTTCTTATGGCTACGAAAACTTTTTTCTGCTCACGGCCCTGATGGGAATTCCGGTACTGTTGTTAATCTGGCTTGCCGGACGACTGATGAATAAAGAACTCTGATTGCTTAAGATAACTGATAAGCTTTCGATGCCCCGCAGGAAAGGCGAACCTGTGTAAGCCGCTAACGGGTAGCTAGTGAAAATCCTGGGCTACATGGAGAACAGGGGTAGAATCCCCCTGGAAATTCCCTGCCCCCACGCATCATCTGCCAGACGTTGCTGGAAAAACAACTCTCCTATGTGTAGGTGCGTCGCCAGGGAAGCTTCAGCTGAGTCACTGTGAAGCATTGGAGCAATGATTGTTGGAGAGAAGAAACTGACATCTGTTAAAGAGATACTTTAAAACGAAAATCGCTTCTTTTTCCCTTTCGACGAATCCAATTCAGAGAAGTCCGCAGAGAGTGTATTGCAAGAAGACCCTCCACTGCTCGCTGCTTTCCGGGAAACTCCAGTAAACTGAGACCAAGAATGACAGTAATAATTCCCTGGCCGGGTAAAAAAAGCATGAGGATCCCCGCCAGCAGTAGTACAAACCCCAAAAAATAACGGAGGATAACACAAGAATAAGGCGGTTCGTGGGAACGAAGGAAAAAGTCTTCTTCCAGTTTACATATTATCCATGGAATTATCAGCAGACTGGCAAAAAAACAGATGGTGGAAAAAATACTAAAGCATCGTATTAAATTTCCGTAATTTTCAATAAATGTCTGAATCATTTTTTTTCAAGCAGCCAGAGCCGCCAGATTTCGCTTTTTCTTCTTTCAAGCATTCTTACTGTATCCATGGGCAGAGCTGCCAGCAACTCTTCCTCCATGGACGGCATAAACCCGGAAATAATATAATACTTTGCATCCCAAAAGCCTGGATTTTGAAAAAACTCCAGAAGCAGATCTTTGTACAAGTTGGCTACCACCAGATCCACGCCAGTATCAGGAAGCTTGCCACGAAGATCTGATTCTCTTACCGTTACCTGTTTTTCACAACCATTTAATCTCACATTTTTTCGTGCCACGGCACAGGCAAAAGGATTATTATCATAGCAACGGATTTTCTGAACACCAATTTTTGCGGCACCTATGGACAACAACCCCGTGCCTGTTCCAAGATCCACCATACTGTCAATGGCACCTGGAATAGAAGTGAATATATCAATGACCATCTGCAGACAAAGCCTGGTCGTGGGGTGAAAGCCGGAGCCAAAGATAACGCTTGGGTCAAGATGTATTGCAATATCCCCGTCCACCGGATCAAAGGAATCAATCTCCCAAAGCGGTACCACGGTCAGCGGAGGAACTGAAAAAGTCGTGATATCCAGCCCCGCCTCCCAGTCCTGATAATTTAAATTGGCTTTATACAGGATTTTGGCACCGGTTCGATTCTGAATATCAGCAATCAACTGCCGCTTCTCTTTATGAAAAAAGAGGATGGCAGTCTCGTCTTCAATCCAGATCCCGATAAGATCGGGATCTTCCACGATTCCAATGTCTGTGCGATCAAAGTTGTACACATACAACTGATCGTATTTACTATAGGGCGCTTGTAACATTAGTCTTTATCAATAGCTCTATTCAAAGGAAGGGCAGTAAGGCTTAAAGACGCCCCGTTACCGGAGCGATCATTCAGGATCTGATATTTCTTTGCCACCAAAATCCTCAAGGGAGAAATTGCCAGGCTGTCCACACAAAAATTATAGACCACCAGGCTCCGCTGCCGGGCAAGTTCAAAAAGGTCATCATCTGCAACGGACACAGGTGCAGCCACAAGGGGAACATATGGAGTACGAACAGTCGCTGGATTTGCCTTTATTGCCGCCTGATATTTTTGCAGATGCGCAGATCGAAGAATAGTATTTTTATTTGCTACTCGTAATTTTTCACCTTGTTCCCTACTTTTTAACAAAGCTTTTTGATCACTTACGCTATCTGCCATTCCCATGATTTTTAATCCAACTAAAGGATGCCTGGAAAGAAGTTCTGTATAACGCATAAGAATTTCTTTTCCCGCCGGTGAGATTTTACTTATTCCCGGCTTAAAGAAAATAAAATCGTTATCCTCAAGATCACTGAATTCTGAATCAAGGAGCAGTGGCGAATAAGAGGCTTTAATGGTTATGGTACGGAAGCTATCCAGGCTTTCCTGAAACAGCGATTTCCCTTTGTGTTTCAGTGGCACAGACAATGCAAACTGTCCATCGCTATCCTGTAACAGAGCAAGAGCAAGTCCCGTCGCAGTATCAGCAGAGAATGGAGACAGATTTTTAATTACAATCTCATTTTTACTGCTCACCTGCGATATTCCTTCAATGATACTGCTTTCCAGAGAAACTGTGCTGTTTTCAGGATTGACAGAGCTTTCGACCAGCTGACCCGCAAATGACGCCAGGGGAAAATCCGTTAAGGAAACATGCAAGCGTGTATCCCTTGCACTTTGAAAAAGTGTAGCAGAACCGGAAATAACAACGTCCGCACCTTCCACCAGACCATTCACGGCAAAAGAGGTACGTGTGTCACTAATCGTGTTCAGATTTTTAATATATCCCTTTAATTCTCTCGAAACTCCTTGCCATGGGGGGTGTAACCGTGTGTCAACCAATGACACCATTCCATCCTGAAAAGAGATTCTCTCCAATGCAACGGGGTATAATTCTCCAGTCTTTCTATTTTTTTCAAATATATTGCGCAGCCCCTGTTCAAAAGAAGTGAAAGTTGCGGTATCGCCCTGTTCATGATCCATAACCGGGGTAAAGAACTGTACTTTTTCAGCCTGGAAGGAAAAGGGAGAAAACCTTAGCTGCAACTTGTCAAAAACAGCACTATCCCAACTTAAAAGAGCTTGTTCCGGTTCCCTCTGCAACCGGCCGTCACTCAAACGAAGCATTCCCTTAAAAACAGATCCCGGAAAAATGAATTGTCCCTTGCCGTGGATCATGGCACTGGAATGAAACAAGAGAGGATAGCTGCCATAAAATGGGGTTAACAGGGCAGAATCGATACCGGAGAAGGCGAGAGTGCTGTTCATTGTCAGAGGAACAAGGGTGAGAAGCCCGCGAGCCTTGATAAGGCCTTCGGGTGCTAATGCTCCGGTAAACACGAAGTTATCCACGCTGTTTTTTTTATGCAGATTGTTTGCCTGAAAGCGAACATCTGTAAACAACAGGGCATCATGCTCCGTCAGTGGTTTAAAAAACAACTCGCCGCTAAAGTCAAGTCCTTGGATTTCAGGACCTTTTTTGTCCGCAAAAAGAAAGGAAAACAATGGGTTCTCCTGTTGCCCATCCAGACGAAGGATACCTTTTTCAACAAAGACATTCCCAAGACCAAAACCGTTGGCATTGCGACTCAATCGTGTGCAACGCAAAGAAGTGGCTTCCAGCCACACCTTCTTATTTTCTGAAATTTTTAAATCATGGACAAGAAACGTTCCATTCTCCAGGGTAAAATCACTACGAGTTTCCATTAGGCTATGCAGAGTCAAATCACCTGTCAACTCGGCAACACCGCTGACAGTCCCGGCAAAAGAAGGGTGTAACAAGGAAAACAGAGGCTCTACGGGATAATTGTTTAAGGTTATTTCCCCTTCCATGGTTTGCTCTTCCGTTAACTGACCCTGCCAGGAAAAAGAACCGGATCCAGCAGCCCGCTGTCCACTCAATTGCACTAGGCCTGTATCCTTTACATTGCTGAAATTCTTTACAGAAAGGTGCAATGCATTCCAGATTGAATCTTCTGCCAGCACTACCCGGCCTTGCTCAAAGAGCAGCAAATCAACCCTTATATCAGGGCCTTTCTCAATGGATGACTGCGAGTGCAGTATATTGTACAGTGCTCGTATCAGCTGTTTCTTTTCACCAAGAAACTGTGCCTTTCTGGCAATAACACTCTTAAAATGTAACTGTTTACTGAAAACCTGGAGGGAAGCATCACTTTCGAGCATCGGCAACACAATTTTTGATTTATCACTTCTGCTTTGCAGGACTATATCCGATCCTGTGAGTTTAATTTCAAGACTTAAGCGTTCCCCCTGCTCCTTATCCGGCGCAAAGATAATTTCAAGCTCAAGATCAGCTCCTCCTTTCTCCAACAGAAAAGGAAAGGTCACAGGGATGTAGGAAGAATAGGGTTGAAGGTTAAGTCCGGTAACGGAACAGAGCAATTTTGTCTGGAAATGCTGACCATCATCAGTAAGGACACGTTTACCACTAAGTTGAATTTCGCTACCGTTAATAATCGCTGAAAAATGAGGCTGTATATATTCTTCGGATTGGAATGAAAAATCAGAAAGAGATGAAATGGCAAGTTGCAATGAACGGATTGTATGTGTTTTTTGTGTCACCTGATCCACAAGCAGGATACGACTGTTTCTAATATCGATATTATTCAGGGAAAAGAGAAATGGGAGTTTGGCGAAATCAATTAAATCTCCCTGCTTTTTCTCATTACCAATACCCGTAATAGCTGGATAATTATAGGTTTTATCGGCAAAACGGATAAGATTTAACTCCATTTGTTCGATACTCAGAGTATCACAAACAAATCCATTTCGCAGGAGGGAGGTCAGGTCAAGATCAATAAACAGTGACGGAATAGTGAGTAGGGGCGTTTCCGAGGAACCATCAGCTGAGGTTGCAGTAATACCATCGAAACGTAACTGAAAATTAAAAGGATTGAGACTGACACCCTCCATGGTAAAGACAATACCAGTCTTATTTTGCAAGTATCCGGGCAGATATTTCTGTATTGCAATGGGAGCCAGGTAACTACTCCCCAGGAAATATGCTCCAGCCAGAATAGAGATAAGAAATGAAACTAAAAATGTTGTTCCGTGATCTCTGGGCACTTTATTTTTCGGTGGAGGTTTACGGAATTGTCCGGTTGATTTCTTTTGCGAGTTCTCCCTGCCTCTTTTTTGACTTATGGAGATGGAGCCGTAATGATCAGACATACATTTTTCCTATGCCTAAAAACGCGTTTACTTGCATATGTTATATGATTTGCAATAGGGTGAAGGAGAGTGTCGAATATCAAAATTCCCTGTTCACCATTCGACATTCTCTTTTTTACTCTATCCATGCGGAATTTACCACTGAACAGAAAAACTGAAAACGAAAAAATATGAATAACCGCCGACGTATTCTCTTATTTTTCTTTCTCCGCCTGTTCTTTCTGGCGGTTGAAACTGCGTTCATCTTTATTGGAGGACAGATTGTGGGAATACGACGCAGTGGAAAAGACATCTTATCTCCCACCCCGGATGCCCGGTTACAAATGGGAGATAAACTGCTGGTAATCCATGTGCAGGAAACAAAAGCACAGTTCTTCCGGGAACAATCTCAGGAAATTATTCTTGTGGACGACAATCCGATTATTCGTCGCCTCTATACCAGACTTTTCCAAAAGGCAGGATATAATCTCATGACCGCGGGAACAGGGGGGGGGATGCTGCGCCCTGATCCTGGCTGAGCAGCCTAATGCTGCCGTGGTCAATTACCAACTCGGCGATATCACAGGTCTTGACGTATGCAAAAATGTGCGGGAAAGCCAGGAAGGACAAAACGTCAATCTGCTTTTATTCGCAGCCGATAAAAGTTCACATCTACCTGATATAACAATATGTTATTGCGTTGATAAGATAGTACATAAAAGCCCTGAGGCCTCTTGAATTATAACCCTTGGCAAAGATGAAATCAGAAAACAGAGGAAAAAGCGAAAAAAACAGCATCAGCTACTGAAATTATAGAGTTTTTTTACAAAAAAGCTGGTACACTAAATGTGATGATTACAAAAAATGATGGCGTCGTAAAAACTCTTCATCTTCTTCGTCACTGCAAATTTACTGTCGTTACGACGTACTTAAGTACGCCTCACTCCTTCAAGTTTGCGTTCCTCGAATAGGATTTTTTTTGCATAGCCATCCAAAATTTTACTTTTTACGAGTGTATCAAAAACAATTTTTGCAAAAAACATAACACATGCTTGAAAGTTTAGATATCATTCGCTGGCAGGATATTCTTGATATCCTGATCGTTGCTTTTATCATCTACCAGCTTATCACCATTATCCGCGGTACCCGCTCGGTACAGATGGTTCTTGGTCTGATTGTTCTGGGTATGGTCTATTTTATGGCCAGTATCCTCGACCTTGCCGCACTGCAATGGCTACTCAAAACTTTCCTCGGTTCTATCTTCCTTATTGTTGTTATCGTCTTTCAACAGGATATCCGCAGGGCATTGACCCAGGTAGGCAAATCACCATTTCAAAAGAGTACCGATATTGCCGAAAAGGATCTGGATGAAATTATTCGTGCCTCATTTTATCTGGCTAAACGCCATATTGGAGCGCTGATCATCATAGAAAGGGACAATGGTCTGCGCGAGTTTGTTGAATCCGGTTTTCGCCTCAACGCCAATCTCAGCAAAGAAATGCTTATATCCATCTTTATGCCCGTTTCTCCCCTCCATGATGGAGGAGTTATCATTTATAAAGGGAAGATCCATACTGCCGGCAGCATTTTACCACTATCTCAGAATCCATATATAAGTAAACGTTTTGGAACCAGGCACCGGGCGGCCATCGGACTCTCGGAAGAGACCGATGCGGTGATTCTTGTAGTCTCTGAAGAGACACAGGAAATCTCACTGGTTCAACATGGCACACTCACCGCCATGCATGATGAAATGACCCTTACCAATACCCTGCGCACAATCTTTATTCCCAAAGACCACAGTTCAGGCTGGAAACACTGGATGGGAAGATAATGAGTATTTTTAACTATAAATCCTGGCTCAACCTTTCGCCTAAAGACTGGGTGTTACATATTGTTTCGCTGGGGCTTGCCATACTTCTGTGGTCATTTGTCGGCGGCGAAGATATCGTCAATAAAAATATTATGGTACCTGTTGAAGTGATAAATCTTCCTGGAGATCTTACCATTTCCAACAATTTCAAAAAAGAACTTGAAGTCACAATCAATGGACCCCGCAGCCTGGTACTTGACCTGGGGAAGGGGGAAATATCCAGACAGATAGACCTTGGCCATGCAGCTCCTGGAACAATGGTTCTTGAAAACAGTAATGATACGGTTACTGTACCACGAGGTGTAAAAGTTCTCAGGGTACAACCTAAAAATATTATATTGTCCCTTGATAAGATTATCCAGAAACAGCTCCGGGTAAATCCTGTTACTTCGGGGGTTCTGGCAGCGAATTACCTCTTAAAAGACATTCGGATGGAACCATCCTCCATTTCCATTACCGGTCCTCAGTCTGTTTTATCTCAGTTTGATGTCTTACGTACAAAAATTATCGACATTCAGGGACTGGCGAAATCTACGGAAATCCAGGTTCCACTGGAGCTTGATCCGATTATTGTGGATCTTATTGGAGCAACCACTATCACGGCAGGTCTTGACATAGTCGTGGCAACAGAACAGAAGAAGATCTCAAGGATCCCTGTGATTGTACGAAAAAATGGCCAGCTGCAGCGAGTAACTCCGGCATATATCTCAGTAACCGTGAATTTCCCTAAAACACTGCTTCAGCAAAAGATTGATTTACACTCTCTGTTCACAGTTACAGCCATTAATGAACAGAAAAACGGGGAAATGCAGGTGTTGGTAAAAGCCATCCATACATACGAGGAATCTATCACCATTCTTCGCATTGAACCTGAAACCGTCACTCTTGTACAGGAAGTAATACCGACAGCTCCTGAAAACCAACAAAACGAAAAGACAAAATGAGGAGATTATTTGGAACAGATGGGATTCGCGGAGTCGCCAATATCTATCCTATGACCACTGAAATAGCCATGCAGGTAGGGCGTGCAATTGCTTTTGTGGTAAAAAACAAAAAGAACAGACACCGTATTGTTATTGGCAAAGATACCAGGGTTTCAGGATACATGATAGAGAATGCTCTTGCCGCAGGAATCTGTTCCATGGGGGTAGATGTACTCCTGGTTGGTCCCCTTCCTACCCCCGGCATAGCATTTATTACAACCTCCATGCGTGCTGATGCTGGTGTTGTAGTCTCTGCCTCCCATAATCCGTTTCAGGATAACGGTATTAAAATTTTTTCCAGTGACGGATTTAAACTCCCCGATAAGGTGGAAGAGAATATCGAAGGATTGATTTTTTCCCAAAAGATGGCAACCCTCAGACCAGTTGCCGAAGAAGTTGGCAAGGCACGAAGAATTGATGATGCCAAAGGGAGATATATAGTTTTTTTAAAAAACATCTTCCCGAAGAAACAGACTCTCGATGGCATGCACATTGTGCTTGATTGTGCAAACGGAGCGACGTATGGCGTAGCACCATACGTTTTCGAGGAGCTCGGAGCGAAGGTAACGGCCCTTGGAGTAACTCCTGACGGGAAGAATATCAACTATAATTGCGGAGCACTACACCCTGAGATAATGGCAGCTAAAGTCAAAGAGACGGGTGCTGATTTAGGTCTTGCGCTGGACGGTGACGGAGACAGGCTGATTGTTTGTGATGAAAATGGGAAAATTGTTGACGGTGATCATATTATGGCAATTTGCGCCGAAGATTTATTGAGAAAAAGGAAGCTGAAAAAAAAGACTCTGGTCACCACCGTTATGTCCAATATGGGACTTGGAATCGCCATGAAAGAAATGGGCGGCAAAATGATACGAACCAAGGTGGGAGACCGTTATGTTGTAGAAGAAATGCGAAAGAACGGGTATTCGTTTGGGGGGGAGCAATCCGGGCACCTGGTCTTTCTCGATCACATCACAACCGGAGACGGCAACTTGGCGGCTCTTCGTTTACTCAGTATTATGCGAAAGCGTAACAAACCGCTTTCCAAACTCGCAAATGTTATGACATCCTACCCGCAGGTTCTGAATAATATCAGAACGTCCTCTAAAATTAATCTTGACAATTTTAGTGATCTTCAAAAAACCGTTACAAAGATGAAAAAAAAGCTGGGTAAAAAAGGACGTATCCTGGTTCGTGCGTCCGGTACCGAGCCGGTTATTCGCGTTATGGTTGAAGGGGAAAAAAGAAAAACCATTCAAGCCATGGCAGATGAGTTGGGTGAGATGATCGCCTGTGCATGATGAACAAGATGCCCTGTAGGCATTTTGGCTTAACAAACTACGTTTATTTATGGAGCCTACAATGAAGAAGATAAGATTCCTTGTCGCCTGTTCTCTGTTTTGCCTGTTAGCCAGCACTTCACAGGCTTTTGCCCTTAACATCTACGGATTTGGCAGTTATTGGGAAATGGATGAACTGGACGGCACTATGGGCGCCGGAGTGGGGGTTAACTTTCCTTTTATCCTTGAACGCCTGCTGATTGATGGCAGAGCGCACTATTTTGAAGATAGTGAGATTACCCACGCAGGCAGCGGAGATACAGTAAAAGTTATCCCCTTTGACCTGGGACTACAATTCCACATTCTGCCTGATGCTCCATTTGACCCGTATGTAATGGCTGGAATATCATACAACTATGTTGAAACCGAGCATGTTGACCTGGATTCCACATTCGGCGGCTATCTTGGCGGTGGTGTGGATATATCCATGGGAGTACCTCTTTTCAAGATATTTGGTGAATTCCTCTATCGCTATGCTGATATAGACAATGTTTCTGATGGCAATTATGACACCAGTGGCTTTACTGGAAATATCGGCTTAAAGTTTCATTTTTAAATTGTGTCGTAAGGCAGCTTCTTCAATCACGAAGGGGCTGTCTTATACCGTTGTTATTAACTGCACCAAAGCATCCAGTGATTTGCTGTGATTCCGTACAAACGGATTACGTGTGTCCCACACGTATCCCGCTCATACTGAACAAATTTTCTCTTTGATATCAGGATTGCTGTTTTCCGTAAAGAAGATTGCTTGTAACTTATTATTGTACCAGCCGTTTACATAGGCTCGAAACGTTTCTAGAGTTATGGTCAAGTCTGGTGTTTGAGAAATTAATGATCAAACAACTGCCCTGTTGAGTTCACCTTTTTCTACTTGCTCAATTCGTTCTCCATCTTTGAATTGAACCCCTCTTATAATTTCTGCCAGTAACTTAAACCCTCTCAATCTACGCCATCTTTTTTGGGCACTTTGGCCGAGTTTGTAAACCATGGATAAAATGGTATGTCTGGCAACACAGCCTCTTGTCTTTGCCGTCCTCAGACGCACGGTAGCCATCTTCAATGGCAATAAATTCTTTCCTACCGTGTTCAGTAACACCAATGATGACAAGGATACACTGTTTTGCATCATCGCCT